>Ga0206682_10003582_pt1 | contig 13162 bp, 8 predicted proteins | sample M240m12015metaG_FD_155444 | JGI IMG/M metagenome (GOLD analysis project Ga0206682, IMG submission 155444) | Ammonia-oxidizing marine archaeal communities from Monterey Bay, California, United States - M2 40m 12015 | ecosystem: Environmental > Aquatic > Marine > Intertidal zone | place: USA... | reverse complement strand
CCCGCGCGATCGCCCGTCCGACCGACCACGACGTCGGACGACGAAAATATCCACGCTCCTACACGTGCGCGATGTTAAAGTACGAACGATTCAACGCATTCTAAGAGATGTTTGAGCGATCAGACAGGATTCGCGACGACGGCCTCGCGCGCCTACGCGTGCGCCATGTATAAGTACGAACGATTCAACGCATTCTAAAGAGATGTTTGAGGGATCAGACAGGATTCGCGACGACGACGATCCGTCGCGCGGCATCGCGCGACGCGCCGTCGCCGCGCGTCGTCGCGCGACGCGACGCGACGCGACGCGATGGCGTCGCGCGAGCGCTCGGAGGCGCTTCGACGCGCGATGGCGCGACACCGCGCGGGACGCGGAGCGAGGGAAGAGACGCGGGACGCGGGACGCGCGGCGACGGAGGACGCGAACGCGCGCGCGCGACGACGCGCGGAGGCGCGAGGCGTCGACGCGCGGCGGCGCGAGGGCGACGAGGGGTGGCGGGCGATGGCGCGCGCGCGGGCGGAGTCGCGACGGGCGAGGGAGACGGCGAAAGGCGCGGGAGGGAGGCGCGAGGCGGGCGCGCGGGACGACGACGCGCGAGGACGACGACGAGGCGAGACGGCGAACGGGACGGAAGGGAGGGCGGACGCGACGGACGCGCGCGAAAAGGCGAGGGCGAACGAGACGACGCGCGAGGAGGCGGCGACGCGCGCGCGACGGGAGACGTCGGTGGCGACGGTGGCGACGGGTCGGAGGGCGTCGGCGGCGGCGCGTTGCTTTTGTTTCGCGAGCGCGGGGGACGAGGAGACGCGGACTTTGGAGGATTTAGACGACGAGGCGGCGCGCGAGGGCGCGGAAACGTTCGCGTCGACGTCGCGCGCGGTCGAAGCGGTGGTCGAGCCGGTGGTGACGGCGACGCGCGTCGCCGAAGGAGAGGACGCGGATTCGAGCGAGCGGGAACGCGTCGCGCTCGACCGGGCGCGAATGGAACGCGAGGTGCGCGAGCTTGAAATTAGGTTGCGTTCGGAAGAAGACGCGCTGCGTGCGCGCGAAAGATCGCTCGTCGAGAGGGAAAATCGAATCGCCGAGCGCGAGCGGCTCGCCGCGGATAAGGAGACGGAGGCGGAGCGTCGGTTGGCCGAGTTGCAGATTGAGGAAAAGCGATTGCTAAACGTCTCGCAATCGCAGAGGCGGCAGGATTCGTCCACGAACGCCACGGCGGCGCCAGAGGGTGATTTGAGCGACGTCGGCGAAGCGGGGTTGAAGACGGAGCTCGGTCGAATGCGAAAGACGACGAAGCAGTTCACCGAAAAAGAGCGCGCGATGATTGAGCAAATAAACGCGCTGCGTCGAGCTCGAGACGCGAGCGAGGCGCGCGTGCGCTCGCTCGCGGACGAATTAAAGGACACGAAGAAAGACTACGAGATGTGGTCCAAGGAAGAGAAGGCAACGGAGCGTAAGTACTCGTCGGTGGCGGCGCAGAGTCCAGCGGAGAGCTCGCCGAGCCCGGCGCGGACGACGCTCGACGACAGAGATTTGCCCGAGTGGCTGCGTTCGCCCGAGCCAGCGCGACGAGACACGAATCTCGGGTCCCCGGTTGGACCAGATTCTGTGTCCCCGACGTACAAAAAGTTTTCTCCCGCAAAGTTGATCATTCCCGAGGAAGCGTCTTCCAAGACGTCGATCGAGAAAGATGCCCCAAAGACGCTCAGAGAGAACGGCGTTCAGCATCCCATCTTCAGCGCCGTTCGTAACGGGCGCGTAAGCGAAGCACAAGAAATCCTTGTGCACAATAGCACCGAATTTGACGTCGACACGCGAGATTCGTTCGGAAACACCGTTCTCATCGTCGCTGCGCAAAACAACCGCAAGCGCGTCACCAAGATGTGCGTTCGCGCCGGCGTCCCGCTCGACGCTCGAAACAAGCAAGGCAACACCGCGTTGCACTATTGCTACGGTTACGGGTACTTCGAGCTCGGCGAGTATCTGGTTAGCAAAGGCGCCGACGAGCGTGTCACGAACGCCGCCGGAGAAACAGCGTACGACGGCTTGAGCGCCGAAAACAGACGCGCGCTCGAATCCACCAGACGCGCGATCGTCGCCTCTCGAGACGCCAAGCGTCGGTCTCGTCCCACCGCGCCCGATCGCGACGAAGCGTCATACCTAGCGAGCTATTCCGACGCCGAATCCGCCGTCTCGTTCACGGATGACGACGAGTAAATGTATGTATCATAGAGCGCGCGCGCAGAGCGCCAGCCCGGTTGTAACCCTCTGACCCGACCTCACTCTTCGCCTCGCACGATGCTCGCTCGATCGGCTCGTTCGCTCCGCAAGACCCTCACGGGCGTTCGCGCGTTCGCGTCGGGCGTCCCCGATGTCATGGTGCGCGCGCGCGCTCGAAACGACCGAATACGCGACGCGAAAGAGTGTCTGGCGGCGGCTTATCCACCGGGACACTTTTTGACGACGAAAACCGACGCGTGCGCGTCGCGCGCGCCCCGCGCGGCGGCGTGGCGCGACGAGATCGACGACTGACGATATGCGTACGCACGCGACGCGCGATATAGACCGCGGCGGTGATCCGCGAGACGGGACCGGCGTCGAACATGAAGATCGAGAAGGATTACCCCACGCCGAAGCTCACGCCGGGGGGCGTCATCGTGAAGAATAAGTACTCCGGTATTAACTTTATCGATACCTACCATCGAAGTGGTTTGTACAAGCGCGAGTTACCCTTTATCGGCGGTCAAGAGGGTGGTGGATACATCGCGGCAGCGAGCGACGAAGCCATAGCGCAAGGCGTCAAGGTCGGCGACCGCGTGAGCTACTCGTCTGTGTTTCAAACGTACGCGCAGTATACGGCGGTGCCGGCGAGCAAGGTGATCACGGTACCGGAGTCTATTCCTTTGGACGTCGCGGTGTCGTGCGGGGTGCAAGGAATGACGGCGCACTACCTCACGCACTCGGCGCACGCCGGGCTGGTGAAGCCGGGCGAGTGGATGTTGATTCACGGCACCGGCTCGGGCACGTGCCAATGGGCGGCGCAAATGGCCAAACTTCGAGGATACAAGGTCATTGGAACGTGCTCTAAGAGCAAGGAGGACATCGCGCGCGCCACGGGCGTCGATGAGCTCATCGTGTACGATGAAGCGCCGGGTACGTCCTACGAAGACTACACCTCGGTCGACCTCGTGCCGCGAGTGATGGAAATCACCAAGGGCGAAGGTGTCAAGGCTGTCATCGATGGCATCGGCCTCGCCACGTACGAGACCTCCATCGACGTCTTGGCTCGCCGCGGTATCTTCGTTTCCTTCGGCAACGCCTCCGGCGCCGTCCCGGCGTTCCCGCCGCTTCGCTTCATCAACAAGTCTGGTTACTTGACCCGCCCGAAGTTGAACGACTACACCGTCACTCGCGAAGAGCTCATGGAACGCGCGAACGACATCTTCGGCTGGATTTCTTCTGGCGAGCTTCAAGTCGCCGTCGACCGCTGCTTCCCGCTTGAGCAGTGCGTTGAGGGTCACAACTACCTCGAAGCCGGTAAATCTCGCGGAAAGGTCTTGTACGAGATTAGTGATTGATCAAGCTCGTACGAAGCGCGAACACCGTCGAAAAACACACGTAACCAATATTACTAATGAAATCTAATGAAGTTGTTTTTATTTATACTTGCGAGCTTGCGTAAGTTTTACAAAATTGCTGCTGCGGCGCGGGCGCGGGCTTATTCGGTGTCTCCCCATCGCACGTTGAAACGCGAAGCCAGGTAGTGAGCGCCGATCGGACCACGAGATCCGTACGGGTAAAGCTCCGGTGCGATCTTTTGCTCTTCGATTTTGTCTAAGAGCGGGGTGAAGAGCTTCCAAGCCGCTTCGAGTTCGTCGTTGCGAATGAAGAGACGCTTGTCGCCGTTGATGACGTCCAAAATCAAACGCTCGTACGCATCCGGAAGCTCAACTTGACCGTACGCGTTCTTGTATTGGAGATCTAAAATCGTTTGATCCAATCGCTGCCCCAAACCCGGGACTTTGTTGTTGATACGCAAGTAGATCGCTTCGTCTGGTTGAATGCGAATCACGAGCTCGTTGGTGACGTGCTCAACTCTACCTTGTCTTTCCCCGTACAAGTTACCAGGTGCGTGACGGAACTGCACGCGAATCTCCGCTTGACGCTTGTGCAAGGCCTTACCCGCCTTGAGCAAAAACGGTACGCCGTCCCAACGCGCGTTATCGATGAACAAAGCCATCGCGGCGAACGTCGGGCAAAGCGACCCCTTCGGCACTGTCTCGTCGTCCAAATACGCCGGATACTTCTTCCCATCGGTTTCTCGTCCTTTGTACTGACCCAACGCGACATTATCCATCTCAATCGGACGCATGCAGCGAATCACCTTGACCTTTTCGTTGCGAATGTCCTCCGCGTCCAGGCTCGCCGGTTCCTCCATCGCAAAGAGCGCCAAGATTTGCAGCAAGTGGTTCTGCATAATGTCGCGAATGATGCCGTAGTTATCGAAATAACCACCGCGACCTTCGGTGCCAAAGTTTTCACTAAAGTTGATTTGCACGTTGCGGATGTAGTTTCTGTTCCAAAGCGGTTGGAACATGATGTTCGAAAAGCGCATGACGGTGAGATTCTCAATCAACTCCTTCCCGAGGTAGTGATCGATGCGATACGTTTGCTCCTCGCTCAAGTCTTGCGCGAGCGCCGCGGTCAACTCGCGAGAGCTCGTCAAGTCTCTCCCGAACGGTTTCTCTACGATGACTCTCGTGTCCCCAGTCTTGCTTTGGCACTCGCGCGCCGCGTTTTGCGCCACCGGTACAAAGATGCTCGGCGGAATGCTCAGGTAAAACACGCGCTTTACGCTGCTAACCGCGCGTTCGTTTTCGCACATCAACGCGTCCAACGCCTTGAAGTCCTTCGCTTGATCGTATTGACCCGGCACGTACACGCACCGCGCGAAGAATTCTTCCGACTTTGCCGCGCAGTCGCTCTCCCCCGCCTTACTCCAGTCGATGCGACACGTCAACGACTCCGCGATTTTATTCCGAAACTCCTCCGTCGTCATGCTCGATCGCGCGTAGCCGTAAATCATGAAATTCTTCGGCAACCGTCCCTCGTAATACAGCGCGAACAGCGCCGGGTAGATTTTCTTCTTCGCCAAGTCCCCGCTCGCGCCGAAGACCACGAACGACAGCATCTCCCCTTCGTCGTCCCGAGTCTTCCCCGACGCCCTCACCTTCTCCTCCTCGACCCCTCCCGAGGCCGTTCCGAGATCCACGAACGTTTCGTTCACCCCCCCGCGCATCGCGACGTCGCGATCGCGTCGCATCACGACGCTCAGCCGTCGATGCCTCTCGACATTTCGCGGATTGCGTTGATGATCGCCGCCCCGCGTCGCGCGTTTCGCCGCCTGCGCGCGCGCTCGCGCCGTTCGCGTCGCGCCCGTCGGGCGCGCGTTCGGGAACGTCACGGCGCGCATGCTCGCGGGCGTCGCGCGCGCGGTGCGCGTCCAGCGCGTCGCTGTGCGGCGTCGATCGTCGCTCGGGACAAAAAGCGCACGCGCTGGCGACGACGTCCAGCCTCACTTTTCGCTTGATTCTATGATCTGGCTCGAGAGTGACGCAATACGCGAGGGTTGTGCATCTTGAGATTTTATTTTTCGCGAAAACGCTCGAAAACGGCGAGCGTTTCCGACGCGGTCGTCGGCGCGCCTCGGACACGGCGACGCGCGATGGTGCGCGCGCGCGCGCGCGACGCGGCGACGAGGGACGGAGACGCGGCGCGGCGTCCCGAGAAAGACGGCGAGACGGCGCGAATCGGGACGTGCGCGGAGGTGGAGCTCGTGACGGATGAGCGCAAGGCGGGGGAGATGTGGCGCGCGGAACGGTTTCGTGAGTTTCGATGGCGCGTGCGGTGCGCGGGACTCGAGGGCGATCCGAGGTTCGTCGAGATATTGAATCGCATGGGAGGCTTGACGCGCGAGTTGGCGGAGATGGATGCGAAACAACGGGAGGACGGGACGACGGCGCCTTGGTGGCGCGACGGGGAGTACGACGAGACGCGAGCGGAGGAGGCGAACGATCGAGGGATGGCGCGGATGAAGAAGAAAGAGTACGAGAAGGCGTTCGATGAGTTCACGGAGGCGATCAGGCTCGAGCCGCGGAAGGCGGTGTATCACGCGAACCGTTCCGCGGCGGCGCTCAAATTGGAGCGGTTTCGAGCGGCTGCGGAGGACGCGGCGTGCGCGATAGAACGCGATTCACGCTACGTCAAGGCGCTTTTGCGCGGTGCTTCGGCGCAATTGAAGTTGAGGTGCCCAGAAAAAGCGCTGGAGCTGTTTGAGGCGGTGCTGGAGATCGATCCAGAGGACGAGAGCGCTTCGCGAGGGAGACTAGAAGCCGAGCGCGCGGCGGCGGCGGCGAAAGCTGAGGTCGAGCGACAGCGTGATGCGGCGAAACGTGGCGCTCGAACGGCTTTACCGAGACACGACGTGGATCGAGAAACCGCGGCAGAAGCGCTCCTGAGCGCGGAGGCTCTTTTACGCGCGAATCCGAGTTTGGAAGGCGCCCGAGCCAACGTCGCAGAGGCGCTCGTGTGCTGTCAGAGATATGAGGCGGCGATCAAACAGTGTGAAACCTTACTTGAAGACTCGCTCGATCGCAAATACATCGTTGCCGAGACACGGTGGCGCATGGGCGACGTCGACGGCGCGCTGGCGGAGATATCAAGCGCATCCTTTCGAGACTCGTACGACGAATTTGCGAGCAAAAAATGCATCGAGCTCGGCGCGCGTTTACTGCATCTCCAAGATTTGATCAAGCGTGCTGAGCGCGACGTCGAGGACGAACAGCATTCGAACGCGATCCGTCTACTGAGTAAACTGTTGCAAACGCCCGAAGGCGAGATGACGACGAGATTCCGTGGTAGAATCTTACGCGTTCGCGCCGAGTGTCAATTCAAGCGGCACGAGTACGCCGCCGTCGACGATCCTGACGCGTGCGCAGACCTCGCCACAGCGACGCAAGACCTGGCGGAGTGTTTATCACTCAATGGTAACGATTACGAGGCGTATGCGTTACGCGCAGCGATACGCACGGCGCGCGGCGATCACCAAGGCGCGTTTACTGATTTGCGCGCGGCGCAAACAATCGCGCCGACGCATCCGGGCGTCGACGACGCCGTTCGTCGCGCCGCCGCTCGCGCGCTTCGCGGCTCGAGCGCCGACGCCGACGACCCTGAATCAAGAGATTACACCGTCGAAGACGGCAACGCGCGACGCCGGGGCAAGTTCTACGACATTCTCGGCGTCAAGCCCGGCGCCGACGTCCGCGCCGTGAAATCCGCGTATCGCAAGCTCGCCGCCGTGTGGCATCCCGACAAATGGACCCGCGCCTCTCCCGAGGACGCCGCCAAGGCTGAAGCGACGTTTAAATCCGTGCAACGCGCGTACGCCACCCTGAGCGACGCCAAGCAACGGAAGTTGTACGATTTAGATCCCGCGCGTTTCGACGAACGCGAGCTGTAAGCGCCCCACGCCCAATCGTCGCGTTCGACACACCGCGTCGCGTCGCGTCGCGTCGCGTCGCGTCGCGTCGCCGCGATGGCGACGCCGCGCGCGGCGCCGCGCGCGGCGCCCGTCGCGGCGCGCGCGGCGCGTCAATCGCGCGCGGCGACGCGCGACGACGCCGCCGACGCGTCCGCGCCGCGCCGACGCGTCGTTCGACGCCCCACCGACGGGCCTTCGCGGCGCCTGAGCGAGGAAGAAAAACGCGCGCGGCTCGAGGCGCTGCGCGCGCGCGACCTGGCGCTTCGCGCCAAACCGCGCGTGGACGCGTTGATAGGCGCGTGCGCGCGAGACGAGACGCGCCGAGCGCAAGAGTTAAAGAAGGAAATCGTCAGCGCGCTCACGATCGAGGCCGTGCCGCTCGACGCCCACCTGGCGCTCGTGTCCATGTACTGCCGAGGCGTCCTTCCCGCGTTGGCCGAACGGGCGTTCGCGGACGCGCTTCGCGCCGGTCCCGTTCCCGACGCCGCGGTGTGGGAACTCGTCGAGTGCTTCGACGCCGCGGGCGAACCGTGGAGCGCGAAAGCGAACGAAGCGTTGGCGTATCTCGAGACGAGAAATCGGTAATGACGATGCGCCGCGTCGCCGATCGTTCGTTCGGACGCGCGGTTTCGTCGCCTCGGCCGAACCGCCGCCTCGGCTCCTTCGCGGCGCGCTTCGGCGCCGCTCGATAGCGTCTCGTCCATCGACGCGCGCGGCGCGTTCGCGTCGCGTCTCGTCGCTCATCGACGCTTCTCGCGTCGTTGTATTGTATTTTACGCTCAGGACTTCGCGCGCGCGCTCTGGCGCGACCTGGATCGCGCGTCGAGTCGCGTCGAGCCCGTCGCTCGCGAGCTCGTCCAGATGCGGCGCCCTCCGCCGCCTCGCGCCACTTCTTTTCCCCTCCTCTCCGTCCAAAGGTGCGCCGTTCGATCGCCGCGCGAAGCGCGCGCGCGAAACGCGAAGAGCGCGTCGCGCGCGCGACGTCCGCAACGCGCGACGGCGCGCGCGCGCGGCGACACGGCGTCGAGATCGTCGCGCCGACGTCATTCTCTCAAAGAATTATCGTCGACGATTCGTCGCGGTTTACGCCGCGCGCGCGCGTCGCGGGCGCGCGACGCGGACGCGCGCGATCCGAAATCGCGCGATCCGGCGCGCGCGACGCGTCGGCGGGCGCGGGACGCGCGCGCGAGGGCGCGGGGCGCGCGAATGCGATTCCGAGGGTTGAATTTCTGAAACATTCATCGCGCGGGAAACGCGACGCGGGGCGCGCGCGAGGGCGAAGCGGCGGTGGAATTTTCCGCGGAACGAACGAATACTGACGGCGCGACGTTGTGCGATCGAACGCGTAGGAGAAGTTGGCGAAGTCGTGACTGTTTGATCAGATCTTGCGGATTCCGAGGCGATGACGGCGGTGGCGGCGGCGGCGACGGCGCCAGCGGGGGCGGCGGATGGGGAAAAACCAGACGCGCGCGCGACGGAGGCGGGAGATGGGGCGATGACGGACGCGCCGAATACGCCCGCGGAGGATGGGGCGATCACGGAGGCGGCGGCGGCCGCGGGTGCGAACGCGGCGGCGGCGACGTGGCCGGCGAACGCGGTGTCGGCGGCCCGCGGGGAGATCTTGTTGACGCTGAATCAGTCGATGAAGGCGCCGAAAGGGTACGCGTACATGCCGGCGGGTGATTACGCGGCGTTTGACTCGAATTGGTTGGAGAGTAAGAAACGCGTGCGTAGACCGTCGGCCAAGGTAGATGACGGGATGTTCGCGTCGGGCGACGACGAGGGCGGCGGGATGTTTGCGGCGCCGGGCGACGATTCGGCAAAGCTTCCAGAAAAACCGGACGAAGAGTGTACGGAAGAGGAGCTTGCTTTGCGGAAGCTGCAACGCAAAGAGCAAAAGCGTCGTAAGAAGGAAGAGTTGGCGAAGCGTCTCGCGGCCATCGAGGAGGCCAAGACCAAGGTGGCGGAAATCGAGGCGAAGAAGCAGTTACAATTCGCCAGGTTACCTCCGCCGCGTCCGGCGTCGGCGCGACCGATCAAGGCGACGCAACCGTACGATGGTTACGGCGTCTCGTCCTACGGGTCGAAGAAGAAGGGCTCCGCGGCAAATCTTGCGGGCGTCAAGAAGTTAAGGGATGGCCGCGCTGTCACGACGCAGCGTTTGCAAAAGGAGTACGAAGTTGAGCAGGCGCGCGACGCTCGACGCAAGGAAATGATAAGACGTTGCCGTGAAGTTTTAATAGCGTCGAAGAAGCACAAGTATCACAAGATTTTCCTTGTGCCGGTCGACCCGAAAAAGCATGGGGTGCCAGACTACTTTGACATCATCAAGAACCCGATGGATATGGGCACGGTGAAGACGAAGCTCGACACCAAGGCATATCTCAACCCCGCTGAGTTTTGCGCCGACATGCGCTTAATCTTCTCCAACGGCCTTCTGTACAACGGCACGGCGTCAGATGCTGGCGTCATGACTGAAACTGTCCGCCAGTTATTCGAAACCGCGTGGTTGAATAGCGATCTCGAAGACTACGTCTCAATCGAAAACGAAATTCGAGAGCACGAGGACATTGAAATTCGCAACACGCCCGCCACGCCCATCAGTCTTGAGGTGGCTGTCCTCGAAGACGCTAGAGCGGAACTCGAAAAGGTCAGACGCGAGATTGAGGAACTGAAGCGCGCCAAGCAAGAAGTTATATACAAGGAAGACGACGAAGATGATTGGGACGACGAACCGATGCCGCGACCAAAGTCTCGGTCTCGCGGGGCGGTCAAAAGACAAAGAGACCCAGATGAAGATCCCGACTTCGACTTCGATGACGCGCGCATGGATGAAGACACTTACAAGGAGTACAAGGAGGAAGGCCGGATTCGAAAGGAAATCAAGCGAGAGCGTGGATTCAGGAGCGAAGGAGGCTACTCGCGTCCGCGACCGGCGCCGACGCCCTCGCGCGATATGACTTTTGATGAAAAGTCTGAGCTCACAATGTTGCTTGGAGAACTTCCCGAAGACAAGCAGGATCGAGTCGTACAAATTGTTAGTGAAGCGAAACAAGCTTTGGGCCAAGGGGAGGAAGATGAGATCGAAATCAACATCGAAGAGCTTCCCGCGGCCACGCTCTGGAAACTTCACAAATACGTCAATGGCGTGCTTCGTCCGAAGAAGCGTAAGCTCAACGCCGCTGAGCAGCTTCTTGAGGCGAAAATGCGTGAAGCGCAAGCCGCGCGCGAGCTTGCGGCTGTCGAGCAAACATTGCAGCAGGTTCAAGAGACCGGAGGAAGCTACCAAGACGTCGTTCATCTCAACAGCGCCGGGCCGTCGGCTCAAAAGCCAGAAAAGAAACCGGTCGACGACGACTCCGATACCGACACCGATTCCGGAGATTCGGATTCAGACACTTCGAGCATGGATAGCGCGGAAGGTGCTGGCAGTAATCCGGAGAAGCGCGCCGCCGTCACCGGTGCCGCCGCGCCCGTCGACCAGTCGTCTAACCAGTTCGCCAAGGAGGCTCCGGGCATCAAACAAAACGTCTCCAAGGCGGCGGTGAACGTCCAAAATCCGTCAGGTTGGGAAAATCTGGCGAGTTCTGACGCGCCAGTGAACGCGAGCGCGCAAGCGGCGACGCAGGATGCCATTCCGGATGACTTGTGGAATGAGTTCGAAGCCGCGGCTCAACAAAAGCAACAACTCGACGAATCCAGAAAAGAGGACGAGGCGCAGGCGCAAGCCGAGCGCGAGCGACTGGAAGCGGAAAAGAAAGCAGCTGAAGAGGCGAAAAAAGTTGCCGAAGAAGCCGCAAAGCAAGCCGAGGCCAAGGCGCGAGAAGAGGCGCGCGCCAAGGCGCGAGAGGCGCTCGAAAACCAAGAGCAAACCATCGATCTCGAGGAACAACGCATCGCGATGAAGCAGTTCGGAGGCGACGGTATGGGCGGAATGATCGGATCCATCGATCCGAGCAAGCTCAAGCAAGGCTCGGAGTGAGCGCACTCGAGCCGATACGAAAACAAAAAAAACATCCCAAATACCCACCCACCAGAAAACAAACAAAAAAACGCCGAAAGCCAATAACACCACACAACTCCGACTTCGTGATGATGTCAATGAACACACACAGTACTAGTTAATCACTGTCGTCTCCTCAAACGCGCGCGAATTCGAGCGATGTGCCGTCGCGGCGAAAGTCGTTTCGAAAGAGGCGTTAAGATCCACGCGTTGTGTGGGATTACATGTTGTGTTCGTTGCGGTCGTTCGCTTTCTATCGTCCGTTTCGCCAAAGTTCTAAATGGGAGGTGAAAGTTTTGATTCGCCGACGTCCGACGCCGAATAATGCCGTCGCCGAGCGTCGCTCGAAACATCACTTGGATTCGCTCCCGCGATGAAGTCGCCTCGCGCTTAGAGCGCAGAGGTGAGGTAAATCGCGAGCGCGCCCGTACCGATGATACCGGCCAAAGTCGCCGCCCAGTACACCAAGTTACCTTCGTACTTATCACCATCGGACTTGAAGTCTTGCGGCACCCAGATCGGGGAGTACTCGTCGACGTTCGCCTTGCCGTTGCGCAAGCCGAGCTTGTAGACGTAGCCAGCCTTGCCGCTTCGCCTGCGCGCGTCACGCGTCGTCGTCGTCGTCGTCGTCAGTCTCTCAACCCATCGCGCGCGCGCGCCTTAATCTTTACGTCCTCTTCCATTTTTTTCGCCTTCGCGCGCCCCGCAATCGTCGCCACACCCCCAGCCGCGCGTCTTCCCGCCATATCGCGCGCGAGATAACGTCCAGATACGCTCGCGTCGCATCGCATCGCATCACGCACGTCTTCGGCGCCGATCCGGCATCGGTGGAGCCCTTGTAGCCGACCGCGCGTTGCGCCGGCGCAGACTTCGTGCCCTACACATCACGCGCGCGCGCGCCTCGTCGTCAGTCGTCGCTCCACGCCCCCCGTCTCCTCGCGTCCCCTCGCGCGCCCTCGTTCGCGCCCCCACCGCGCGCGTCGCGATCGCCCCCCCCTCGCCGTTTCCCCGAGTCCCGCCCGCGCCCAGTCTCCCGCGCGACCGATCGCCGAATTTCCCATCGTCCGCTCTCCCCCCTCACGCCTCCGTTCGCGCGCTTCTCGCGTCGCCCGTCGCGATCGATCGATCGCGGGCGAGCGATCGATCGCGAGGGTCGTTCGCGCGTCGTTCGCGCGTCTCCCGTCGTCGCGTCGCGTCGCGCACCCGCTTCGGCCCCGAGGAGTTATTCATGATCACCAACGATCGGCGCGTCGTCTTCGACGTCGTCGCGCGCGTCGCGGCGACCGCGGTCGCGGCGAGGGTCGTCGATTGCGTGAGCGCGGCGTGCATCGTGGTCGGGTGTGCCGCGCGATCCACGGCGACGAACGCGGCGTCGATCGCGACGTGCGGGGTGTTTATCGTTAACCGGTTCCCGCATTCGAGTCCGTTTTAACGCCATCTATCGATACGTATATCCATCGCCGCGATGGACGGAGATCGCGCGCGCGCGATCGGATCGCGCGCGGCGCGTCGCGGGTACTTTTATCGATGTTTAATACGTATTCGAGTGACTTTTATGGCCATGCATGCTTCCGAACCGTGCGACAGGTGTGAATCATGAAATCCCGTCTCGGTGTGCG
>Ga0206682_10003581_pt1 | contig 13167 bp, 14 predicted proteins | sample M240m12015metaG_FD_155444 | JGI IMG/M metagenome (GOLD analysis project Ga0206682, IMG submission 155444) | Ammonia-oxidizing marine archaeal communities from Monterey Bay, California, United States - M2 40m 12015 | ecosystem: Environmental > Aquatic > Marine > Intertidal zone | place: USA... | reverse complement strand
AGTTTCATAGCCTTCTTGGCATCGCCCTTTTTACCAAATTCCATTAATATATTAAATTAATGTAAACATTTTTAATTTAATTTAATAATTTAAAGATAATGTACTTTATAATAATATATTATATCATATCATATCATGAATTCTGTTTTTTCTTTACTTAATGTTAACCCCGGTCTTAAATTGTCTGTTAAAAGTATGTCAAAAAGTTTAGGTATTAAAAAGAAGGAAGTTTTTTATCTATGTTTCAAAGACATTCGTATTCGTAGAGTTTCTGGGTTAGAAGTAGGAACTAACAAATGTAATTTGTCTGTTTTTACTATTGACCCTTAGTAATATCTGGAAATACTTCTAACAGTTTTTTTTCAAAATCGTCATATTTTTTAAATGCCCATGCAAACTTTTCTTTATTCCAAATTCCGTTAAACACCGTTTTGATTTTATCTTTATTTTGATAGGTTTTTTTGCCCTTAATAAAAATAAATTCTTCGCCTATAATATAATATAGTTCTGGTTCGCCTGCTGTATTTGCGCATTCTGTTGCACTTTCAGACACATTATTATTTGTGTTTGTATTTCTTAAATTTGTAGTTATAATGTCTCGTAGAAGTTCAATAAGCGAATCCATTTTACCGTTCAAATTTTTTTCAATGGTTTCAATCCTTTGGTTTATACCTGAAAGTTCTTCGATAATTTTTTCTTCCATCCTATAGATGAATGTAATTTTTCCTTATACACATTTACATTTACATTCAAACGTTTTCTTTGATATTTACATGAGATCTATACATCAAGACACTTTTGTTTAAAGAAAACAATTCAGATTTAAGAATACCTTCGGCTTCATTTCTAAATTTTTCATCGGACATCCAAAACTCCATTCTATAAAGGACGCTTTTCCCCTTTGTACAATCTACAACTCTAATTCCATTTATACATTCTAATTTTTCATTACCAGAAATTAATTGTAGCATACTATTTAACCATTGTTCTTGAAACATGGTAAAATTATAATTATTTCTGATAGATAATTCAAACCCATTTGAATTCATCGGATCTTCCCAGCATGGGAAAATATCTCCTTTGAAAAATGAATACGCACATGGCGTACCCCCCGTTCTTTTAATTTTTTTCACACTTTTCCCATCTGAAAATATCTCAGATATCTTAGGAATATTATTGTAAGTTCTCCAGAATGTTTGGATGTCCGGTATCTCAATTAACTTTTCCACATTATCATTATACATTTTACCCAAGTCTTTATAATGTAAATATAAAGACCAAATGTATTGAAGTTCCATCGCATATGTGTATATTCCGTGTTTTTAAATAAAATTAAATAAATTATATAACATATAATTATGAGTCTTTCTAAAAAATCTAATATTAATCCAAAAATATGGGGACCTTATTTTTGGCAAACATTTCATTTTACAGCATTCGGTTATCCAGAAAAACCAAATGATGAAGATATATCAGCATATAAGAACTTTTACATTCATTTTACGAAAATACTTCCATGTGATAAATGTAGCATTTCTTCACAGGAAATTATTAATGTAAATGATTTAGAGGAATCGTTAAAATCACGTGAAACTCTTATTCAATGGTCGTATGATTTTCATGATAGTGTAAATAAAAAGTTAAACAAGACTTCGCCAAGTTACGAAACATTTAAACAGGATTTTCAAAACAGAGATTCGAATTTTTTACATATTATTATTGTTATTTTACTTTTGATAGTCTTACTGTATCTATCTATGCGCTACACATCAGACAATCTTCCTTAGGCTTTATTTCCTTTGAAGTATCGGTAGTATAATTTTGATTTTCCAGAATAGGTTTAGTCCTGATATAATAAGAACCTGTCTTAAGCCCATTTTTCCAGCCATACATATGAATTGAATGTATGATTTTTGGTTGAGGAGGGTTAACAAATAAATTAAGACTTTGACTTTGATCAATATAAGGTCCTCGATCAATTGCCATATTCAATATACTTTTTTGGGGCATTTCCCATGCGGTTTTATAAATGTCTTTGATATCATCAGGCAAATTTAAGTTTTGAACAGAACCTTTGTTAAGCATAATTTGTTCTATAAGTTCTTTGTTGTATAAATTTCTAGCCCTCAATTCTTCGATAAGATGTTGGTTTACTATAATGTAATTACCCGATAATACAGCCCGAGTATAGATATTAGATGTATACGGTTCAAATGATTCATTGTTTCCCATTATCTGAGCCGTTGATGCCGTGGGCATAGGAGCTACAAGAAGACTGTTTCTAAGACCATTTTTACAAATGTTTTGCTTAAGTTGTGTCCATTTTTCAAGATCAATAAATTCCGGTGTAACCCCCCATAGGTCAAATTGAAGAATTCCTTTAGATGTAGGCGAACCATCGAATGTTTCATATGCACCTTGGGAAGAAGCGATATTATTACTTTCTTGTAGCGCATGATAATAAATACATTCGAACACGTTTTTATTAATTTTTCTAGCATTATCAGAATCATACGCGATCTTCATTTTCATTAAAACATCAGCCAACCCCTGAACTCCGATACCAATTGGTCGATGCCGCATATTAGAAATCTTAGACTCTTCGGTAGGATAATTATTAATGTCGATTATATTATTCAGATTTCTCACGAGTTCTTTTGTTTTGTCTCCCAATAGAATGTAATCAAATTCATTTTTTTCATTGATGAAACTTGGAAGACATAGACTGGCAAGATTACAAACCGCCGTTTCCTTTGAATCGGAGTACTCTACAATTTCTGTACATAAATTACTACTCTTAATGATTCCATAGTGTTTTTGATTTGACTTTCGGTTTACAGCGTCTTTATATAGTATATATGGAGAACCTGTTTCAATTTGAGAATTGATAATTTTTTCCCATAGTGTCTTGGCAGGAATTTGCTTTCTAAATTTATTTTGTTGTTCGTACATTTTATACAATTCATTGAATTCGTCCCCCCAGGTGTCGCACAATCTCTTACAGTCATTTGGACACATCAATGACCACATTTCATTTCTTTCAACTCTTTGCATAAAAAGATCCGGGATCCAGAGGCCATAAAACAAGTCTCTTGCACGCAATTCTTCTGCGCCATTGTTTTTCTTGGCATCGAGAAAATCGTAAATATCAGGGTGCCAGGGTTCAATATACATAGCAAAGGAACCATTTCGCTTGCCGCTTTGATTAATGTGGCGCGAAATATTATTATATACCTTTAAAAGAGGCATAATTCCGTTGCTCTTACCACCTGTCCTATTAATATGCGAATCTTTTGCCCTTACATTACTAATATGGACACCTATACCCCCTGCCCATTTAGAAATTTGGGCCATGTCAGCGGCTGTTTTATAAAGACCTTTAACAGAATCTTCGGTTCCGAGTAAAAAGCAAGAACTCATTTGCTGCACATTTGTACCAGCATTAAAAAGTGTAGGAGTAGCGTGCGTGTAATATTTACAAGATAAAGAATTGTATGTATCGCGAATTTGTTCTGGGTCGTCATGAATGGCGACTGCAACGCGCATAAAAAGATCTTGGGGCTTTTCGCAAACATTGTCTACATTTAGAAGATATCCTCCTAAAAGGGTCTTAAAACCGAAATAGGTTAGATTGTAGTCCCTATTGTAATCGATGATTTCTTGAATTAGATTTTTATGTTTTTCAACGCGTTCAATGAATTCATTTGAAACTACACTATTTTTAAATAGTGCTTCCATTGTATCGCAAAATGAAGACACGTTATTTTTATGGTGATTATTCACGGCGATTCTGCTAGCAAGAATCAAATAATCCGGGTCTTCCTTGAATAATGTAGCCGAAAAACTTGCAGAGAAATCATCCAATTCGGCCGTCGTGATACCATCATAGATAAGACTACAGATGTTTTGTGCAATATATACCGAGTTAACGTTTAGTTTTCTCCCCCACATTGATTTATTCTCATTGGATAGTTCTTGCAACTTTGCCGTGATGAAATCAAAGCGAACATCTTCGCTTTTCCCACTGCGAGTAACAACCTTCATTATAAATAATTATAGATTATTTCTTAAAATCAGTTTATAATTATTTATAATTATATTTAGTTAACTTTTTAAGCCGTCGCTGCTGCGCCCTTGCCGCCCCCATGAACATCGCCCCATTTCCATCCGGGGACTTCCATATTAGAAAATACATGCATCAATTCCTGTTTGCGAGGATTAGATTTATTAATTTCCCTAGTTAATTTAAAATTAACATCTGGAACTATTCGGCGTCTAGGTTCAGATCTTACAATACACAATATAATTAATATCATTGATACGGCAAATAAAACTGTTAATAGATTAACCTTCATCTTTTATTATTTTATATATAAATTAATTTAAAATTTAATTGTCAAAACAAGAAGGGAGACCATACTCTTCTGATGGTAGACTACCATGCTGAGAATGCGTATTAATATAATTGGTATATATCGGAATAAGCGTTAAACCAATGTCTATAACCAATACTTTTAATACCGTAACAAAGAATAAAATCTGAGACTCATTCGGAGTGTGAATATCTTTCCACAAAGCAGGTACCTGATTAAATGGAAATAAACTGGACTTACATGCTCCAGAATTACATGTGAAAAATGCTTGCCACGCTAGCAAAATGCCAAGAACAGTAATGATGTCATTAAGTCCGCCTCTCCAAGAATCCCCCATAATTCTACTATTTTTACATTTTTCTGCTTCAGATAGACCTCGTAAATCACTGACCGAACCGTCTTTTGTGTAATCTTCTATTATCTTCATACCCACTAAAGTGTAAATAACTATTCCAATTGACACAAATATTTTAGACGAAATGTCTTTTATAAATGGAACAATTATCAATCCCAATGTTAAAGCGTCGCCTATATGTGCCAAATGACCGGTAAGTCGCGCATTATTTCTACAGTTTCCAAGTAAACATAATTCTTCCTCTGAGAATCTAGATTTATCTTCATGAAAAGAAAACCAATCTAATATCACTATCAAGATTGTAATAAATAATTGCATTGAATATGAGCTCCAATCCGGTGACATTCTTAATATGTACGGAATTAAGAATGCATATCCTAAAACTAAACCGCCTGTATGTAATCTAGGAAATCTTTTTGAATTCCCGGATACATATGAATAAATTTGAAATAATACCAAAATTCCTATAAGTAAATATGAAAACATATCATTGGCCATTGCAATTATAATTTATAAGTTATAATTACAAAATATTTTAATTTAAATCCCAAGTTCCTCCGGCAGTGAAATTAAAGTCTTGGTAAGGTTTTTTATTTATTTTCCCCTTTGTATTCGTAATCATATAGCCTAATGTATCAGCACGGTTCCCTGATACAGACATAAACTCAGTCGATGTTGGAAATCTACGTCTGTTACTGGCACTAGATATACCGCTAAATATAAATAAAAGAATAATAAAAACTGTGCCAATAATGAGTGCACGTATACGTCCACACACACCTACTATTAACATAATCAATATAACAAATATTGATACCATCTGGATCGTTGAAATTCCCTCCATTTTATTTACTATTAATAAATTATATTTTTTCCTGAATTAAATGAAAAATAATATATATATATATATTTATATATATATTAAATGCCTTACCCATATTGTACAACGAAAGATCCTTGGAAGTGTCCTAAACACCCCGGTAGCGGTGATCAGTGCTGGGACGGCGGACCGACATGTGCGTCAAATGCATACTGCAGAGATTGGGTGTGGGGACAGCCAAAGGTTTGCAGACCGAAGCCAAATGTGAGAGGAATTGCTACAGGAAAGTATTGCGAATCTAATGCACAGTGTGCATCCGGGATATGCAGTGACTACTTATGCAAAGCTAATCCAATCGCGCTTGCAAACTCGGTGACCGCATGCGATATAAAAGATCCATGGAAGTGTAATGGCGGACAAAAACAGTGTGACAGTGATAGTCAGTGCAAATCAAATGCTTACTGTAGAAAGGTAGTAGGTCAGCCAAATGTCTGCAGAAATAAGCCAAATGTGAGAGGAGTTGTTACAGGAAAGTATTGCGAATCTAATGCACAGTGTGCATCCGGGATATGCAAAGATTATTTATGCTTGCTTCCTGCAAACACATGCGATAAAAAAGACCCAAATAAGTGTAATGGCGGACAAAAACAGTGTGAAAGTGACAGTGAGTGCAAATCAAATGCTTACTGTAGAAAGGTAGTAGGTCAGCCAAATGTGTGCAGAAATAAGTCGTCGGTGAGAGGAATTGCTATAGGAAAGTATTGTGATTCTAATGCACAGTGTGTATCCGGGTTATGCAAAGATTATTTATGCAAAGATAAAACAAATGCATGTGATAAAATAAAATCGGAGGATTGCGATGGCGGACAAAAACAGTGCGACAGTGATAGTGAGTGCAAATCAAATGCTTACTGTAGAAAGGTAGCAGGTCAGCCAAATGTGTGCAGAAATAAGCCAAATGTGACAGGAATTGTTACAGGAAAGTATTGTGAATCTAATGCGCAGTGTGTATCAGGGTTATGTATAGAATATGGATGCAAAGATAAAACACCCTATTGTAGCATAAAAGATCCGCGGAAATGTAATAAGGGCAAGTCTCAATGTAATGTAAAGAATGATTGTACATCCAATGCTTACTGTAGAAAGGTAGCAGGTCAGCCAAATGCGTGTAGACCCGAGTCAACTGTGAGAGGAATTGCTACAGGACAGTATTGCGAATCTAGTGCACAGTGTACATCCGGGTTATGCAGAGACTACTTATGCAAAGATAAAACACCCTATTGTAAAGTAAAAGATCCATGGAAGTGTAATAACGGCGAGAAGCAATGCGAGGGCGATGATGATTGCGAAGCCAATGCTTACTGTAGAAAGGTAGCAGGTCAGCCAAATGCGTGTAGACCTAAACAAGAGGTACGTAATATTACTTTAGAAAATTATTGCGAAAATGATAAACAGTGTGCATCCGGGTTATGTAACGACTACTTATGCTCAGAAAAATCAGATGCTTGTACCACACAAGATCCACGGGCCTGTAATAATGGTGAGAAGCAATGCGAGCGCGATATGGATTGCGAAGCCGATGCTTACTGTAGAAAGGTAGCGGGTCAACCAAATGTGTGCAGATACAAAGATTCAGTTAAGGATCGCCCATTGGGCGATGCTTGTACATCAGCGGATCAATGTGTAGATGGTTATTGCGACGCGTACGCCTGTAGTGATACACCCCCGTCCTGCAGTCTTTTGAATCCCGGGGCTTGCATTCAGGCTTATGTTCGTTTCATGAAGATTATGGCGGTACTCGGGATAATCGCGGGAATAATATATTTAGCATTTAAGTTAGGACTCTTATAAGGTTTGTTTTATAAATCTTATCCAAATATTCTAATGTACGATAAATCTGGTTTCATAATGAAAAAATAACTAATACATCTTCGTGATTTATATTTATATTTATTTTTTCATTATGGTTAAAACATTTGCGTTTATTAAAATTTGATATGTACACATTTTTTATGTTACAGTCGCAGTTTTATTAACATTCGACGTTAAAAATTTAGTCTGTTCTCTCATGAGACCGTCTGAATATTGCAAATCTTGGATTTTTTTACGAAGTTGTTCATCTTCTTCTTCGTTTTCTTTTAAGCTTTTAGCAAGCGAATAAACAAGATTCTTAAGTTGCTCTTTGGTTATATCTTCAGCGTGTTCTACTCGCTTATTGTATGTCGATATTCCATATATTAAAACTAATACAATACCAATAAAAATCGCGAAACTTACGGGGGTTATTTCAAACATTTAATTAATATAAATATATTAATTTAAATAAAATTTCAATTAATTTTATTTTAAAAATATTGCCACCATTCAATTTGAGACCTGCAATAAACCTCATTACTTAATTTAATTCTTTCTATTAGTGAATTGCGTATTGAATTTGCACTCCTTTCGGCGTGTATATAGTCTGCCCAAGATTGGCTTGAGTAAGCCGGGACCTGTTCCCGAATAGGAAGAGACAGATGAACGTGATGAGGATAATATATGTCATTTAATGCATCTATCCATATCGCAGGTTCATTAATAAAATTATATTTTATTTTATTACTGAAAAAAACTATTATTCTCTTTAATTCTAGCGGTTCAACTACTTCGCCGCCCAATCGCAAAAAATAAGATAATATGTCTAGATTTAATTTTACTCTATTGTAATACATCCATTGGATACGTTCAGCTGCATCATTTTTAACCATGGTATATATAAGGTCATTAATGTCCTCAGGAAATTTACGACATATATTGTAAACCAGGAATTTTTTGGAATGCATAATGTAATGTAATGTAATTTAATAATCCTAAACTTAATATTGAATTAAAAATGTAAATATTAGTGTGTTACTTTTGGAAAACTTCGACATTTTGTTTTTCTATGTACTGCTGTTCGCCTTTATATTCTAGTTTGTTTATTTTAAAACTATTTATTTTATCACATATCCAAAATAAAGGCATCTTAACTTTTGAATAAACATTATCAATAAAGTCTATATGTGTGGACATTTTTCCCGTGTCTGCTTTAACTATATCCAGTTTAGACATTAATGTGTCTAATTTTATTTCAAGGGATTCCACTTTTTTTTCAAGACTTTCAAATTTATCCATCCGTTCCATTTATAATAATTATACTTTATTTTTTTAAATTAATTGTAACATTTTCTGCAAACAGGTATATAGATGTCCGTGGAACCTATTTCAACTAAATTTTGAGATTTAGTTAATTTTTTCGTAAAACTTGCATATGTCCCATTCTTGCAGGTCATACACAATGCATGTAATTTTGTGTATGAGTCACACATCGGTATTAAATTTAAAATTTCGCCGAAAGGTCTCATAAGATAATCCCCATCAAGTCCGCATACATATACATCTTTACCTTCGCCACAGGCAGAACTGCAAAAATCTACTAGTCTATCAAAAAATTGTCCCTCATTTATGCATATAACGTCTGCGTTTTTATATATATCTTTATTTTTAAAAAAAAATAAAAGATCTTGTGCACATGGAACACATTCAAATTTTATCCCTTCATGTGTACTAATTACATTATTATCGTCAGAATAACGAGTATCTTTATCATAATTTATAATCAAAACATTTTTATTAAGTAATTTATTCATCTTTGCAACTTTTATTAGTTCGGACGTTTTCCCCGAGAACATACATCCGGTTATTAAATGAATAGACATTTATACTTAATAATAATATTTATATTTAAATTACATTACATTACATTAAATTACATTAAATTACATTACATTAAATTACATTACATTAAATTACATTCTTAAAACATTAAAATTCTAACTCAATTTAACAATTGTTACAGTGGAGAGGTTCTGGTTATTTATGCCTTTAGTTAAAATGCCGTATTCTCCGAACAAGCCACAGAGCTGCGCATGCCAACACCTTGTGCCGAATTTGAATTTATAATTGCTTGTGTTAGCAACATAGAAGATATATGATGCGCTAATGTTTTGGTTTGAGAAGTAATCTTGGGACGTCCCCGGATAGTATATATACTTGAACTCCGTAGTCCCGGAGCGGACCTCTGTCCAAGTTGGTGACGCCGCCGCGCCATCGGTTGTTGTTAGTAAACAAACATTGACCACAGTGTCAAATTGGCCTTTAAGCAAAAAATCGAAATTTATCATATATAAACCTGTGCTGGAAAAACTGAAGATACCGCCTCCGCTGACGGCACCGCCGCCGCCACTATTGACATTGACGAGCCTGCTGTGGCTTGTACGACCTGCGTTATCGAGGTTCCATATCACGTCTGTGTTGTATCCACCATTAATGGGGTTGTTGATTCCGTGGCGTGATGGATTGGCAAGATAACCGTTGTCAATGATTTCGCCAGTGAGGTCGAGAGCGGCGCCCGTCGGCACCGCCTTTATGTTGGCGGGGAGTTGGAAGCCACCATCGTTTATATTTATAATATCTTGGTAGATCGTGCCATTAGCTACGGCTCGCAACCCCCATGTTTCCGCGTTTACGCTGCTTGTGCTTGTGCCTCCTCCTGGTGTGTTCCAATTAGCAATATCTGTAGATGTAATATTAAATGCTGGGTGTGCATCTGTAAGGTATCCCTGATCTGCATGATTGCCCCAAGAGTAAGCAGTGTCCCAATTATCAATTTTATTCTGTGTAACTCCATGTGCTGGGTGCGCATCCGTAAGATATCCTTCGAGTGAGTGATCTCCCCAAGAGTAAGCAGTGTCCCAATTAATAATTTTATTAGATGTAACTCCATGTGCTGGGTGCGCATCCGTAAGATATCCCGAGAGTGAATGATCTCCCCAAGAGTAAGAAGTGTCCCAATTAGTAATTTTATCAGATGTAACTCCATGTGCTGGGTGCGCATCCGTAAGATATCCCGAGAGTGAATGATCTCCCCAAGAGTAAGCAGTGTCCCAATTATCAATATCTGTATCTGTAATATTAAATACTGGATGTGCATCCGTAAGATATCCTTCGAGTGAATGATCTCCCCAAGAGTAAGCAGTTTCCCCATTACTGCCTCCACTGCCTCCACTGCCTCCATTGTCCACCCATGATAGTGTACCAAATATATCTGATTGCAAAACCTGTCCTGCTGCTGGCACACCTACCGGCAGTGTTAATGTATAACTGGATCCAGACCATGAATGTGGGGCCCGAATTGTTATTCCATCAGTATTATCAAAAGAATTTAATTGGATCGCTCCTCCGTATTCCGAAGAGATGCCGGCCGTGCGGTTTTCAGTGGCGCTACTACCCATAATTTCTACAGTGGCGGTGTGATCATTACTTACTAATTTTATACGGCCACCGCCGACGGCGGTGTAGCCCTCACTGCCGAAGATTTTCCCTCCGACATGCAAATCATACTCGACTTCAGCATTTGGGGTCATTAAATGGCTGATGCCGTTCAAAGATACAACATTAGGAGGGGTGACTGTAAAGTATCCTTCCACCCGGTTCCAATTATCAATATCTGTATCTGTAATATTAAATACTGGGTGTGCATCCGTAAGATATCCTTCGAGTGAATGATCTCCCCAAGAGTAAGAGGTGTCCCAATTATCAATTTTATTCTGTGTTATGTCGTATGCATCGTGGTTCGTGAAAACAGGATCTGTCTCCGTAGTAATTCCACTGCCTCCATTGCCTCCATTGCCTTCACTGCCTCCATTGTCCACCCACGATAGTGTACCAGTTGCATCTGATTTCAAAACCTGTCCTGCTGTTGGCAAACCAGGTGGCAATGTTAATGTATAATTGCTGTTAAATGATGACGGGGCTTGTATTGTTATTCCCTTTGAATTATCAGAAGAATTTAATTTAATCCCTCCCGCGAAGTTGGATTTACCCCTAATTTCTATAACCCCAGATCTATTTAAATTATCGACAATTTCGGATATTTCATTTAAATTTGACTGTAAAATTTTTAATTGTTCGAATACACTACCTATGGCAATATTTTCCATTTATTATGATATAACTCAATATTTTAAATTAGTAAATTTAACTCTCAAGTGATGAAAAATTTTAAATTTATATTGCGTCTCTCCCAGATTCTAAAAGTAATTGATTCAACGCGTTTTTAAATGTATTATTTTGATTTTTTAATTCTTCAATTTCGGTTTTTTGCGCTTGAATTGTATCAGCCTGTGCTGTAACTATAGCATCCAATTCCTTTAAACCAGCAATACCATATGTAAATACACTATCATATGCTAACGAATAGTATCGGGTATTTGGGTCACCCTCTACATATTCATTATCATCCCATAATACAGTATGCGATAAGTCTTTTATTTTTAAAACTTCTTGAGCAATAAATCCTGATTCTTCTATTCCTTTTGTTTGAGTTGGTAATTTCTTAATATACTTTTCAGGGCTTAATTGTCTTATTACTTCTAAACCATTTTCAATATTTGTTTCATTAAATTTAAGTCTATCATCACTTAAATTTTGAGTTTGATATCCGACTCTCACAGCCCCACCAGTGCGATTAAGATACATAATATCGGAAGTGTTGTTATACCTCCAGACATTTAATTGATTATGACGCATATAAAAATATGAAGTAGTGCCTCCAGCACCAAATTTTAATTTAGAACCAACTCCTGTTGTGTCACCAAGTGACATATAGATATAAGGAATGGAGGTATATGACTGTAAGGTATCAATTCTCATGCTTTGCGACCTTATTTGTCCATTAACATCTAGCTGTGTTGTAGGAGCTGTAGTTCCAACACCTAATCTAGTATTGACAATAACATTTCCAGTAGATGTAATAGCATTACAAGTTAAACCTCCGTTGACGGTACAAGAGCTAAGAGTTGCGAGCCCGCTAGTTGTTAAAGTTGCAGTATCTACAACCCCGCTGCAATTAATGTCCCCGCTAGCTGTTAAAGTTGCAGTATTTACGTGGCTGCAAAAAATGCCCGCGCTAGTTGTAAAAGTTGCAGCATCTACAACCCCGCTGCAATTAATGTCCCCGCTAGTTGTTAAAGTTGCAGTATCTACATCCCCGCTGCAATTAATGTCCCCGCTGCAATTAATGTTCCCGCTAGTTGTTAATGCTCCGGAACTAAGCGTTTCATTACCGATATTCCAATAATCATTTGTTTCATCCCAATAAAAATATACATCACTATTTGAACCACGATTTATCACAAGCCCTGCGTTGAGAGTAGGGTTTGTGTTATATGCTACGGTATCATTTAATGTTATAAACCGCAAATCCGTTATTTGTGACTGTCTTATTGATAGAGATGTCTCATGTTGTGTAACTGAGGTTTGTGTTATAAATGTATCTGGTACGTTTACCCAGCTTACAGCCGCTGCAAGATCGTTGAGTTCTGGTGTGTTCCAATTAGCAATATCTGTAGATGTAATATTAAATGCTGGGTGCGCATCCGTAAGATATCCCTGATCTGCATGATTGCCCCAAGAGTAAGCGGTGTCCCAATTATCAATTTTATTCTGTGTAACTCCATGTGCTGGGTGCGCATCCGTAAGATATCCTTCGAGTGAGTGATCTCCCCAAGAGTAAGCAGTGTCCCAATTAATAATCTCAG
>Ga0206682_10003577_pt1 | contig 13172 bp, 10 predicted proteins | sample M240m12015metaG_FD_155444 | JGI IMG/M metagenome (GOLD analysis project Ga0206682, IMG submission 155444) | Ammonia-oxidizing marine archaeal communities from Monterey Bay, California, United States - M2 40m 12015 | ecosystem: Environmental > Aquatic > Marine > Intertidal zone | place: USA... | reverse complement strand
TGGTCAACTCCTACTTGCATTAGATATCCATATGCAAAATAAGCACTCGACAGAAGTAAAAATATTACGGAAATCAATACCAAGAAGTGATTTTTTGCGAAGGCATCCCAAAGAGGTCTTCTTGGCTCTTTAGCTTCTTTGATCACTAATTCTACTCCGCTAGCTAAGGCAATTCTTTTTAAGGTTTTGTTTACAAGAATTAACATAACCAATAGGATTGCAAAAACCAATACAAGAGCAGTAAGTATTAGGTCGTTCGAAACTCCACTTGATGCAACTGCATTTGTGCTTGCTTGAACTTCTCCTGGTGGAGGTGGCGGAGGAGTATAGTCTGTATAGGCAATGATATTATCAATGTCTGCATTAGAAAGTTGAGGAAATGCAGTCATTACAGATTTGTTATATTCTTCCCATATGGCTATGGCTTGAGCATCTCCAGATTTTATCATTGCAGAGCTATTTTTAATCCAAGTATATAGCCATTCTCTATCATACTTGGAGGAAACTCCTTTTAACGCAGGACCTACAGCTTTTTTCTTGAGTTTGTGACATGCTGCACAATTTGCATTGAATAATTTTTTCCCTGCAGCGGGGTCACTCTCTTGCGCAAATAATTGGGGTATAGTGAGCATTGCTACTACGGTTACCGCGATGATTTTACTGGTGAAAAGAGCGTAAAGGTTTGGCTTCCTCATGCTTATGTGTAAAATTTAATGTTAATCAACTTGTTTCTTAACTTTATTTTAGTGCAAAAATAAGACATAGACTTCGTTTGTTAAAAGGTTATGACTTGCACTTCTCTAATTTATACTCAGTCTAAATAGTGTGTTAATTTCGTTCTACTTCTTCAATCAAATCATCAATTTTTATTTCTTTGTGTTATGGAAAAAAATAAACTCTACGCTTTGTTATCATTGCTTATTTTTTGGGGGGCTGCCTCAAATGTTTTTGGACAAACCAAAACGGTTGTAATCAATCAGGATCCCAAGATAGAACGAATGGTTGGAATCAAGAAAAAAATTGATTCTGAACGCTATGATGCTCAATATTATGCCATACAATTGTACTATGGAAATCATACTGCTGCCAAAAATATTGTTAGAGAATTTGAAAAGAATTTTCCTGATACTGTAACTTCTCTGATTTTTGAAACTCCAAATTACAAAGTACGTGTGGGAAGGTTCAAAGACATCAACAAAGCAAACATATTACTCGAGGAAATTAAAAAAACATATCCTGGAGCATTTTTACTTGAACCTAATAATTTATAAAGTTTTCTTTACGGCTACTTCTTGGTAGAACTCAATTACATCCTCAACTTGAATATCGTTGTAGTTTTTGATTTGTAACCCACAATCATATCCTTTGGCTACTTCCTTAACATCATCTTTAAAGCGTTTCAGGGAACTTAATTCTCCTGTGTATTGAACTACCCCTTCTCGAATAACTCGAATATTTGAATTGCGATAAATTTTACCTGTTGTTACCATACATCCGGCAATAGTACCTACTTTGGATATTTTAAATGTTTCTCGAATCTCTGCATTTCCAGTAACTTCTTCTTTCATTTCAGGAGAAAGCATACCTTCCATCGCATCTTTTACATCGTTGATGGCATCGTAAATGATTGAGTAAGAACGAATGTCTATTTCTTCTTTTTCAGCAAGCATTCGGGCATTACCCATAGGACGTACATTAAATCCAATAACAATTGCATCGGAAGCAGAAGCTAACAAGACATCAGATTCTGTGATAGCCCCAACACCTTTGTGGATGATATTTACTTGAATTTCCTCTGTAGACAATTTCTGAAGAGAATCAGTCAAAGCTTCCACAGAACCGTCAACATCTCCTTTCAAGATCATATTGAGTTCTTTAAAGTCACCCAGCGCAATTCTTCTACCAATTTCATCTAAGGTAATATGACGTTGAGTACGTACATTTTGTTCTCGTAATAATTGTGTTCTTTTGGCTGCAATTTGTTTTGCTTCCCTTTCATCTTCAAGCACATTAAAGTTATCACCGGCTTGTGGAGCACCATCTAAACCTAAAATTGAAACCGGTGTTGAAGGTGGGGCAAATTGAATTGTTTTACCTCTTTCATCAAACATGGCCTTAACTTTTCCACTGTGTTTACCAGCAAGTAAATAATCGCCAATTTCTAAAGTCCCTGTTTGAACAAGAATTGTAGACACATATCCACGTCCTTTGTCTAAATAGGCTTCAACTACCGTTCCTTTAGATTTTCGATTTGGATTTGCTTTCAATTCAAGTAATTCGGCCTCTAGCAATACTTTTTCTAATAATTCTTTTACGCCTGTACCCTTGAGAGCAGAGATGTCTTGAGATTGAACTTTACCTCCCCAATCCTCTACCATGAGATTCATTTGTGCGAGAGCTCCTTTGATTTTTTCTGGATCTGAGGTTTCTTTATCGACTTTGTTAATTGCAAAAATTATCGGAACACCAGCTGCCTGAGCATGACTAATTGCCTCTTTAGTTTGCGGCATAATATCATCATCCGCAGCGATAACTATTATTGCAATATCCGTTACTTGAGCACCACGAGCACGCATGGCAGTAAATGCCTCGTGACCTGGAGTATCTAAAAATGTTATTTTTTGTTTGTTCTTGAGAACCACAGAATATGCACCAATGTGTTGAGTTATTCCTCCTGATTCACCCGCAATTACATTTTCACTTCTGATGTAATCTAGCAAAGATGTTTTACCGTGGTCAACATGCCCCATCACCGTTACAATTGGTGCACGAGGTTCTAGGTCTGCCGAATCTTCAACTTCCTCCTCTGTAAAACTTTCTTCAAGGTCACTCTTGACAAAATCAACCTCAAAACCAAACTCTTCAGCTACAATACTCAAAGTTTCTGCATCGAGTCGTTGATTCATGGTTACCATGATCCCTAAGGACATACAAGCAGAAATAATTTCTGTACCACTAACTTCCATTAATGTGGCTACATCACCAACGGTAATAAATTCGGTTACTTTAATGATCTTACTTTCCGCTTCAAGCTGAGCTAATTCTTCTTCCGTCTTTTGACGGTGTTGAACACGTTTATCTCTTCTGTATTTCGCTCCTTTGGATTTGTTTGATTTTCCTTGAAGCTTTTCAAGAGTTTCTCTGATTTGCTTTTGTACCTCTTCTTCTGTTGGCTCTACCTTGGGTACAGCTGCTGGACGATTGGGTCTTCTTTGTTGAGCTGAACCTCTTCGATTGTTTTGGGGTGTTGAAGCTTCAGTTTTTGGAGTTGCGGGTTCTTTGCTAATTCTTTTACGCCTTTTCTTGCGAGCATCCTCTACACTTTTTTCTTTCTTATTAAAAGAATCCAAATCAATTACCATTCCTGTTTTCTTGGGTCCTGATAATTTGGCGTAGTTGGTGGCTATGGTTCTATCTCCCTCTTGAGTTGTAGTTTCTTCTTTAGAATCAGAAAGAGTGTCTTCCTGAGTTTTAGCTTCTGCTTTTTCTTCAACAGTTTTTGAAGAATCTTCTTTGGAGGTTACCTTAGCTACAAGTTCTTTTTCAGAAGCTTCCTCTTTTGGTTTGGTTGTTTCTTTTTCAGAAACCTTTTCGACTGCCTTTTCTTCTTCTTTTTTCTCGTTAGAAGTAGAAACTTTGGGAGCTCCAGGTTTTGTTGTGTTCAAATCAATTTTTCCAAGAGCTTTCGGGCGGTTTAGATTTGCGCTAGCACGAATTACTTCTTGCTTTTCGAGGCGCTCTTTTTCACGTTGTTGTTTTTCAAGCTCTAATTTTTCTTGCTTCAAACGCTGCGCTTCTTTCTCTTTTCTCTTTTCCTCTCCAATTTCGGCAGAAGCATCTTTCTTGGATTTATCATTTGCAAACTCATCCAACAATACCTTGTAAATCTCTTGAGATATTTTTGTTGTAGGCCGCGCCTCTACATCATGCCCTTTTTGAGCAAGATGTTCAACGGCTCTATCCAGAGAAATATTCAATTCTCTCAAGACTTTATTTAATCGTATTGTTGGTTGATCAGGCATACTTATTTTTTCTTCGATTCAAAAATATGGAATTAAACTACTTAAAACTAATCTTCGAATTCCTCTTTTAATATTTTAAAAACTTCTAATATTGTTTCTTCTTCCAAATCAGTGCGTTTTGCAAGGTCAGAAACTTCTAATTCCAAGATGCTTTTTGCGGTATCCAATCCTACTTTCTTGAACTCATCGATTATCCAAGATTCGATTTCATCGGTAAACTCAGTAAGTTCAACATCTTCTTCTGCACCTTCACGATAAACATCAATTTCAAACCCTGTCAATTGACCAGCAAGACGGATGTTATGACCACCTTTGCCAATTGCTTTAGACACTTCTTCTGGGTTTAAAAAAACCTGAACACGCTTGGTTTCTTCATTTATCTTCAGGGAATTAACCTTTGCTGGTGAGAGTGCACGTGTTATGAAAAGCTGAAGGTTATTTGTAAAATTAATTACATCAATATTTTCATTTCCTAACTCTCGAACAATTCCGTGGATACGAGATCCTTTCATCCCAACACATGCCCCAACTGGATCAATTCGGTCATCATATGAGTCAACAGCAACTTTTGCCTTCTCCCCTGGGATTCGTACTGCTTTTTTTATTGTAATTAATCCGTCAAAAACCTCGGGGATTTCTTGTTCAAAAAGTTTCTCCAAAAACTTAGGAGATGTTCTTGAAAGAATAATTCTTGGTTTATTACCTCTTAGCTCTACAGACTCAATAATTCCTCGAACATTATCGCCTTTACGATAGAAATCTGCTGGGATTTGTCGATCCTTAGGAAGGATAAGTTCGTTCCCATCGTCATCCAAAAGAATAACCTCTCTACTTCTAATGTGATGAACTTCTGCGGTGTAAAGGTCTCCTTCTAGATCTTTGAATTGTTTAAAAATATTATTACTGTCGTGTTCAAATATCTTAGCAATCAAGTTTTGACGTAATGATAAAATCGATCTTCGACCTAGATCAATCAACTTCACTTCCTCGGAAACATCTTCCCCAACCTCAAAGTCAGGTTCAATTTTCTGAGCATGTGTTAATTCAATTTCTTGGTTTGGATCTTCTACCGCTCCATCGGCTACAACAACACGGTTTCTCCAAATTTCTAAATCTCCTTTGTCGGGATTGATGATAATGTCAAAATTATCGTCCGAACCAAATTTACGTTTTAGCGTATTTCTAAAAACTTCCTCCAAAATAACCATCAGGGTTACTCTGTCAATTAATTTTTCGTCTTTAAACTCAGAAAAAGAATCAATTAGTGCTAAATTTTCCATTTTGTTATTGCTAAGTTATTTAATAATCACTTTCGCTTTTTTAATTGATGCGAATGTTAGGTTTTTAGTTTTTGTTACAGTTACTTTGCCTTTTCCAACAGGCTTGGGCTCTCTGGTTTTCCACTCTAGAATGATACCCTCTTGATCAGCCTGAGTCAAATTCCCCTTAAAAATTTCATCATCAAGGCTGATTACTTCTAATGTCCTCCCTTTATTTTTTATGTACTGCCTTGGAATTGTCAATTCAGAACCTACTCCTACTGAACTCACTTCCAAAGAAAAATCATGTTCTTCTCGATCAATGTTGTGCTCTATTTGTCGACTAACTTCTACACAGGACTCCAATGTAACTCCTTGGTCTCCGTCTAATAGAACAACAATACTTTTATCAGTACCAATTTTTAAATCTATTAAAAATAAGCTTGGATTTTTATCCAAGGCTACTTGTAAAAGTTCTGTTACTGTTTTTTTAAAATTCATCATAAAAAAAAAGGGGACTTAAAGTCTCCTCTATTGCATTTGTTCAGAAATTCAGGCAAATATAATTATTTTTTACAGTTTTTTTTATTTAACGGAATGTTTTTTTAACACGTAGGTTCAAGTTACAAGTGCAACATTTATGCTACTAATTTATAAAATTGATTTTTTGGGGTTTCAAAATTTAGTTTTTCTCTAGGTCTTCTGTTTATTTTATGTTGTATTTCAATGATTTGTTTGTGAGTTATTGTACTAAAGTCCGTTCCTTTAGGGATTTGCTGCCTTATGAGTTTGTTGGTGTATTCATTTAATCATCTTTCCCAAGACGCATACGGGTTAGCAAAATAGAAATTTACCTTTAGTTTATTACTGATAGCTTTATGTTCTGCAAATTCACCACCATTATCTGAAGTGATTGATGTACAGCATTTTTATAAGGCAAAAGCATTTCTATGAGTTCTTTAGCTTGGAGAAATTGATGCAAAATCAATTTTTGATCTAACCTTGGGGTATAAAATTAATCAGACACTTCTTTTTGAACTTACTGCTACAAACCTTTTTGAAAACAAATTTAGAGCATTGCCTGGTCTACCCATGATTGGAAGAACCATTACGGGGAGATTGTTATTCAATTTCAAATGAATCAAAAAAAAGTGTACTTTTAAATTATCGTATTACTACCATGAAAAAAATTATCATAATTCTAGGGGTAGCTTTGCTTCTCCTAATTTTATTCAAAACAGTTGAATCAGATTTCCCAGAATACAACCCAAATCGGTCGTATGTAGACCTTGAAGAAGAAATCCTCGAGGCATTTATTTTGGCCAAAGACAGTGCTACCATTGAACTTCCCGAAGGGCATTTCTTGTTTTCTCAGGCATTAAGTATCGATGGAAAAAAACACATTACCATTAAGGGTAAAGGAATGGATAAAACCATTTTATCCTTCAAAGGACAAACAAAAGGAGCGGAAGGTGTTTTGGTAACAAACTGCACTAATTTTACCATTGAAAATTTAAGTATTGAAGATGCTGCTGGAGACAATCTAAAGATTAGCGAGTCGGAAGATGTTACAATTCGCAACATAAGATCTGCGTGGACAGGGGGAGTATCGACCCAAAATGGTGCCTACGGAATTTATCCTGTGTTGACAACTAACCTTTTGATAGAAGGATGTGAAGCCATTGGAGCATCGGATGCTGGAATCTATGTAGGTCAATCCAGCAATGTAGTTATTCGAAACAATAAAGCATTTTACAATGTTGCTGGGGTTGAAAGCGAAAATAGTTCTGCAGTTGAAATTTACAACAACGAAATCTATGAAAATACTGGAGGATTGTTAATTTTTAATCTTCCAAAACTTACCGTTTACGGAAAAAATGTAAAGGCTTACAACAACCGTATTTACAACAATAATCTGAAAAATTTTAGCGTTAAAGGCTCCATTGTTAGTGGAGTTCCTAAAGGTACTGGAGTTATTATTATGGCAACACAAGAAGTAGATTTTCACAATAATACAGTTAAAGACCACGCAACTTCGAATTTTTCCATTGTGAGTTATTTGGTGTTTGCTGCCGATGAAGATCCTGAGGCACAGCTAGATCAATCTATTCAAGACCGAGGGATTAGAGCTGTGGAATCTGATTATGAATCGGACACTGAATACAATGCATATCCTGGCAAAATATCAATTAATAATAATACTTTTGATAACAAGTTTTGGTTTCCAACGTTTAGCAATGAATACGGCTGGTTGATGCTTTTCAAAAACAAAATGAAAATCCCCGATATTGCCTATGATGGAATCCTTCCAGAAGGAGCAAGCCTTCAGGATAGTGAGCACAAAATTTGCATAGGAGACAATGGAGTGTTTAATTTTGTATTTATGGATGCAGCAAATGAATTTAAATATTTTTCAAACGAGGTTACGCCTTATTTGTGTTCACTCAACTAACATTAGTTAGGCAGATGAAAAACTATTGGGTTTTACCAGTCATTTTAATTTTTTCTGCTTGCCTTGCATGTAAAGATCAGGGGAATAAGAATATTGCACCCAAGGCTAAAAAAATAACTTCTTTTAAACCACTAATTCAAAAAGAACTCTCAGAAAAAGAAAAATTATCAGAATATGAATTTTTCAAACTGCCTTTGGCAAATTTAGAGCCCACCGATCGAGTTCTTTTGTATGACCTTAATACACCTCTTTTTTCTAACTACGCCTTTAAAAAACGTTTTGTCTATCTACCCGATTCTACCAAAATTAGTTACAAAAATAAGGGAGTCATGGACTTTGAAAACGGGAGTGTATTAATCAAAAATTTTTATTACCCCAAAGATTTTAGAGAACCTGATCAAGAAAAAATAATTATTGAAACTCGGCTTTTGATCAAAGAAAATGATCTTTGGAAACCACTCAACTACGTCTGGAACACTGAACAAACCGATGCTACACTGAACTATGTTGGGAAAGAAGAACAGATTCATTGGACAGATAATACGGGCAAAAAAAGAGCTGTTTCTTACACAGTTCCCAATTTAAATCAATGTAAAAATTGTCATTTAAACGGCAAAAACATTACACCAATTGGCCCAACAGCCGCTCAATGGAACAAAACCTATGCTCTCGCTCTTACAGACAAAAATCAGCTGGATTATTTCAATGAAAAAGGGATCTTAGAAAAAGTTGTTGAACCTGCTTTACGACCAAAAATGCCCGTTTGGAATGATGCACTACTCCCTGTTGATCATCGTGCTAAAGCCTATTTAGATGCGAACTGCGCTCATTGTCATAACGTTGAAGGAAGTGCCAAAAATTCTGGATTGTATCTGAGTTATACCCAACAAGATTCCCGAAAAAGAGGTGTTTTCAAACCCCCTGTGGCCGCAGGAAAAGGTTCTGGAGATTTGGTCTATGACATCGTCCCTGGGCATCCCGAAGAATCCATATTAATCTATCGAATGAAAAGTAATGATCCTTCCATTCGCATGCCCGAAATTGGACGTTCTGTCACACACAAGGAGGGACTTGACTTATTACAGGAATACATTACCACACTAGCCCAAAGCAACTAAAAAAATTGCTCCTTCGATTAAGAATGTCTTCATTTTGATCTATCTTTGAGACTTGATCTCAAAAAGGAATTTCCATGTTGCCGCTCGATTTTAAGTCAGGTTTTGTGTTTAGAAAACACATCAAAAAAGTTCAAACACCATTCGAGCGACTGTTTGAGATATTTAAAGAACTTATTACTCATACATCTGGAGATTTTGATGAAGCCATTGATTGGTTGAGAGAACTGGACGTGGAATACAAACTCACAGATGAAGATTACACCATTGATGATTTTGTAGAAGACTTACTCAAAAGATCTTTTATTCAACCTAAAACAGGAAAAGGTGGTAAAGGTGATGGAATGCAACTTACCGCCAAAACTGAAAAATTACTCAGAGAACATGCCCTAAAACAAATCTTTGGTAAATTAAAACGCTCTGGCTCGGGTAATCACGAAACAAGAAAACTAGGCCAAGGCGAAGATAGTACTGGAGAATTAAAAGCGTATCAATTTGGAGATGGATTGGAAAAAATTGATGTGATAGAAAGCATAAAAAATGCACAAATTCGCTCTGTTGGAGAAGATTTTACTTTACAACATCAAGACTTAGTTGTTGAAGATTCCTTACATAAAACACAAATGAGCACTGTATTGATGATCGACATCAGCCACAGCATGATTCTCTATGGTGAAGATCGAATTACACCAGCCAAGAAAGTAGCAATGGCTTTAGCCGAACTCATTACTACACGGTATCCAAAAGACACCCTCGACATACTAGTCTTTGGAAACGATGCTACTCCTATTCCTCTCAAAGACATTCCGTACCTAAAAGTAGGACCATATCATACCAATACAGTAGCGGGACTTGAATTGGCTATGGACATACTACGCAGGAAAAAAAATACAAACAAGCAGATTTTTATGATTACGGATGGAAAGCCAAGTTGTCTAAAAATGCCCGATGGAACCTACTACAAAAACAGTGCAGGTTTAGATGAATTAATTGTTGAAAAATGCTACAGCATGGCTCGACAAGCAAAAAAATTACACATCCCAATCACAACTTTTATGATTGCTCAAGATCACTATCTACAACATTTTGTTCGAGAATTCACAGAAGCCAACAAAGGAAAAGCATTCTTTACAGGTCTAAAAGGTTTGGGTGAAATGATCTTTGAAGATTATGATAAAAACAGAAAAAAACGTTTGGGCTAACCTAAAGTTTCAACTACATTATTTATGAAAAGAGAACAAGCTTCAACCCTTGGAGAATTAAAAAAGACAGATTATTCCTCAATAAACATTCAACAAGAATTGGCTCAAAATTTAAAAGAATGTTTACGTTCTGGAAGGAAAACTTTTGAAGGTTTAATTGGTTATGAAAACACTGTAATTCCAGATGTTGAACGTGCAATACTTTCTGGACACAACATCAATTTACTCGGACTAAGAGGACAGGCCAAAACTCGTTTAGCACGTCAAATGACTGAATTATTAGACGAATGGATTCCTGTTGTAAAAGGCTCCGAAATCAATGATGACCCTCTCAATCCCATAAGTCAAGAGGCCAAAGAAATCATTGCTGAAAATGGAGATCAAACAGAGATTTACTGGTTGCATAGATCGGATCGTTTTTTCGAAAAACTAGCTACTCCAGATGTTACTGTTGCAGATCTTATTGGTGATGTTGATCCCATAAAAGCATCAAACCTAAAACTTTCTTATGCGGACGAGCGTGTAATTCATTTTGGGATGATTCCCAGAGCACACCGTTGTATTTTTGTGCTTAACGAACTTCCCGATCTCCAAGCAAGAATTCAAGTTGCCTTGTTTTCAATATTACAAGAAAAAGAAATTCAAATTCGCGGATTTAAATTAAGGTTACCCATTGCCACGCAATTAATTTTTACTGCAAACCCCGAAGACTACACCAATAGGGGTAGTATTGTAACTCCACTAAAAGATAGGATCGGTTCACAAATTTTAACGCATTATCCATACAACAGAGACATTGCAAAGACCATAACCAGACAAGAAGCTATCCTAACAGAAGAACAAGCAGAAAAAATTCATATTCCTGAATTGGCTCGGGATATTCTGGAACAAATTGGATTTGAAGCACGAAAAAGTGAATATGTAGATTCAAAAAGTGGAGTAAGTGCTCGAATGAGTATTACAGCATTTGAAAATTTGATCAGTACAGCCGAAAGGCGTTTACTCATCACAGGAGATTCAAATTCTACACTAAGGATGTCTGATTTTATGGGAATTATTCCTGCCATAAATGGTAAAATTGAATTGGTTTACGAAGGAGAACAAGAGGGAGCAGAACAAATATCATATCACCTTATTTCAGAATCCATCAAAACATTATTTACAGATTATTTCCCAAAAATCGAAAAATTACAAAAAGAAGATGAAGTTGGTCCTTACGACAAAATTTTAGAGTGGTTTTTCAAAGACAATGAGCTTTTCCTTGAGGACACTCTTTCTAATCGAGAATACCAAGATTCGTTAACACTTATCCCTGGAATAGATGAAGTATTAAATTCCAATTTAAACGATTTGACAAAAGAAGATAGATACTTTATGATGGAATTTTTACTTTGGGGACTTGAAGCCAATAAAAAATTAAATAAATACAGAACGCTTGAAGGTTTTCAATTTAAAGATTCATTGGGGAGTTATATCAGTGGTTTGTGATACAAATTTATTCACGCATACTCTCTAGTTTGCAGTTATTTAGAACCTTTAAAGTTCATGAAATTAATAAAATGACTAAATCAATTTTAGAAAAAAAATGATAAAAACTGACATAATCATCATCGGAGCTGGTCCAGTAGGATTATTTACTGTTTTTGAGGCGGGTCTTATGAAGCTGAAGTGCCACTTGATCGATGCTATTCCTCAAGCAGGTGGTCAATTATTCGAAATATACCCCAAAAAACCAATCTACGATATCCCTGGATTTACATCAGTATTGGCAGGTGAATTGGTGGATAATCTGATGAAACAAGCTGAACCTTTCAAACCAGGGTTTACGCTCGGAGAACGTGCTGAAACCATTGAAAAACAAGAAGACGGAAGTTTTATTGTAACAACAAGTGAGGGAACCAAACATCAAGCACCAACGGTTATGATAGCAGGTGGATTAGGAAGTTTTGAGCCTAGAAAACCAAAAATTGAAAACTTGCCTCAATATGAAAAGAAAGGAGTTGAGTATATGGTTCGAGAGCCAGAATCTTTTTTGGGAAAAAAATTATTCATTTCTGGCGGAGGTGACTCTGCTCTTGATTGGGCTATTTATTTTGCAGAAAATCATGACATTCCCGTAGGGCTAGTCCATAGAACTTCTATGTTCAGAGGTCATAAAGATTCTGTAGAGAAAGTTTATGAGCTACAAAATCAAGGAAAAATAGAGTTATTCACAGATGCTGAAGTAATTGATTTACATGGATCTGAAAAACTTGAACAAATTGAGTTGAAGCAAAAAGGTAAAGATGCCATTAAAGTTAATGTAGATCATTGGTTACCCTTGTTTGGACTATCTCCAAAACTAGGCCCCATTGCCAACTGGGGATTAGAAATTGAAAAAAACGCTATTAAAGTTGATAATACATTAGACTACCAAACAAACATTCCGGGTATTTTCGCGATTGGTGATGTCAACACATACCCTGGAAAATTAAAACTTATTTTATGTGGTTTCCATGAAGCTACACTAGCAGTACAAACGGCATATAAAATCATTCATCCTGACAAGCGTTTCACAATGAAGTATACAACTGTTCAGGGAATCCAGGGATTTGAGTCTGATTCCATTAAAGCATAATTGAAAAAAGATTTTTTAACAGATTTTTTAGAAAAATTTACAATGCTCTTAACAAGATTTTCAATTTAGACTAAATATATTTGTAACAAGTTTTCATGTATTTGTTAAAAATTTTGATTAATCTACTCCTCAATATAACTCATATTGGGGAGTTTTGATTTTTATAATTTATTTAATGAGAAAAAACAAGGATAACATACTCACCATTGATCTTCACGGAATCCGCCATAAACAAGCCCTAGAGTTAGTTAACAAAACCTTAAATGAATTTTCTGATAAAGGTAATTTTTCTCTTACTATTATTACTGGAAATTCAACAGTCCTACAAGAACGCATATTTACTGAATGCCTTGAAAGTTCTATTTTTACATATTTTATCCCCTCATGGAATATGGGTCAAATCATTGTTGAGAATGTTTCATTATAGCTTTTTATACTGAAAAATTAGAGTTTAATTATTTTTTGCTAGAATTAATTTACTTTTTTTAATATATTTATTGTATAA
>Ga0206682_10003575_pt1 | contig 13184 bp, 6 predicted proteins | sample M240m12015metaG_FD_155444 | JGI IMG/M metagenome (GOLD analysis project Ga0206682, IMG submission 155444) | Ammonia-oxidizing marine archaeal communities from Monterey Bay, California, United States - M2 40m 12015 | ecosystem: Environmental > Aquatic > Marine > Intertidal zone | place: USA... | reverse complement strand
CCAGCTCCGCGTGTTCATGGCCGTGAACACGGACTACGAGCTCTCCGTGGACTCCAGCCGGGGCGAGCAGATGCGCATCCACCTGGACGTCACGTTCCCGCGCATGCCGTGCTCGGTGGTGTCGCTGGACGTCATGGACGTCTCCGGCGAGCAGGAGCTGGACGTGTCGCACAACGTCTTCAAGCGGCGCCTGGACCGGCGCGGCAAGCCCATCGCCGCGGGCGAGAAGGACGCCGTGAACGGCAACAAGGTGGACGCGGAGACGGTCGCGGCCAGGAAGCAGCGCGCTAAGGAAACGAGCGAGGGGAACGAGACAACGTACGCGGCGGAGGGCGAGAACGATCCAAACTATTGCGGTTCGTGTTACGGCTCGGAACAGACGCCGGAGCAGTGCTGCAACACGTGCGACGAGGTGCGCGAGGCGTACCGGCTGAAGGGATGGGCGTTCTCCGACCCGGACGGCATCGAGCAGTGCGAGAAGGAGGGCTTCTCCGATAACCTGCGGCTGCAGAGCGACGAGGGGTGCAAGATCTACGGCTCGCTGGACGTGAATAAGGTGGCCGGTAACTTCCACTTCGCGCCCGGGAAGTCGTTCCAGCACGGGAACATGCACGTGCACGACCTGATGCCGTTCCGCACCAAGAAGTTCGACATGTCGCACAAGATCACCAAGCTCTCGTTCGGCGAGGCGTTCCCGGGGGTGGTGAACCCCCTGGACGGCGTGAAGCGGGACATGCAGGGCGACGCGGGCATGTACCAGTACTTCCTCAAAGTCGTGCCCACGGCGTTTTCGGGCGCGCGAGATCGCGCGGAAGTCGCGCGGACGAACCAGTTTTCGGTGACGGACCACTTCAAACCGGTGGACGCGGAGGAGGGCCTGCACTTACCCGGGGTGTTTTTCTTCTACGACCTGAGCCCGATCAAGGTGAACATCCGTGAGCGCCGAGCCTCGGCGTTGAGTTTCGCGACGAACCTGTGCGCCATCGTCGGCGGCGTGTTCGCGGTTTCCGGCATCCTCGACGCGACGGTGCATCGCGGCGGGAAAGCGCTGCGCGCGAAGATCGACCTCGGGAAGCAGGGGTAACACGAATAAGACGATATCGTAGTAGTACTGTCTCTATACGAGTTGTGGCGTGTAGCTGGTCTTCTTGTTCGTTCACCGTCGCCCCCGCGCGCGACGAGACGCTACGCGTCTCGTCTCGTTTTTTTTTTTATGGTCCGGAGCCGCCTTCCATCTCGCCGGTTTCGCGATTTTTTTTTTTTGGCGAGTGGCGCGCGAAATCGATCATCACACTGTAGACTGGGTTCCAAGTGGCCGGCTCGCGACAGTCGCGATCGATCTTTTTGTTTCCCCGCGCGGATCGACGATTCAAAGACAGTTGGTCGAGCCGGCCAGTCTAGTTCCCCATACGAGATTGGCGCGAACTCGGCGCAGGCTGCGGCTCCGTTTGGGAGAGGAAGCGACCGCGGCGCTCCCTCGAGCGCAGACAACGCCGCGCGCGGAAGCACACGGCCGATCGACGGCCGCACGTTTCTCCGGCGCGTCGTTTCCCTGCGCCTCGGTTCGATCGAGCGCGTTCACGCAACCTTCCCCGGCGAGGCGTCCAAGGCGGTGCGCTGCGGCCCAGCAAAACCTCACGCGCGGCGACCGGCGGTTGTGGCGTAATCCGGTGTAGTGCATGTCCACAGCCGCGATGCAGAAGGCATCGTCGGACGACGCGCTGCGCAAGCAGGAGGCGCTCACGTACCTCCGCGAGCTCAAGGAGCGCCTGAAGAACAAGAAGGACACGTACGATGAGTTCCTCGAGATCATGAAGGAGTTCAAAGCTCAGAGGTGCGCGAGCGGACCGAATGTGCTTTTCTTCCTTCTTTTGATCGCGAGCAACCGCCGAGAGGGGTGGCGGTCAATCCGCCGCGACCGGCGTCTCCCCGCGCGCGCGACGGCGCGAACCGCGCCCGAGCCCGTCATCCATATCACCGGTGGCCATCTCCGCGTGCCTTTCGCTGACCCTCGCCACCGCTCCCCCCGACAAACAGGATCGACACCGAGGGTGTCATCAAGCGAGTCAAGACGATTTTCAAGGGACACAAAGACCTCATCCTCGGTTTCAACCAGTTCCTGCCGAAGGTGCGTCCGCCAGATCTCGCGCGTGTCTCGCCGCCGCGCGATGCGAACGGCACGCCGCGGCATCCTCCGTCGATCGCACGGCGCGTACCCGCGTGGCGTGCGCGTTTTCGCGTCTTCCCGCATAGCAGCGGTCGCGCCCGCGCGCGCAATCCCGCGGGCATGCCGCCTCTTTTCGTCGCGTCCCTCGATAACCCGCCAACAGCGGCCAAGCCCGAAGAACGCGAACGCGCGCGCAGAGTTCGAAGCTCGGACGGTTTCGCGCGGCGGGCTCCGTTTTTTTTTGAGATGATCGAACTCCATCGCGCAAACTGCATAAACAGAAACCAGTGACTAACAACTCATTGTCGCTTTTCCCAAAAAATCAGGGCCACGAGATTCGCGTGGAGGATGTCGAGCGCGAGGAGCGCGAAGAGGCTGAGCGCCAGAAAGGCGGCGGCGCCGCGCCCAAGCCGCAGGTGGAGTTCGTGCACGCCATCTCGTACGTGAACAAGATCAAGACGCGCTTCTCCAACGACGAGAGCGTGTACAAGGCGTTTCTGGAGATCCTCAACATGTATCGCAAGAATCTGAAATCCATCTCGCAGGTGTACGAGGAGGTGGCCACGTTGTTCAAGTCGCACAACGACCTGCTGGAGGAGTTCACGTACTTCCTTCCCGACTTTTCCACGCCTGCGGCGGGCAAGAAGGGCGCGCGTATGCCGGGGCGCGGCAAGGGCGGCATGGGCGCGAACAAGCGCAAGGGCAAGGGCGAGGCGTTTGCGCCGCCTCCCGAGCCCGAGGAGAAGAAGACGGCGGCGAGCCTGGCGAAGGAGCTGGCGTTCTTCGAGAAGGTGAAGGCACGTTTGAAGGACCGCAACGCGTACAACGAGCTGGTCAAGTGCCTGAACATCTTCAACAGCGAGGTGATCTCCAAGATGGAGCTGCAGGCGCTGGTGTACGAGATCCTCGGCAAGCACCCGGATTTGCACGCGGGGTTCAGCGACTTCCTCGGCCGGTGCGAGCACATGGACTTCGAGTTCGTGGAGGGCTCGGGCAAGGGCCCGAAGGACGGCAAGCTGAGCCAGAAGGAGATGCAGAAGATGAAAGTCATGTCCGCGCGCGAGAAGTTCCTTTCCAAGCCCATCTCCGAGCTGGACCTCACCTCCTGCGAGCGGTGCGGGCCGTCGTACCGGCTGCTCCCGGCGACGTTCCCGAAGGCGCCGGCGTCCAGCCGCACGCCCCTGTGCGACGCGCACCTCAACGACAACTGGGTCAGCGTGACGTCCGGGTCGGAGGACTACTCGTTCAAGGCGATGCGCAAGAACCAGTACGAAGAGGCGCTGTTCCGGTGCGAGGATGACCGATTCGAGCTCGACATGGTGCTTGAGACGACGAAGGTGACGGTGGCAGCGCTGGAACCAATCGCGGAGAAGATCGCGTCGCTGCCGGCGGAGGAGCGCGCGACGTATCGTCTGGCGGAGGGCGAATTGACCCCCATCCACCTGCGGTCGATCGAGCGTTTGTACGGCATCGGCACCGATCAGGGCAGCGACATCCGACGCATGATCCAGGACTACCCCGCGGTGACCTGCCCCATCGTGCTGGCGCGCCTCAAGGAGAAGGAGATCGAGTGGCGCAAGGTGAAGGTGGAGGTGACGCCGATTTGGGTGGACGTCTACGAGAAGAACTACAACAAGTCGCTCGACCACCGCTCGTTCTACTTCAAGCAGACGGACAAGAAGGCGCTCTCCGCGAAGGGCATGACCGGCGAGATCAAGGAAGCGAGCGACAAGAAGAAGCTGTCCGACGAGGCGATCGCCAAGGGGGGGGCGGCGGCGATGGACAAGAAGGACGGCGGCGGCGGCGGCGACCCCGACTTGCTCTTCGCCTACCCGGAGCGCTCCGTGCACGACGACGTGTACGCCGTCTTAAAGTTTTCGGCGCGCGAGATGCTGAGCGCCAAGCACGCTGACGAGGTGCTCAAGACGTGGCGCGAGGTGGTCGAGCCCTTCTTCGCGATCGTGCGGAAAGACCCCGAGGGCGACTACGTGGAAGACGCCGCCGAGCGCGCCGCCGAGGACGCTAAGAAGAAGGAGGAGGAGGCGGAGGAGGAGGAGGAGGAGGAGGGCGCGAACGACGACGCCGACGACGCCGACGACGCCGACGACGACGACGCCGACGCCGACGCCGAGATGGACGATGCCGCGCCGCCCAGGGACCCCACGGCATCTAAGAACTCGGACGACGACGAAGAGGAGGAGGTGCCCGTCGCGAAGAAGCGCAAGGGCGGGCCCGGGGGCAAAGTCGGCGCGAAGAAGCGCCCGAAGAAGGATGATTCGGATGAGGATGCCGAAGAGTCGGACGAGGATGACGAGGAGGAGAAGGCGTTTGCGGCGTGCGCGCCTTTGAGCGGGGTGACGTCCACGTCCGCGGCACTCACGGCTGCGCCGGAGAAGTCCGGCGCGCACCCTCTGGAGCGCACGGACGGTACGCGCATGTTCTACGGCCACGACGGGTACTACATGCTGTTCCGCCTGCACCAGCACCTGTACGACCGCCTGTCCACGGCGCGCGCGTCGGCGGCTTCGCTCTCGAACCAGTTTGGGCAAAAAGCGGAACCGGAGTCGGTGCGCGTCGCGAAGGCGCGGGAGATCCACGACGAGTTTTTGAGGCTGTTCTTCAAGCTGCTCAACGGCCAGGTGGAGTCCTCCGCCTTCGAGGACGACTGCCGCACGTTACTCGGTGCCAACTCGTACGTGCTGTTCACGCTGGACAAGCTCGTGTTCAAGATCGTGAAGCAGATCCAAGCGCTGGCGCAGGATGAAACCGCCGCCAAACTCCGACGTCTGGCGGAGTACGAAAAGGCGCGCGCGGGGGCGTTTTCCGAAGCCGTGTACCACGCCAACGCCTCCGTGCTGCTGATGGACGAGCCCTGTTACCGCATCGGCTCGGCGCAAAAAGGCGAAGGGCTGGCGCTGCGGCTGATGGAGTCCGGGCTGGACAAGTCCGACCTGCCCGCGGGCACGATGGAGGCGCAGTTCCACGAGTACCTCGAGGGGTTCCTGCGCATCGCCGCCGACGACGAGGACGAGAACACGGCGCCGTGGCAGGACCTCAGCGACCGGCCGGAGGTGTACCTGCCGCGCTCGAAGGTGGTCGCCGGGTTCGCGGACGAGAACGGCGAGGACGCGGGGAAAATGGGCGCGGTGAGCGTCTACAACTCGCTCGAGTGCAAGATTGCGTGCTCCAACAGCAAGGTTTCGTACGTGCTGGACACGGAGGACGTGTTCCACCGCCGCGCCGGGACAGGCGCCGGCGCGCGCGCCGGCCGCGGCGCCGAGGGCAAGGCTGCCTTGGCCTCGCGCGCGGAGAAGAAGGCGGAGAAGTTCCAGCGGTGGCAGGCGGAGAAGTTCGCCGCGATGCCCCCCCCCGAGGACGAAGCCGCGAAGGCGGCGAAGGCGGAGGCGGAGGCGGTGCCCGACTTTGCCACCGCCGCGGCGGCGGCAATGCTGACGGATGTCGAAGCCAAGGAGGAGGCGGAGGAGGACGAGGACAAGGAGGACGAGGAGGACGAGGAGGACGCCGCGGACGAGGGCGAGGGCGACGACGCCGCGGGCGACGACGGCGTCGCCGCGGACGAGGAGATGGAGGATGCCGAGGGAGGCGATGAATGAACGTGAACGGTAGCCCGCGCGCGCGCCTCAGACGCCGCGACGGATGACGCGCGTGTCTAAATACGTGACACCCATTGATGAATCTGCTTTTCCGCGGTTTCCGTGCTGCGCGCGAATATCTGACGTCGATGGATCACAATCACGCGCCGACGACGAGACCCGCGGGCCCGGTGTTCGTGTTTGTCACGAGCGGCCTGAACCCCAGTTCGTCCACGGGCACGCCGAACTCCGCGAGCTTCGCCTCGTACACCCTGATGAGGTCGTTGTGCGCCTTGGACACCTTGGCGACGTCGTACTGCAGCGCCTTGATGAGCTGGTTCTTGGAGTCCATCACCTCGTCCAGCTTCTTGGACACGAGCGCGAGCGTTCCGGGGTCCAGGTTGGACGCGGACAGCACCTCGCCCAGCTGCGCCTCCTTCTTCTCCAGCTCGTCCCCCAGCGCCTCCAGCTTGCGCTCCAGCACCATGTTCTTAAGCCCGCTCTTGCGCTGCACGTCGAAGATGGCCTTCTCGAACTTGGCGTGCAGCGCGTCGCGCTCCGCCTCAACCTTGGCCAGCCGCTGCATCTGCACCTCGTGCTCCCACTCGACGTTCCGCAGCGACTTCTCGGCGTCCGCCAGCCTCTGCTTGGTGTTCTGCAGCGAGATCTTGTTCTTTTCGTGGTTCCCGAGCTGCCGCCGCAGGTCGTCCACCTCGCGCAGCGCCATGGAAAGGGGCTCGGACAAACGCTTGTTCTCCCGGCTGATCTCAAACATGAGCCGATCGTTCGTCGCCTCTTTGCGCTTCATCTCGCTCACGTCTTCTTTTAACGTCTTGATCAGGTCCAGGTTGTTGTGCGTGATGTCGTTGTAGTACGTCTTGATCTCCCCGAACGCGCTCTCGTGTTTCTTCATCAACGCGTTGATGTGCGTGTTCTTCCTTTCCTCGATTTCGTGGATCTCGTGCCGCCGCTGGTGCTCCAGCTCGTCGCGAAGCGTCTTCTGTTTCCGCTCGTACAAAGCTTTGAGCTCGTCCGCGTTGCGCTCAAACTCCGAACGCAACTTCGTGATCTCCTTCGCGTGGTCCAGCTTCAACGACCGCACGATGTCCTCGTGTGCGAGCTCGGTTTCCTTCATCTCCAGTTTTAACGAGCGCTTGTCTTCGCTCAGCTCGCCCGTGCGTTTTCGGAAATCATCCTGCTGCGCCTTGAGCGCCGCCTCGGCGTCGGTTTTAATCGCGGACACGTCGCTCTGGTGCTCGTAAAGCAGATGTTTCACCTTCTGCTTGTACACCTTGATCTCCACCCTGTGCCTCTCCTCCAGCTCCTCGGCCTCGCGGTCCTTCACGCGCAGAGCAGACTTGCTCTCCTCCAGCTCAGCCTTGGTGATTTCCCAGAACGAGTCGATCTTATCGCGCTCCAGCTGAGCGTAGTTTCGATCCTCCGCCTCCTTCTCCTTCTCCGTCTGGAGAGCGGCGAGCTTCGCCGTGAGCTCCTCCACCAGCGCGGCGTCGCCCACGGCGGCGTCTCCGGAGGCCTGCGAGGGGTCGTGGGGAGGTTTGGCAAACGGGGGGTCAGGACGTGACGGGTGATCACGCGCGCGAGTGGACGTCGGTGCCTCGTCGGTCGCGCCGCGACGACGGTGCGCGTCCGATTCCGCCGAATCGGGCGCCCACCCCCGTGCGCGCGAGCCAATTTTGGGTTCTCGGCTTTTGCCGAGTCAACCAGACGCGGGACGCACCTTCTTGGCCTTCTTGGCGCCACCTTTGGGCGCCATGGTCGCGAGCTTCGGACCGCGGTCGGTCGCGGGACGCTCGGAGACGTGCGGCGCTCCGAACGGAGTGGCGCGGCACGAGCGGTCGTCGCTTCTCTCAAATTAGACGCAAACCGAGGAATCGTTCCCCCAGGCCCCCACGCGACTTGAGTTGCGCGAGATTCGCTTGCAGATGAATTCGGCCGATCCATGTCAAGTCGGTTTCTTCGAGGGGGCGTCACTTCGACCGCGCGCCATGGCCACGCTCGTGTCATGCGCGGCGATGGCACCGCGCGTCGGCGCCGCCACGCGTCGCCACGTCTCGCGCGCGGCGCCGCCTCGCCGGCGGGGCGCGCGCCGCCGCCTCGAGGCTGGAGGGGCCGATGACGGTTCGGCGCGCGAGGAGCCGTCAGAGGACGGCACCCTCAGCGCGCTGGACACCGTGCTCGGCGTGTCCCGCGACAAAGACGACGAGGCCACCGCGACGAAACCGGACGGTCTCTTCGCGGACGCGGACGGCGAAGTCGCGTCGCGCGATCCCGCCGAAAACAACGCGGTCACGTCGGAGGCGACGCGTGACTCCTCCGGCGGAGCGCCGTCAGCCGTCGACGGTCTTCCAGCGGACGACGATGGTGAAAAAAAAACAAAACAAAACGACGTCCCGCCGGGTTGGCGCGCGTGGTTTGCGCCGCGCTCGCCAGTGTACGACGCGCCGACGTGCGCGCCGCGCGCCGCGTACGCCTTGGCGCTGACACACGTCCTGGTGTTCGCGACGGACTACGCGCTGTACCGCGCCGGGCTCGGCAACGGCGGCGACGTGTTTCTGCGTTTGGCGCAGGTGGACGACGCGCTCGTGTTCGGCGGGCAGTGGCTCCGGCCGTGGACGGCGTGCTTGGTGGATTACGGCGTCGCGCAGTTCGCCGTCGCGCTCCTCGCGCTGGTCACGGTCGGCGCGGAGACGGAGGCGTGGCTCGGCACCGGTCCCTTCCTCGCCGTGTACGTCTGCTCCTCCACCGCCGGCGTCCTGGCCGTCGCCGCGCTGGACGCCAACACCTCTCTGGGCGCGGGCGGGAGCGACGCCATCTTCGGCGCGTTCGGCGCGATGGCCGCCTTCTCCGCGATCAACGCCGAACCGGAGTGGAACCCCGCGGGGGTCGCGTTTAGGTCGTTGCAGATGCTGGCGCTCGGCTCGGCGCTGGCGTGGATCGCGGGTCTGCCCACGCTCGGCGCGGAGCACGTGGTGAGCAACCTCGGGCACTCCGTGGCGTTCACCGCGGGCGCCGCGATGGCGTACTTCGGCGGCGCGCCGCTGTTCGTGTCCGTCCGGGACGCGCCGGGCGGCGGAAAAGCGGGACCCGCGGGCGCTGGGGGCAAGCTGCGTCTGACGGACGCGCTGGAGGGGAAGAAGGACAAGACGTACGTCGGGCTGGGCGTGGCTTCCGGGCTCCTCGCGCTCGAGTCGGTGTTCGTGCTCGTGCAGAGAACGCTCGCGGACGGCCCATAGACGGGCGCGATTTCGCAAACGAACTCTCTTATCTTACAAAGCCGTGGACGCGAAAAAACTTCGAAACGCGCTCCTGTTTCCGCTATCGCCAAGCCCCAGCGCCCACCTCGTCGGCCACGAGCATCTCGACCGCCTTGAGGAGCTCCCCGGGCGCTACCGCGATGGTCTCGCGCGCCTTCTCCGTGCCGCGCGCGAACTCCATCTCTTGCCTCGCGGCCGCTACGTCCTCCGGGTCGCACAGCAGCAGACCGGGCGCCGCGCTCAGCGCCCTGCCGCCCAGCTCCGGCGCGATGCGCTTGAGGTCCAGTACTCGGCGCAGCACCTCGTTCACCTCGAACAGCAGCAGCTCCGGCTCCTTGGTCAGCACCCTCGGCACGTCCAGCCCGCTGGTCTCCGTGTCGAACACCCTCGCCAGCGCCCTGACCCGGCTCTCCAGTAGCGGCGCGTTCCGGTACACCGAGTCTCGGGGCGACGACGTGAGCGCCTGTCGACACGCGGGGATCGACCCGAAGAGGTGCCAGAAGTGCACCACCGCCTTGTCCTCCTTCGGGACACCCTCCACACCGTCTCCGGAGCTCCGACGGGCCACGTCGCGCCCGCCACGCGCCGCGGCGGGCGCCCAGCCGGGGGACGACACCACCAGGGCGCGCATGCCGCAGTGACGTGTTCGCGCGCGAGCTTCTGTTTCGACGCATCACAGTCGTACCGTAGACTAGCTACCTTCGTGGTACGCGAAAAATCGATTTCATGTTCCCGTCACTCTTCGCGACCCGCCCCCGCGCCCGCCGCTCTCTTCGCGGCGTCGGCTCTTCGCCCCGCGCGCTCGGCCTCGAGCTCGTCTTCCAGGTCCCTCACGCGCCAATACGCCGCCGCCTCGGCTTCGTCCAGACGCGCCGCCGCCGCCGCCGCCGCCGCCGCCGCCGCCGCGCGCTCGCGCTCCGTCTCCGCCCTCGCCGCCGTCGCCGCGTCCTTCGCGCGCTCGAGCCGCACTTCGCGCGCCACGACTTCGCCGCGCAGGAACGTCTCGCTGGCTCGAACCACCTCCAGCTCCGCGAGCGTGTCGTTCGCGCGTTTCTCTGAACTCGCGTTGTGTTCCTCGAGCGAGCTCAGGGCTTGCGCCACTTCATGGCGCTCGCGCTCGGCGACGGACCTCGCCGCGTCCGCCGCCGCCGCCGCCGAGGACGCCGAGACGAGACGCGCGGAAAACGAAGCCTTCGCTTCGCCGAGCGCGGCGAGCGCGGCGAGCGCGTCTCGCGCGCGCGATTCCGACGCGTTTGACACTCGTTCCACCTCGCGCCGGAGCGTTGACTCGCGGCGCTCCGCGAGCGCGCGAGACGCCTCCGCGAGCGCGCGAGACGCCTCCGCCTCGCGAACCGCGTCACGAGCGCTCGCCGACGCGGCGGCGAGCTCCGCGACGGTCGAGTCCAGCCGGAGCCGCGTCGACGCCGCCGCCGCCGACGCGCGAGCGCGCTCGGTCTCAGCCTTCGCCGCGCCGGCGCGCGCCTCCGAGACCTCCCGTTCCAGGCGGGAAACACGCGCGCGCGAGGCCTCGAGCGACTCGTTAACCTCGGCGAGTAATCGCGAAGCCTCCGCGAGCGAACGCTCGGACGCCGCCGCCGCCGCCGACGCGCGCTCGCGCTCGGTCTCAGCCTTCGCCGTCCTCGCCGACGCCGCGCTCGCCCTCTCCGTCGACGCGCGCGCCTCGGCGCGCGCGGCCGCGAACGCCGCGTCGCGCGCGGCGATCGCGCGACGCGTGGCCTGGGCGTCCGCATCCGCGACACGCGCGCGCTCGAGCGCCACGGCGAGCGCCGCGGCGCGAGCCGCGGCGTTCGTTTTGGCGGACGACGCGGCGCGTTCCGCCGCCGTCGCCGCCGCGCGCTCGCGCGCTTCCGCCCGCGCCGCGCGCGCCGCCGCCGCCGCGGTGTCACGCCGCGCCGCGCGCTCGCGCCCGGCGGACGCGGCGAGCCGCGCGACGGACGCGTACGCGTCACACACGACGAGCGATGGGACAAGGTGGTTGGTTTCGTCCGACAAACCGTTCGTCGCCGCCGTCGCGTCGCGTTCGCGTACGCCGTCAGTCGGCCCGCCGGCGGCGCCGCCGCGGCGTTCCGTGCGAGACGACATTTTTCTAAATCTTTCACTATTCGCGTCGTCGCGCGACGCGCGCGCCGCGGCTTCGACAGCCACCGCGAGTCGCGCGCGCGTCGCCTCGAGCTCCGCGGCGAGCGTAGCGTGCCGTGCCGTGGCGCACCGGGTCTCCGTCTCCGCCGCGTCTGCGCGTGCCGCGGCCGACGCCGCAGACGCCGAAGTCAGTGCGGCGCGCGCTTCCGCCGCCTCAGCCGCCGCCTTCGACGCGGCGGCGTCCGCGCGAGACGCTGCGTTTTCGCCGCGCGCCTCCTCGAGTCGGCGTTCGAGGCGGGAGCGTTCGTCGTCCGTGTCTCGCCGCATCGTCTCCGCGTCTCGTCGAGCCTCAGCCTCTCGCGCGTCCGCGGCGGCCGCGGCCGCGGCGAGCGCCAGAGCGAGCGCCTCGGCGGCGCGCTCCGCCTCGCCCGCCCGCGCGCGCGCCGCGGCGGCGTCGCCGCGCGCAGTCTCCGCCTGCGCCTGTTCGTGCGCGAGCGCGCTCCGCAGCGCGCGCTGCGTGTTTTGGAGGTGTTTCGTTTCTTCAGCGCACCGCGAGGCTCGCGCCGCGAGCGCTTCCGCCTCGGCGCCGGTTTCCGCCGCGCGCGCGTCTCGCGCGCGTTTCTCTTTTTCGAACGTCACTCGGTCGCGTCGGCGCGCCTCGCGTTCGATTCGCGTCGCGCGTTCCGCGCGTTTCGCCCGGAGCTCGGCATCGTCGCGCTCGCGCCGCGCCGCGTCCGCGGCGTCGCGCGCGTCTGCCGCGTCCGCGGCCATCTCCGACCTGCGCTCCACCTCCGTGACGTACTTGGCGTCCACGCGCGCGCGCGAGGCGAGTAAGGATTCGTGCGACGCCCGCAGCCGGCGGTGGGCAGCCTCGAGCGCGATCGCGGGGTCGGGCGGGTCGCCGCATCGAACGCGCGCGGAGGCGCAACGACGACCCGTGCGCGCGTGGAGGGTGGCAGTGGCACTCGCGCGTATCTCGGGGAGCGAGACGCCGCCACCGAGCGGCGACGTCCCCTCGGACGCGCCCATGGCGCGCGCGGCGCTCTGACATCTTCGTCGTTGCTAAACTCGTAACGCTTCGTTCTCGTTTTGGCCGACGTTTCCTTTTTTCGGCTCGATGTTCGCCCGACATCGCTTCCACGTCACGCGGTCCGTGGATAAGTCATCGCCGAGACCGGGGGGGGGACGGGGTGACAGCGCTCATCACACGTCACCGCACGATGTTCGCGTCGCAGACGAACGCCTCCGTCGTCGCGCGTCCCGGCGCGCGCGCCGGGCCGCGCCGCGGCCCCCGCGCCGCCGCGCGCATCACCGCCGCGAGCGCCCCCGACGCCGATCGCGCGCCCTCGACTGTCGGCCTCGCGACCCGCCGCTCGGCGCTCGCCGGCTTGGCCGCGGCCACCGCGTCGACGCTCGCGCCCGGGTCGACACCGCCCGCGTCCGCGATCGGGTTCCAGAAGGAGCTGAAGAAGCGCGACGTGGGCGAGGAGGACTACCTCGAGACGCCCGGGTTCGACTTCCGCGGCGCGCCGCACGCGGGCGTGAAGTACTTCGACCTGCAGAAGGGCCAAGGCGACGCGCTGGAGGCGGGCAAGACGGCGGTGCTCCACTACACCTGCCGCTACCGCGGCCTGACCGCGGTGTCGTCGCGCGAGGCGCGCACGCTGGGCGGCAACCGCACGATCGCCGAGCCGCTGGAGCTCAAGTTCGGGAAGCTGCCCGGCGACTACGCCAAGCCGCTCGTGCGCAAGACGGTGGTGGGCATCGGCGCCGAGCTGCGCATCGATCCCGAACTCAGAGAGCTGTACGTGGTGAACACCGTATTCGGCGGCCCGGCGGACCGCGCCGGGATCAAGCCGCAGGACGCCATCGTGTCCATCGAGGGCGTGGGAGACCTGGTGAACGTCCCCATCGCCGAGATCGGCGCGCTGCTCGCGGGCGACGCGGGGACGGACGTCAACCTGGAGGTGCGCCGCAAAGCGGACGGGCCGGGCGCGGCGCCGGCCAAACAGACGCTCACGCGCGAAGCCACCGCGGTGGTGCCCAAGA
>Ga0206682_10003573_pt1 | contig 13187 bp, 19 predicted proteins | sample M240m12015metaG_FD_155444 | JGI IMG/M metagenome (GOLD analysis project Ga0206682, IMG submission 155444) | Ammonia-oxidizing marine archaeal communities from Monterey Bay, California, United States - M2 40m 12015 | ecosystem: Environmental > Aquatic > Marine > Intertidal zone | place: USA... | reverse complement strand
AGTGTATCACTATTAGAAGAACAAGCAGAAGTAAACGCTGCTCTTAATTTAGAACTACAACAAAAACTACAGAAGTCTGAAGAGTACGGAGACGAGCTTCGTAATACTCTACAAAAACATAACCTAACAAACTTGGCTGATAAGCGTCCAAGTAGTATAGAAAGAAAGATGCAAAATGCAACTGATCAATTATGGGATGATCTCCGTTCTCTTACTGACAGTAATGGGATGCTCGGCGATGCCGAAGGAGATAGTGACAGTAACTGATGCTGTAAAAACTACAGTGCCGATTGTCGCTCGTCCTAAACAAGTGAACTTATACGATGTAAAAGTGCATGTCGTAAACAAAGATAACTACGAAGAATTCTTAAAAGAATTTGTAGAAAAAAACGGCACAGAAGCAAGGGTTGTGCTGTCTATAAAAGATTATGAAAATCTTAGTTTAAATTTTAGTGAACTAAGACGTTATATAGAACAACAAAAAGAAATAATTGTTTACTACGAGGAAGCAGTACAGTAAACAATAACTGAGGGCAAAATTATGAATATTCTTGTGTGTGCATTGAGCGCCGTTATGGCCACGCAATCTGGACCTAATCTTTACAAGGTATGCGAGTATCGTTGTCCAAGAGAAGTTAGTTATACATACTATCATTATCCAAAAGTTATATATGTGCAATGGGACATGCAATGTCCTCCATACACAAAATATAAAACAAGAAATAAATAACTATAGTTAATTGAGGGATTAATATGTGGGAGAAAATGTTTGACGACACATTATGGGTTTATACAGCGATTGTGGGAGCACTACTGGGTGCAGCAGTTCTTGCTTGGTTTAGGAACACTAGGGCAGGTCTATGGTGTTACGCACTGTTCGACAGAATACTTGATAGCATTACACAGCGATACGGATGGACATGGTTCCAGGAGCCAGACAATGTATGGCGAAAAAGATATCCAAAAATAACACAAAAAATAGATGAGTTAGAAGCTCGTATTAATAAAATTGAGGGCAACAATGATAACGGAAAAGACGTTTAAAGAACGTGCTATGCTATTTGCGACTTTAGCCGCAGCAGCATATAGCGATAAAAAGGGCGCAACTAGAGTTGCAAAGAAACTAGGATTCACAACTACAGTGTTTTATGATAAAGCTGGTGCGCAGGCGTATAAGTTTATGAACAAGACCGACCTTGTAATTGCTTGCCGTGGCACAGAACCAACACAGTGGAATGATGTAAAAGCAGACTTACGTGCAGTACCTGTTGCAGCAGAAACAGTGAGTCGTGTACACAAAGGCTTTAAACTAGAAGTAGACGAGTTGTGGCCGATGATAATGGTAGACATTATGAAACATGCTGCAAAGCGTAAGGTATGGTTCACTGGACATTCTTTAGGCGCTGCTATGACTACTATTATGGCTAGCAGATGTGCAGAAGGTGCAGATGTCCAAGAAGTATATACATTTGGGTCTCCGAGAGTGGGATGGAAAACGTATTGTAATAGTCTAAATGTTGTACATCATAGGTTTGTAAACAACAATGATATAGTAGCACGAGTACCACTAGCGATGATGGGATATAGACATCACGGCATAGAACACTATTTCAATAGTGAAGGTAAACTAGCTAAGATGTCATGGAGTGATCGTTTTAGCGGAATGTGGGATGGCCTAAAAAAAGGCTCAATAGATATAATTGCTGATCACCCTATGACTCAGTACATTCCGTGTATAGAAAAGATGGAGGATTAAGATGCCTAGAAAAAGTTTAGAAGAATTAGATACACCAATAGAAAAGAAACACGATGTTGAAGTTTCTGTTCCAGCAAGTGTAGAAACCAAAACTAAGAAAGTAAAACTTGACTTAGAAGTTGACACTAGCGTTAAAGATTTAGGTCCTAATCCTTATGCTAGAGTTATACATATGGCCAAAGCAGTTGATGCATGGAGAATATTTCCACGCTTATTTTTAACTGTATATATTGTTCTGTTATATAAAACTGTAATATGGTTTATGGGACTAGATGATCCTAGCTTAGAACAAAGCGGACTTATATCAGTTGTCGTAGGTGCAGGCGCTGCGTGGTTTGGGTTATACACAAATACTAGCAAAAAGTAATTTCTTGATTGACAAACCGGGCCATTCTGTGCTATAAGTATAGTATGAATGATTATTATACAGAGCTCGGCGTTGGGAAATCTGCTAGTCAAGATGAGATCAAACGTGCATACAAAAAGCAAGCTATGCAACATCATCCTGATCGAACAGGTGGCGATGATACTCGGTTCAAACAAATTAACGAAGCATATGAAACTTTAAAAGATCCGCAAAAAAGACAGCAATACGACAATCCACAACAGCAAAGACCAGATTTTAATTTTAGAACTGGAAACATGCATGGCGGAAATCCGTTTAATGACATGTTCTCTGATATTTTTGCTCAACAGCGAGCAAGACAACAACAGCATGCAATAAAGAATAGAGACATTAAAGTCACTACTCAAATATCCTTAGCGGAAGTAATGACTGGTAAGAATGCCTATATTACTTACACACTTAGTACAGGCAGAACAGAGTACATAAATGTAGAGATTCCAATTGGTGCTAACGATAACGATACAATTAAATATTCTAACTTAGGTGATGCTGCCGATCCGCGATTACCAAGAGGAGATTTATTTGTACGAGTAAGAGTTAAAAGAGATGTAGACTGGGCGAGAGAAGCTAACAACATTATTACTACTAAGCGTATTAATATATTTGATTGCATGCTAGGAGTTAATGTAATGATTCGAACTCCTGATGATAGACAGATAAATTTAAGAGTACCTCCAGGCACAAAGCCAGGACAAATACTAAGCATAAAGGGTTACGGAATACCTGATGTGAGATCACGTATGAAAGGCAACGCATACGTGCAAATTGATGCAGATGTTCCTAGGATCACAGATCCACGTGTTGCAGAAGAACTAAAAAGAATAACCAAAGGATTTTAATATGGTAGAACCGTCTAAAGAATTACAACTAGTATTTGACAAAGCAATTAAAGATGCTAAGAAACTATTTCATGAGTATGTTACTCTTGAACATCTTTTATTCTCAATGCTTTGTGAAGAAGGGTTTGTAAATTTAATGAAAGAATATGGTGCAGATATTGATTATATTAAATCAAATATCGAACATCATCTTAAGAATGCAGATGACATTAAAAATGCGACGGAGACCAAAAAGTATAAGCCGAAGAAAACTCATACAGTAGAGCGTGTACTTAATCGAGCATTTACCCAAGTTTTGTTTGCCGGACGCACACACATCGAACTTAAAGATGTATTGGTAAGCATGCTTAACGAAAAAAAGTCAGTTGCTGTATATTACTTACATGAAGGTAATGTAGATAAAGTAAAATTTGCAGATTTTATTGCCGAGGACATAGTTGATCAAGAACTCGACTCGCCCGAAGCGGCGTCTGAAGCAAAGAAAGCATTAAAGAGCTTTACAACTAACTTAAACGACGAAGTTAAAAAGGGTAAAGTAGACCCGATTATCGGTCGGAGTAATGAGCTAGAAAGTTTAGCACTTGCATTAGGACGTAGAGCAAAAAACAATGTGCTTATGGTAGGCGATCCAGGTGTTGGTAAAACTGCTATTGCTGAAGGTCTTGCATACAACATTATCAACGACAATGTGCCAGACTTTTTGAAAGAATTTTCAGTATATAGTTTAGACATTGGCGCTATGTTAGCTGGGTCTAAGTACAGAGGAGATTTTGAAGAACGCTTTAAGCAAGTAATGTCTGCTTTAATTAAGCAAGGCAAGACTATTATGTTTATTGACGAAGCACATATGATTAATGGTGCAGGTTCAGGCGGACAAGGTAATGCAAATGACTTAGCAAATATGCTAAAGCCGGCACTTACTAAAGGTGATATTAAAGTTGTAGCTTCAACTACATGGGAAGAGTATCGTAAATACTTTGAAAAGGATCGTGCGTTAATGCGCAGATTCCAGCGTGTAACTATTGGTGAACCTACAGCAGAAACAACTAAAGATATCTTGCGTGGTATTAAAAAGTACTATGAAGATTATCACCAAACAACAATTACAGAAGAAGCAATTGAAGCTGCTGTAAAACTAAGTGTGAAGTATCAAAGTGATAAAAAATTACCAGATAAAGCAATTGACTTAATCGATGTTGCATGTTCACGTTTTAAAGTAAACAACCAAAGCGAAAACAAAATTGTTGGTGAAGAGCAAATTCAGTTCGAGCTTGCTAAAATGGTAGATATTCCAGCTGAACAAGTTATGGAAAAAGAAACCACCGGTCTAGCAAAACTTGAAGAAAATATGAAGAAGGTTGTGTACGGGCAGGACGAAGCAATTGAGAAAGTTGTTGACAAAATTTATGTAAGTCAAGCTGGACTTAAAGCAGAAGACAAGCCAATTGGTAGTTTTGTGTTTATGGGGCCAACAGGTACTGGTAAAACAGAAACAGCAAAGCAACTTGCTAAAAACTTAGGTGTAAAACTTGTACGTTTTGATATGTCAGAGTATCAAGAAAAGCATAGTGTTGCTAAATTAATTGGATCACCTCCGGGATATGTTGGACACGAAGATAAAGCAGGATTACTAATTGAAAGATTGCAAGAATCTCCTAACTGTGTACTTCTATTAGATGAAATTGAGAAAGCACATCCTGATGTTTCACAAATTTTACTGCAAGTAATGGACAACGGTAAGATAACTGGTTCAAACGGTAAAGAAGCTGATGCTCGAAATGCTATTCTTATTCTAACATCTAACTTAGGTGCAAAGCAAGCAGATAAGAACATTATTGGGTTTGGGACACAAGACCAAGAGTACGACGATAAAGAGCTCAAGAAATTCTTTGCACCGGAGTTTAGAAATAGACTTGATGGTACAATTACATTTGCAAGACTAGGTAAAGAAGTAATGATGAAAATTGTTGGTAAATTCCTAGTAGAGCTTAAGGATCTTGTAAAGGACAAAAATATTAATATTACAGTAACAGACGAGGCATTGGACTTCTTAGTCGAAAAAGGCTTTGATCCTAAAATGGGTGCAAGACCATTACAGCGTGTAATTGATAAAGATATTAAACGTCCATTATCAAAAGAAATACTGTTCGGCTCGCTTAAAGCAGGCGGTAATATTGAAATTGCTATTAGCAATGATTCAATTGTACTGTTGCCAAAAGAAAATGTTGAGACTGTTGCAGTATAGATATACAAAAAAGCTTCATTACGGAAAGTACGTATACAAAGTATGTATCCGTAATGGACTATGCACAATGTTTCGACGTGAGATGCAAAGGCCGACGGAAACTGATAAGTTTCCGTTGGTTACTAGAACATTACTACAATTAGACGAAATGCATAAAAATGGTCTATCTCTTAAATGGGGCAGGCATTATATTAAATCAGTTTCAGCAACTGAATTCACTTATGCAAAAGAACTTCATACATTACTCAATCAGTACGACGACTATAAACTACGCATTGCTAGATACGACATGTGGATCTATTCTAATGATAAAAACTTAATGCAAGACATTATTGCTATAGACTACGATTCCGTTGAAGAATTTTGGGATGTTGATCCGGAAATAGGAGAAGTATTAAAAGCAAATGCTGACATATCAATAGTCGACACACCCTCAGCATTTGATTTTAAAGTTTATCTTAAAAGTACAGGATCAACTTCTAAAGCAGTTAATTGGTGTAGATCTAACTTAGATAAAATTAAGATAGGCGATCAGTGTTTATCTAATATGGAAGACGGCGTTGTTGAAGGCAACTATTTTTATATTAGAGACGAAAAGGTATTAATGCTTGTGCGTATGATGATAGGTGATAGCATAAGTCGAGTCGAGAGATTAGTTTATGAAGGTGATCTAGATAAATATACTTATGAGTCTAAGTAGTGAAATAATAATATCTAATCAAAATCATCCTGGAGATAGTGTAGACACTACTCATACAGGAAGCAAATTTAAAGGCGACGGTTACTATGGTCATAGTGACGGGTTGCATACTGTCCAGTATAATGTATCAGGATTCTTAGGAAGTATTACAATGCAAGCAAGTCTTGCTGTTGACCCTAGTGAGTCTGACTGGTTTACATTACCTACTACGCTGCATCAGTCATCAAACTTAACTGATGATGTTGAAGCCACCGGATCACACATTAAAAATTTCACAGGCAACTATGTCTGGGTACGTGCGATTATAAGTAATTGGACAGACGGAAACGTAGCAAGTATTTTACTTAATCATTAAGGGATAATAATGGAACACTTTGTAAGAGTAATCATGGAAAAGAATGTCGGTATTAGTAAACTAGACGAAAGTATTTTCCCGCAACAAAACTTACTGGAAACAACAGATGGTAACCCAGTTATCGAAATTCCTTTAGGTAAACATTTAACAAACGAAGAAGCTGACGGTTTTGCTGATCGATTAGCAGCATTTATGTTCGAGCAAGGACATGATAACTTTGACATAGAAATATCAGGCGGAGATGACCAATGAAAAAATCAGAAGCAGAACAAATTAGAGAATTAGGCGATCGTTTAGCAGCAATTAACGAAAAGCCAGATACAATCGAAGATGCAATTAAACGTGCAATGAAAGGCCTAAAACGTATTGACCCTAATGCAATGTTTAAGTCAAGAGATTTACAAAAAGCAATAGCATTAGCAGATGCAGGAGACATAAGCGGAGTAGCAAATCATTTAATCAGCGGTATTGATGGTCCTGAAAGACAAATACAAGATATCTTTAATGATATACACGATGATCTAAATGCAATATTAAATCCACAATCTCCAGAAGATGCCGATGCTGAATACTGGGACGATGTAAAGATGGACAAGTTCAAAAGTGATCGTAGTGGATACCGTCCAACTCCTCGAGGCGTTGGAAGGAATGTATAATGAAAATAAACGAATTTTTTGATCAAACAATTGATGATAAATTACCATTTGATGTAGTTGACGATATGTGTGTATTCATGCGTAACGACCCTATGTTTTATCGTAAGTCATTTTTTCCTGCTATAAAACGTATGCAAGAATGTAGTAGTACTAAAGAAAAGTATGTACCTGAAGCCGAACTTGGTCCTATGGTAGATAAAGCTACAAGCCTATACTGTTCTAAATTTGATATTAATAAACGACCAAATGAGCTCTTGACAAAGGAGGAAAGATCGTCTATTATTAAAAAAATACACGCAGAAGAAATGAATCAAATCAAAAAAGGCGAATATAAATGAAATTCAGCGAGTTTAGGTCTGTAAGTGAATCTAAGCAACTAGGTCGAGCGTTTAATCACTTAGAAGACTTAGTATTCTTTCACGGATCTGAAGGCGCACTTGAAGCAGCTGAACATTTAAATGATTTTGCTGAAAGCGAAGGTTCCGATTCTATTAGAATGAAGTGGGACGGCAATCCTCAAATATATTGGGGCAGAGAAGAAGCAGGCGGACCATTAGTATTAGCCGGTCATAATCAATGGAGTCGTAAAGTTACCGCAACTTCACAAGAAGAGATTATAGACTTTATTGTAAACAAGTCTGGTAATGCTAAAACTCCTGAAGAAGTAATGCAACGTACTAAATTTGCAGAAAACTTTGCAAGTTTATATCCTCTGTTTGACGCAGCTACACCTAAAAATTTTAAAGGCTATGTGTACGCAGATGGTCTTTTTTTATCTCAGCCTAATGTCGAAAATGGAATATATTCATTTTCACCTAATCCAAGATCAGACACAACGTACCATGTGCAAGCCGATAGCGATCTAGGACAACGAATTTCTCGTGCTAAAGTTATGATAGTAGGACATGCGTTCTTTCCAGAATTTGGCATGAGCGATAACGAACAACAACCTATTACAGACTTTAGCCAGTTTGATACTAATCCTGATTTAATTGTAATGGGTCCGGTATATAACACAACACCTGTTGAAGTAGATACAAGCGAACTTGATAAGATCATATCTTATGCAAATAAAAATGCAAAACGCATTGATGGCTTTTTAGAGAGCATTCCGGGTCTTGCAGATTTAAAGAAAATAGTATATACATATGTAAACCAAACAGCTAAATCCAAACAATTAGACAGTATTGGAACTAAACACTTCTTTAATTGGTTAAATACTAGTAAGGTTAGCAAGCCTAAACAAATTAAGATACAAGACTTGAATAATACTCATAACGATGCTCTTGACATTATCTTTGTTTTAGTTAAAAGTATACAAGACGCTAAAGACAAAGTTATATCGCAAGTAGAAGGCAAACAGGGTGATATTTGGGATACAAACGGAGAAGGTAGAGTACGATATGCGGATGCAGAAACAAAGAAATTTGGTAATGTTAAACTCGTACCTAGGAAAAGGTGGACACCAGCATGAAACTTAGACAACTTATTGAGAAAAAAGAAACAGTTGGAATCATTTTTGGAAGATTTAACCCTCCTCATAAAGGACACAAGAATGCATGGAAAATGTGTTCTGAAAATACACATTGGTATGTAGGTACTAACCCTAATACTGTTGGTATTAAAAAAGGCAAGAACAAAGATCCGTTACCGTTTGCAATTAAAGAACAAGCAATGAAATTAGTTCATCCAGAAGTTAGTGAACATATTGTTGAAGCACACAGTTGGTTAGCAATGGCTGCTGATGTATATGCAAAACACGGCGATGTTGAACTTAAAGTTTATACAGACGAGTCATGGGTATTTGAAACGATCGATCGCTATAATGGCGAAAGTAATGATCACGGTCATTATAACTTCTCTAAAATTACACATGTTAGTACTCCGAGAATTGCAAGTGCTACTGCGTTACGTGATGCGGTAGAGAACGGTGATAGAGAAACGTTTACTGAAGAGTGCGGTATAGACGCTGACACTGTTATCAGTGGTGAAAAGTTTTTTGATATTGTTGAATCATATATGGTAAATCCTGTGTCAGCAACTAGTGCTAGAAAAGCAAAACCAATATACCCCGAAAAGAAAAAAGCAAAAACGCCGTCAAAGAAAGAATTCAAACTAGACAAAGTAGAACTTTCGCCTGCTGCAAAAGCAAAGATGAAAAGTGACAACTCGGTAAAAGAAGCCGAAAAGTATTCAGAAGTATTTCTTAAAAAACTAATAGCAAAAGCAGAAGCTATGGCTGACAAAGATTTTAGTCAGTATACTCCAGCTGATCATAAATTTATGGACACATTCTTTGGCTATCATTTACCTAACATGTTAGCCCAATTTCAAGACCTTGCAGGCGCTGCTGGTGTAGTAATGAACAGCCAGTATAGCGAAAGCTTAACTCGTTTAGCTACTGCGTCAGCATCTATGGTTATGAAGGAAGACACTGTAAAAGAAGAGCTAGGAACATTACCAAGCGCAGAAACAATTATAGCTATTGCAGCAGCAGCAAAAATGAGCGTGCTTGCAGTTAAGATGATGTTTAAAACTGCTAAAGGTGTTGCTAAGGTTAAGAAGTTTGCAGACAAGATGGGCATTGCACTTAAAGATAAAGTTATGGGCGAATCACTTGACGAAGATCAAAGCGGTAATGTCATATACTTACGATTTGGTGTAAAAAAAGCTATAAAGACAAACAAGCCATTACTCGTAGGATGGGCAGGATTTGCAAATACTCCTGAAGATTTAAAGTTTAGTACAGCTGAAAGAAATTACGGAACTACACATGACTTAACATCTCTGATTAAAATTGTTAGAGAGTTAGCACAAGATAAGGTATTTGTTAATGCTAATAGTATTCAAATATATCTGACGTCAGAGTCAATAACCGAAAAGTTTCCGCAACTTGGTGAATTAGTTAGCTGGGCCAAGAAGATTGGTAATGACACAATTACTGTAAAATATAAACCAGTAGATGATGATAAAGCAAAACCGCCCTCAAGCAGTGGTAAGAAACGTGAAAAGTACGGTAATGTTAATGCAAAGAAATGGTCAGATCCATTATATGATTACACTACTTATTTTACATTAGGCAATAAACGTTTACTAAAGTTTATTAGAGAAAGTGCTCCAAGTATTTGGAAAGCATATCGTCCTAATAGAAAAATGTTTGTTATGGAAGCTAAACAGTATAAACAATTTCGTAAATGGTTAGACTCAGGCATGGCAGAAGAAATGTTCGGAGATCCGCAATTTGAAGTAAATGACGAACTTACGTTTGCACAGGATTATCGTAAACAGGTTAACTAGTACAATGAAAATAAATGAAATTATAAACGAAGATTGGCAAAAGGCTAACAAGAAAGACAAAACAGACGGCATGGGTAAGAAGGCCGTAGCAGCCTATAAGAAAGAAAATCCCGGAAGTAAGTTGAAAGGTGCTGTTACTACTAAACCTAGTAAACTAAAAAAAGGTAGTAAAGCAGCCGGTCGTCGTAAGAGTTATTGCGCACGTTCAGCAGGACAAAAATCAATGCATAATATTGATTGTTCCAAAACACCGGATAAAGCAATTTGCAAATCACGTAAGAGATGGAATTGTTAGATGAAAATCAATGAAGTTATTTTAAAAGAATTAAGATTTAAAGGATATGCATGTACAAAAGACTGCTCCGGACACCTTGCTGGGTATAATTGGGCTAAAGCTCGTAATATTAAAAATCCAAATCAGTGTCCAATCGATGGTAGTAACAGTTTTACAGAAGGTTGTTATGCATACGCTAAGGAAAAGTAATGAAGATCAACGAAGTTATTTTAAAAGAAGGTTATCAACTACGCTTAGAACGTGATAAAAATGCTAATATGTTAGTTCTGCATATTAAAGATACCCGAACAGGTAGAAGATCCGAAGTACGTGGGAAATTAGGCTACGAAACAGGCGGCTACGATCCTAATGATAGCTTGCACATACTACTAGACAAAGTAGGACGTAGTGCCAGCGTAAGTGATATGATGAACGGAGATGTTGTACATATCAATCCTAAACACCCACAAGGTCCCGGTGCTGAAAAAGCTGCAAATAAAATTACAAGCGAAAAAGTAAGTGCGCCACAGCTCAATGCACTTGAAAAAGTAATCGATAGAGTATTCTCTAAAATTGGAATTGATGTAGAATTTACTAATCACTTTATTCAACGTGTAAACGATGCTCGTAACGAAAGAGATATTACAGTACAGGATTTAGGACAATTATTTGCCAAAGAATATAAGCGTTGGGGTAAAGCAATTGCAGACTTAAATCCAAATGCCGAAGCTGTAATGAAAGATTTATCTACCGACGTTAATATACCCTTTGTAATTAAAAAACAAGGCGATGATTTACAATTAATTGCTAAAACTGTAATGGCAAAGAAAAACTTTAAAACGCCTAATAAGAAGTTTCCAGTTGAAAGACAGCATAATGAAAATTAATGAGGTAATAACTGAACGTCGACAGCAAAAAACAGAGATTATGTATCACGGTACTAGTACTAATCTAGTGCGTAGTATAATGAAAAACGGACTTTTAGCAAATCCTCCTAAAAAAACATATGATGTTGATACCTACGGAGCAAGTACAGCTAGTATGGGTGGAGTATATGTTGCTAATAATAAAGAGTTTGCTGCACTTATTGCTGACGAAGCTGTGGGAACACACGGCGGTGAGAAGGCATTAGTTACAATACAATATGTAAAGGGATCTGCTGATTTAGATGAAGACGATATAGTCGGTGCAATTAGTGATGGCGCAAAAAGGGTTATGGTTAATGTATCAAATAAGGCTCCAAATAGTCGCCCAGACTGGCTACCAAAAGACTTTGGTACTAATCAAGAGAAAGCAGATGATCCGTATTCAGGGTTAAGTTATCCTGCTCAAGGATGGGCAGTTGATCAAATGATTAAAAACATTGACAAGGCATCAACATTAATTGCAAAAGAAACTGTAAAGATATTAAGTAAGAAAGCTCAGCCACGTAAAGCTGCGGCGGTTTTAATAAAACAAATGGCTGTAAAGTTATTACAAGATGCTAGTAAATACGAAGATGCTAGAGACCGCTGGAATGCTGTAGGGTTCGATGCATTTGATACTTTCAGAGAAACTATGGAAGACTTATTAGGTAAACTAATGAAACAAGTTAGCCCCGATATTGCTGACCCAAGAGCCGAGTCAGGTTCAGGAGCAAGAAGGATCGATAGAGATGTAAAGTTTAAAGGTAAAACTCGTATACTACAAATCGAATCTCCTATTGGTAACATTGTATATAAGGATAAAACTGTAACTGAAAGCAACGTACAAGAATCAATGAATAATCCGTATCCGTATACTTGGGAGTTAGAACAAGAAGACTACCAAGTAGCAGCGGCACCTTTGCCCAATGATAGCGGATTAGACGTAACATTTGATAATACTGATAACAATTGGTTCATAGATTTTTCAGTAGATTTCTCACAAGATAAAACAGGCGCTGGTGATGAATTTAGAATATTTGCTACTGTGGTTGCTGTAATAAAAGACTGGTGGAAAAATAAATTTGATAAAAAGGCTGACAGTATCGTTTGGTCTGGAAGTAAAAGAGAAGAAGAAGGTAACAGCAGAGTAAAACTATATAAAAGATTTGCGCAACAAATGGCAAGTCAAACAGGATGGAAACTTAAAATAACCGACGGCGGTAGCGCAGACTTGTTTAAATTATCTAATCCAAATCCAACACCTAGGAAAAAGAAATGAAGATTAATGAGATATTAAAAGAAGGTGATGTTATACCTTTTAAAAAACCTGACTCAGATTTAAAAAAATCTCTTGATGCTTGGCAGAAAGATAGAGATCAACAAAGGTCTAGAGATATGATAAGACTTGCGCCCGAAGTAGTTGATTATTATAAAGAATTAGTTGCCCAGGGTTATTCTTATGAAGAGGCTGTAGAACTTATAGCAGATGACAATGACATAGATGAATACGACATCAAGAGAATGTTACAAGCAGCAGGAATAGACGGTGAAGATTAATGAGATTACAGAAAACTTTGCCGACGGTAAGAAAAAAGGCAAAAGCAGACCAGGCAGAGTAAAGAAGTCAGGTGCTAGTTGTAGCGGAAGCGTTACATCCCTGCGTAAGAAGGCCAAAGCAGGTGGCGAAAAAGGGAGGATGTACCATTGGTGCGCAAACATGAAATCAGGACGGAAGAAGAAGTAGCATTTTATTG
>Ga0206682_10003570_pt1 | contig 13198 bp, 6 predicted proteins | sample M240m12015metaG_FD_155444 | JGI IMG/M metagenome (GOLD analysis project Ga0206682, IMG submission 155444) | Ammonia-oxidizing marine archaeal communities from Monterey Bay, California, United States - M2 40m 12015 | ecosystem: Environmental > Aquatic > Marine > Intertidal zone | place: USA... | reverse complement strand
GGACGCTCTCAGCGCGTGGTCCCCCGCGCCCGACGCGAGACCGGGCGTGGACGCGAGCGCCACCCTCGGGCTGCTTTCCCTGCCTTGGACGTTCGCCGCGCGCACGCCGGATGGCATGACCCCGCGCGACGCGTTCGCGCTCTGGACCTGCGTCACGGCAGGCGCGCTGACGCTCGCTCGAGATGTCGCCCCGAGGCGCGTCGTCCCGGGCGTCTCTCGCGCATCGATGGCGGTACTCGCAGCCCTCGTATGCGCCGCCGCCGCCTCGACGCGGCTCATGGAAACCGGCGGGGCTTCGCTCACGGCGCACGCCGCGCTCGGCGCGTGCGTGCTGGCGCACGCGCTCCCCGCGGTCGCGCTCGCGTCCCGCCTCCCTCCCATGTTCCCGGGCGTGATGTCCCGCGCGGAGGCGGCGCTCGTCGCGCAGAGCGCGGCGGTCGCCGCCGCCGCCGCCGCCGCCGCGGCGGCGGCGGTCGCGCTCGAGCGGGGGACGATACCGCGACGACTCGAATGGCTCCCCGGTCACGTCTACGAGCGCCGCGATGACACGAGCCTGCTCGTGCTGTTTGGCGCGCTCGCGGCGTGCGGTCTGTTCGCCGCCGCGCCGGCGCCCCCCCCTCGCCGCGCGCGCCGAGGGGGCCCCTCGGGGGGGTCCACGCGCACCTCGTCCCGCGCGCGCCTCTCGGGCCGCGCGTTCCGGCTCGACGCGCGCGAGCGCCTCGGTGCCTTTCTGGTGTGCGCGGTCGTCCTCTGGTTCGAGTACGTCTCGAGGGACGCGCACGGGGACGACGCGGCGACGCGTCTGGCCCGGCGGCTTCTCGCCGCGGAGCGCGCGGCGACCGTCAGAACCGCGGGGCTGTGGGTCGGCGCGTTTCTCGGAACCGCTCTCGCGGTTGCGCGCGTCTCGAACGACACGCGCCAGCGTGTTCCCACCGTCCTGCTTCGCAAGACACACCACGTTCTGGCTGCGGCGATGTTCGCGCCGCCGCTGTGCGGAACGTCCGACGAGGCGCGCGGGCTCGTCTCGCGCGAAACCCTCGCCGCCGCGTACGCCGCCGCGCTCGCGGCGTTCGCCGCGCTGGAGGTGGCGCGGACGCGCGGCGCCTCGGTGCGTCTGCCGATGGCGCTCGGAGGTCCCATCCGGGTCGGCGAGGCGATCGACCGGCTGTTCGCGCGGTTCCTCGATCACAGGGACGCGGGGGGGTCGTCGGTGGTCACGAGCCACGTCTCCTTGCTCGTCGCCGTCGCCGCGCCTCTGTGGCTTTCGCGCGGGTCGGGCGCGGCGCGCGACGACGCGGTGGCTCTGTTCGGGCCGTTCGCCGGAATCGTCGCCGTGGGGATAGGGGACACGTTCGCGTCCGTGGCGGGCGTGCGGCTAGGGAAAACGCCGGCGTTTCGGGGCTCGAGGAAAACCGTCGAAGGCGCGGCGGCGGGCGCGGCGGCCAACGCGGCGGCGTCGTGGGCGTTTTGGCGCCTGAGCGTGGGTGACGCGGTGTCCTGGCGCGCGATCCTCACGCCGAGCCTCGGGGCGGCGTGGCTGGAGACCGCGACGGAGCAGTCCGACAACGCGTTCGTGCCGTTGGCGTACCTCGCGTTGCTGGGGTGCGCGAGCAGAGGGTCGTCGTACTGAGTCGTCAAGTCATAAAGTCATACGTCATAAAAATAACTTAAACATACTGATACACGACATGACGCCGCCGTCGTCGCCGCGACGGGCGCGCGCATTCGCAAGCCTACGGCGATTCCCGAAAGGCACGGGACGTTCTTTTTTTTCGTTCCGCCCGCGCCTTGTCTTCGGGTTCCCTCGAGCGTACCCTCGAGTCTTGATTTCTCCCTCCTCACCCGTCCCCCCGCGCTTCTCGACGCGACGCCGAACGTCTTCATTTTCTTCTTCTTCTCCGCTCTACTGTTTCGTCCACACGCACCACCCGTCACCGGACGCGACGGCTTCCCAGCCGCCCCCCGAGGGCGACCAGTCCCCGCCGAGCTTCACGGCGAGCCTGTCCCCGACGTGCGCGGCGTACAGCGAGTCCGTCGCGGCGACGATATCCAGCTTCGAACGCGAGTGGATCCCCGCGTCGTCCCGGGCCCTCAGCAGGCTGCTGATCTGTTTCTTCAAGTCGTCGCCCCAGTCGAAGTAGTGGTCCCAGAACACGGTGGGCGTGCCCGGGTGCGTCAGGATGTACGCGTACCCCATGCCCACCTTGTTCGAGGGGAACGGCCAGTGCGACTGCGTCGAGCCGGTGTCGTGATTGTCGATGAACGTCACCGCGCGCCCGGGCCACAGCCCGATCACGCCCGGCGCGCGCCCCTTCTTATCCACCAGCCGCCAAAACTCGTGCTTCCCGCACGCCTCCTGCAGGATGCCCTTGGTGGTGAAGTCAAAGGCGGTGGCGATGCCGCCCGTCTGGTCCACCCAGTCCACGATCCTTTGCCGGTGCGCGTCCTGGTCGTACTCCAGGCCCTGCCCGTAATTCAAGGTGTCCCAGTATTCGCCCACCGCGAACTCGGGCATGCACGCACGCGTGTACCGCCCGGCGAACTCGCCGCCGTAGCCCTTGCTGAAGTCGAAGCGCACGCCGCCGAAGCCGACGTCGTCCATCATCCAGTTCATCCACTGGCACAGCGACTCCTGCACCTTGTCGTTGCGGTGGTCGATGTTGGGCGCGCCGTGGAACTCGTCCCCGGTGGGGCCACCGCCCTGCCCCTGGAAATCCGGCTGCGTGTTGGTGATGGCCCACTCGCCCCAGTCCATGAACCCGCACCCCTCCCACTTGTTCCACTTGCTCCCGGCGCCCTGGTGCGTCGCGCAGCGGTGGTTCAGCACGGCGTCCAGCACGGGCAGCACGTTCTTCTCGCGCAGCGTCGCGATGAGCGCGCGCAGGCCAGCCTCGTCGCCGTACTTGGAGTTGAGCGAGCTCAGGTCGCGGGGCAGGTACCCCTCGGGCGCGAGCGAGTCCGTGCACGGCGGGAGCCAGATCTGCGTGAACCCGACGTCGGCAATCTCGCCGGCGCGCTCACCCACCAGCTTGTACCAGTCAAACTTGTGCGACTCCCAGTTGAACCCCTGCAGGAGCACCTCGCGCCCGGTCGCGATGCGCGGCAGCGTGCCCTCCTCCACCTTGTAGTCCGAGCCGAGCTTGGACGTGTCCACCGCGGGAACCGCCGCGGGCGCGGGCGCGGGGGACGCAGCCTGCGGCGGCTCCCAGCCGGGCGGCGTCGCCGGCGCGGGCGCGTCCGCCGACACTGAGAAGGCGGGCGTGAAGTCGGGCGGCGGCGTCGCGGGCTTGGCGGTGTCGGCGGCGGGCGGTACGGGCGGCTTGAACCCGGGCGGGGGCTTGGGTTTGTTCCCGGCCTTCGCGGGCGGGGGAAAGTTGGTCACCACGTTGTTCACGCCGGGCGCCTGCACGGGGGTCTGGCCCCAGGCGCCGGCGGACGCGGGCGCGCCGTCCAGCTGCGACACCTTCCGCGAGAGCTCGTCGATCGCCTTGGAGGAGCCGTTCGCCGTCGCCGCCAGGCCCTCCTCCACGGCGCTCACCTTGGCGAAGAGCACGTCCAGCGACGCGGGGTTCGCGCGCAGGTGCTCCAAAGACGCCTCCAGCTTCTGCATGCGCGCGGTCACGTCCTTGAGGTTGGCGTCGACAGCCCTCGTGCCGCCCGCCGCCGCCGCGCCCGGCGTCTTCGCCACCGCGTCGCGCAGCTCCTGCATCTGGCGCTGGAGCTCGGGCACCGCCGCCGCATCCTTCTGCACCTGCGCGGCGAGCCGCTCCACCTTGGAGAGCGCGGCGGTGGCCGCGTCCGCGGTGGCGTTGCGCTGGGAGAACGCGGTCTCGAGCGCCTTCACCTTCTCCTGCAGGTGCGTCATCGCCGCCGCCGCCGCGACGTCGCCGCCCGTCGCGCCGGCGGACGCCGCCGCACTCGCCAGCGCCTTCTCGAGCGCGGCGACGCGACTCGCCAGCGCCGAGGCGTCGCCATCCTTGGCGAACACGCCGGTGGCGGTCTGGTTCAGCGTCCTCTCCAGCTCGCGCATCTTGGAGTCCATCGCCTTGGAGACCGTCTCCTGCGCCTTGAGCCCCTCGCGCGCGCTCTGCGCCTCCTTCAGCGCGTTGCGCGTGCTCTGGTACGCCGCCTCGAGCTGCTGGCGCTTCTTCTGCTCCAGCCGCGCGAACTCATTCGCCTGCTCAACCTGCGCCAGGAGCTCGCGCTCGCGCTGCGCGCGCGCCGTGAACTCGGACTGTTCGCGCTGCACGGCGCCGGAGGGCGCGCCTGCGAGGTTGCGCAGACCGTCGCCGATCGCGCTGAGCAAACCGGGGGACTTGTGCATCGCAGCCTCGCGCCGGCGGCGCACCGACGGAGGCTCGGGGGGGGCCATCGTCGCCGTCGCCGTCGCCGTCGCCGCCGCCGCGGGTCCGTTCCCGAGGCCGGCCTTGGCGAGGTTGGGCATCTGCGCGGAAGCGCCGAGGCCGCGCACGGCGTCCGACGCGCCGAACTCGGGCACGGCCGCGGGCCCGGCGCGGACGCGAGAGTCGAACCCGGCGGAGCCGCCGCCGCCGCCGCCCCAGTCGCCGTAGGGCGGCACGGACGCCGGCGTGCGCGAGGCGGGCCTCGCCGCGCCGTTGCTCGAGCGGAACCCGGAGGCCATGGGACCCTGGGACCCACCCCCTCCCGCGCGGTCGCGCGCGTCGCGCGCGGCGTCCAGCGAGCCCGCGCCGTCGCGGTGCGCGCCGTCGCGGCCCATGAGGTCGAGGTCCTCGCCCCAGCCGCCGTAGCCGCGCGGCGAGGCGGAGGCGCCGGCGCCGGAGGCGCGCTTCCCGCGGTGCCCGGCGCCGGGCGGCGGCGGCGTGGCGGGCGGCGGCGGGGGCGGCGCGACGCGGTCGGGGTCGAACGCGGGCCCTCCCGGCGAGAACGCGGGGTGGTACCCTCGCGCGTGCGCAGGCACGTCCTCCGGCGCGGAGGCGTCCGCGTCCCCGCGTCGGCGGTCGCCGGGGCGCACCGGCCCGCGCGCCGTCACATCCAGGCCCGGCGGCGGCGGCGCGGGGTACCCGCCGTACAGCGTCAAGTCGTCGTGCCCCTCCGGGCGCGCGGCGTCAGGGGCGAACCAGCCGGGCTCGGCGGATCGCGTCGCCTGGTGCGCGGGCGGCGGGCCGCGCGGGGGCTCCTCGTGGAAGTACCCGAGCTCGTCGTAGTAGCCGTTCCGGCTACCACCGCGGTCGCGCGGCGCGCCGCCGAGCCCGCGCGCGGCGGCGACGAACGTCTCAAAGGCGGAGGCGACGACGGCGCCGGCGGGGGGGCCGGGCGGCTGGAGCGCCCTCGCGCGCCTCGCGGCGTTCGCCTTGCTCACCACGGCGGCGGTGAGGAAGCCCGCGGAGGCGCAGACGGCGATCCCGGTGACGTCCCCGGGGATGGCGACGGCGCCGGAACTCGTCGCCGCCTTCGCCGGCGCCGGCGCCGCGGCGGGCACGGCGCCGACGGCTTTCGCGTACACGTTTGAAGTGGTCCTGTTGTAGTCCGGAGGCAACAGCGCCGCGGCGGACGCGGGCGGCGCGGTCAGCACGCGCGCGTTCGTGTCGAACACGCCGCGCTCGAGCGAGCCCCAGATGCCGGTCATGGGCAGGCCGTACTGCTGCTGGAGCTTCTCCACGGCGGAGCGCGTGGCGGTCGTGAACACGCTGCGAGGGGAGATCGTGGGGACGAGGTTGCGGGGACGCGTGCGGCCAACGTTCAAGTTAGTTTAAGAAGATGAAAGACTACGCGGGCTTTCGCCGGCGGTGCGCGGGAACGCGCGCGCGTGCGGACACGCGGGGACGGGGAGAGGAGAGGCGAGACACGCGCGCGCGGTGGTTGTGGAGAGATGGGGAAAAAATCTCGGATGTGACGTACCCGGTGGCGTGTTGTCGTCCGAGGAAGCCCTCCGCGACGAGGTCCTTTTGCATGGCGAGCACGTCGAGGCCGGTCGCGCCCTCGTACAAGTCGCGCACATTCCCGAGGTTCCCGCCGTTGGGGGAGTACGAGCGCCTGTTCGAGGAGGGCGCCCACGTGTTGGGCGTGCCGTTGGGCCCGGCGGCGGCGCGCACGGGCCGGGCGGCGCGGCGCGAGCCGACGAACGCGCGGCGCTGCAACGGTGCGATGCCGGACCTCAACGACACGTTCGGCTCGTTGTGCCTCATCGCGCTTCTCGCGCCGGTCAAGGCGGGGGGAGTGAAGAGCGACGCCATCCGTGCTGGCAAGTGTCCTTCGCAACTCGCCTTTCCTGTCCTCGCGCGGTCCTGTACAGAGCGTTGCGCGTGCCTGCCGCTTCTGCGCGCAGGTCTTACTGCCGCGCAAGATGCGCAGACGCGGTTCAAAAAACCAAAAAAAAGCAAACAACTTGATTTTTTTACGGGGTTCAAATTGGGACAGTGGGCCTATGGGCATTCAGTCAGAGAGGCTAAAAAACGGCCGTTAGTCTCGGCGACAGCTCGTCCCTCGTTCGCTCCGACACCGCCCCGTGTCACCGCGCGATGCAGCTTTTTCGGCCTGGAACGTAAGATGGTATCGGCCTCGATGAGCGCTCGCTCCGAAGAAAAAAGTCGGCGCGTCGAGCGCAATCGCGTCACTTGTCTCCCGCACGCGCCCCGCGCGGTTCGCACGCACGCCCCGAGATGGCCGAAGACAACTCCGCGCGGCTTCAGGCCATGCAGGACGCGGTGACCGACGCCGGCAACGACGTCCGCGCGCTCAAGGTGCGCGCGCGCTCCCGGATCTTTTCTTTATCGTCTCCGGCTACGCCGATCGCGATTGCACGGAACGTCGGATCCCCGACCGACCCGGGGGCGCCCTCGGTTCCGTTCCCCCGACTGACCCCGCGCGTTCCGTCCTGCGTTTGTTCACAGGCTGAGAAGGCTGAGAAGGCGACCATCGACGCGGCGATCGCCAAGCTGAAGCAGCTCAAGATCGATTTGGACGTGGAGGTGAAGAAGGCCATGGCGGCCGGCGACGAGAAGTTGAAGGAGAAGGAGAACTTCCGCGCGAAGATGGGCGGCGCGCTGGAGCAACGGTTGTTCTACATCCCCTCGTTCAAGATTTACGGCGGCGTCGCTGGGTTCTACGACTACGGCCCGCCCGGGTGCGCGGTGAAGTCCAACCTGCAGGCGTTCTGGCGCCAGCACTTCGTGCTCAACGAGCAGATGCTCGAGGTGGAGTGCCCGGCTGTGACCCCCGAGGTGGTGCTGCAGGCGTCGGGCCACGTCGACCGCTTCACGGACCTCATGGTCAACGACGTCGTCACCAAGGACTGCTTCCGCGCGGACCACCTGGTGGAGGAGAACCTCGAGCGCATCATGGCGGACCCAATGCTCACGCCCGAGCGTCGCAGGGAGCTCGAGGACATGCTGGCGCGCCTCGAGGAGTTCACGCCCGAGGAGATGGGCGCCGCCATCGTCTCGCTGGGGCTCAAGGCGCCGGAGACCAAGAACGACCTCACCGCGCCCTACCCGTTCAACCTGATGTTCCCCACGCAGATCGGCCCGTCCGGCCAGCAGAGAGGGTTCATGCGCCCCGAAACCGCGCAGGGCATCTTCGTGAACTTCCGCGATCTGCTGTACTACAACGGCGGCAAGCTGCCCTTCGCGGCGGCGCAGATCGGCCAGTCCTTCCGCAACGAGATCGCGCCGCGCCAGGCTCTGCTCCGCGTGCGCGAGTTCACGCAGGCGGAGATCGAGCACTTCGTGCACCCCGACCACAAGGAGCATCCTCGCTTCGGGGAGGTCAAGGACGTGGAGCTCTCGCTGTTCTCGCGCGAAGCGCAGCTGGCGACGGTGAAGCGGCCGTTTCCGATGTCGGCGGGTGACGCCGTCGCGAAGGGCGTCATTGCCAACGAGACGCTGGGGTACTTCATCGCGCGCACGCACATGTTTCTGCTCAAGATCGGCATCAATCCCACGCGTCTGCGGTTCCGGCAGCACCTGCAGCACGAGATGGCGCACTACGCGGAGGACTGCTGGGACGCCGAGATCGAGAGCACGTACGGGTGGATTGAGTGCGTCGGCCTCGCCGACCGCAGCGCGTTTGACCTGAAGGCGCACAGCGCGAAGAGCGGCACGGAGCTCACCGCGCACGAGCGCTTCGCCGAGCCCAGGACGGAGGAGGTGCTCGTCGTGGAGCCCAACAAAAAGGACATGGGCAAGGCGTTCAAGAAGGACGTCAAGGCGGTGACTGACGCGCTCGCCGCGCTGAGCGCCGAGGACGCGCTGGCGCTGGACGCGAAAATCTCCGCCGACGGCGCGGCGTCGCTCGCCACCGCCGCCGGCGAGATGGAGCTTCTGCCCGGCATGGTGCGGATCGCCATGGAGACCAAGAAGGTGTCGGGGCGCAACTTCACGCCCTCCGTGATCGAGCCCTCGTTCGGGATCGGGCGCATCATGTACTGCATGTTCGAGCACTCCTTCTACGTGCGAAAGGACGACGAGCAGAAGACGGTGTTCCGGTTCTCGCCCGTCATCGCGCCCATCAAGTGCACGATCTTCCCGCTGCTCAACGACGCGGGCATGAACGAGCTCTCCAACGTCATCTCGCGCGAGCTCAGCGCGAACGGCGTCTCCACCAAGCTGGACACCACCGCGGTCTCCGTGGGGAAGCGGTACGCGCGCACGGACGAGCTCGGCGTGCCGTTCGCCGTCACCGTCGACCACCGGTCGCTCGAGGACGACACCGTGACGGTGCGCGAGCGCGACTCGTGCGAGCAGGTGCGCGTCAAGACCGCGGAGGTGCTGCCGCTCGTCACGAAGCTGTGCGCCATGCGGGCCACCTGGGAGCAGGCCACCGCGGGGATGGAGAAGCAAACCGCCGCCGCCGAGTAGGCGACGCGACGCGCGCGGCGGCGAATCGAGCGTGCTCGCTTTTTAATCCAAACGATACGTACGCGCAAACATCTTTCTCCCTCGCCGCGCGACTGGCAGTGGGCAGGATCCGCGAAATCTTTCCGCGGACACGCAGAAAGCGTGACGTCGACAACTGCTGGTCTATCCGCCCCGGGACGCCCCAGTAAGTGACGCGCCTCGGTGGACGCGAGGTACACGAGATGAGTCACGCGTTTGCGGTCGCGGGCTCCCTGCCGGGCTCGGCCCGCGCCGCCCCGGCGGCGCGTTCCGGCGCTTCGGAGGGCTCTTCCCGGCGCGGGCGCGCCGGCGCCTCCACGTCCGGGACTGTCGTGGCGGGCGCGTCTCGAGCCCCCATCCGCGGGCGACGCGCCGCGGACGCGGACCGCGCGAGACGGAGCGTGGTGACCCGCGTCGCCAGCACCGCACCCCCCGTGATGGAAGAGACTGACCTCGGCGATTTGCCCCCCGTGAAGGGCGTCGTGTCCTCCATGGGCGTCGGGGACGGCATGGTGCCCGTGACGGATGCGCAGCGAAAAGCGCTGCGACGCAGCGAGGCGGTGAAAGACTACGACCCCGAACGCGCGGCGAGGTACTACTCGAAACGGCCGCTCGAGCAGCTTGCGCGCGTGACGCAGATCTCCACCGCGCTCGGGGGGTTCGTGCTGGACGTGGCGATGGACAACCAGCGGGGCGACTTCGAGAAGAACGCCAAGAAACGCGCGGACCAGCTCCGGTCGAAACTCACCGCCCTTGGCCCCGCGTTCGTCAAGGTGGGCCAGGCGCTGTCGACGCGCCCGGACCTGTTGCCGGCGCAGTACCTCGACGAGCTCACGTCGTTGCAGGACGCGCTGCCCACGTTCTCGGACGCGGACGCGTTCGACTGCGTCGAGCGCGAGCTCGGTAGGCCGCTGGAGGAGATGTTCGGGATGATCACGCCGTCACCCATCGCTGCCGCGTCGCTCGGGCAGGTGTACCGCGCGACGCTGCGCGATTCCGGAAAGGAAGTCGCGCTGAAGGTGCAGCGCCCCAACATTCCGAACGGCCTCGAGCTGGATTTCCACCTGATTCGCGAGGGCGCGAAGCTAGCGGACGGGTTCGTGGACTCGCTGAACACCAGCATCGTCGAGCTCGTGGACGAGTTCGCGGCGCGCGTGTTCCAGGAGCTCAACTACGTGCAGGAGGGCATAAACGCCGAGCGGTTCGCGCGGCTGTACGGCGACCGGCCGGACGTCGTCGTGCCCGGGATCGAGTGGGACTACACCTCCCCGAAAGTGATCACCATGGACTGGATCCAAGGTACCAAGCTCTCCGACCAGGAGTCGCTCAAGGCGCAGGGGCTGGACGTGCTGCAGCTGGTGGACACCGGCATCCAGTGCTCGCTGCGCCAGCTGCTGGAGTACGGGTACTTCCACGCCGACCCGCACCCCGGGAACCTGCTCGCGACGCCGGAGGGGAAGCTCGCATTTTTGGATTTCGGGATGATGAGCGAGACCCCCGAGCGCGCGCGGTACGCCATCATCGAGCACGTCGTGCACCTCGTGAACCGGGACTACGAGGCGATGGCCCAGGACTACTACGCGCTCGAGTTTCTGGACGAGAGCGTGGACGTCGCGCCCATCGTCCCCGCTTTGGCGGCGTTTTTCGACGACGTGCTGGACGCGTCCGTGGAGGAGCTCAACTGCAAGACCATCACCGACGGGCTGGGGGGCGTTTTGTACCAATATCCGTTCAACGTGCCGGGGTACTACGCCCTGATTTTGCGGTCGCTCACCGTGCTGGAGGGGCTGGCGCTCTCCACGGACCCCAAGTTCAAGGTGCTGGGGAAGGCGTACCCGTACATGGCGCGGCGCCTGCTGACGGACCCGCGCCCGCAGCTGCGCGACGCCTTCTCCGAGCTCCTGTTCAAGGACAAGCAGTTCCGCTGGAACCGGCTGGAGAACCTCCTCAGAGAGGGCAGCAAGAACGACGACTACAACGGCTCGGAGGTGATCCCGCCGCTCATCGAGCTCGTCGTCGGCGAGGACGCGCCCGGCGAGGTCAACGAGCTGCGGCCGCTGGTGGAGGCGGAGGCGATCAAGGTGCTGGAGGCGCTCCTGCTGGGGCAGAGCGTGGAGGCGGCGCGCAGCGAGCAGCTCGCGCCCGTGGTGGCGCTCCTGCCCGAGCAGCTCAAGAGGCTGCCTCCCATCAAGGTGGGGAGCCCGGAGGAGGAGGCGCGCATGATGGAGCTCCGCACGCAGGTGCTCCGCGTGACGACGATGCTCTCCTCCAGCAAGGGCTTCGACCCCGCCGCGCTCCAGCCCCTCACGGACGCGCTCCAGACCCCCGCGGCGAGGCGGTTCGTGGAGACCGTCGTGTCGGGGGTGGCACAGAGGGTCACCGCGAGGATCCTCAGGGAGCTGCTGGGCGAGGAGAAAACCGCCGCGGGGACCGCGGGGACCGCGGCGTCCGCCCGGTGAACGCTTTCGAGCCTCCTCGGAACGCGAAAGCACCTTTTAATTCATTTTTACTTTGTGTGTACGGATAGTCATTCATTTCGGCGACAGGCACTCCGCCGTCGCGCGCGTCGTGGCCGCCATCGCGTCCGGGCACCGCCCCCAGAACAGCCGCGTGAGGCGCTCGTGGAACCGCGCGTCGACGCGCGCGTCCGCGCCCTCGGGCGGCGTCGCGGAGACGACGACGACGGCGTCCGACTCCCACGCGTCGCGCGCGCGCCGCGCGGCGGCGACGACTTGGCGCGAGGTAAAAGCGGTGGCGACGCGGAACAGCAGGTCGGGTTTCCCGAACTCGTCGCGCATCGCGCCCACCAGCCGCGGCGGAGACAACGAGGCGGACGGCACGCCCGTCTCCTCCGCGATCTCGCGTAGGACCGAAGCGAAGAGCTCTTCGCGCACGAGATCATCGTACGTTCTCGAAGACGTTCTCGAAGAATCGCTTTTGCTCCCCGACGGGACCTCCCGTCGAGCGGCGGCGCGCGTGTGTCGTTTCGTTTCCTCCTCCGGCGCGGCGCGTCTCGAGACGGTTTTTATTTTTACGAGCTCGGGCTCGGGGTGGCCGCTCGGCCCGTTGAACTTCCCGACGCTCCCCACGACCCCCGCGGCGCGGCGCAGGAGAACAAGGCCCCCGTCGCTGGTCTCGAGCGCCGCTTCCACGCCCAGCGCGTCGCTGAAATGCGCGGACGCCGAGCCGAAAGTCGCGAGGCCGTCCTCGCGTAACGCGCGCCGCGCCGCCGCGTCGCGGCTCGAGGTGCAGGTGCCGACGTGCTCTTTGTACGACGTGGATCCGACGCGAAGGAGCACCGCCGGAGCGGCTCGGCCGTCTGCCGGGCGGTCGAGCCGCTGGCGCTCTGGGCCCGCGGTGGTTCCGCCCGCGGTCGAGGTGACGAGGACGCTCGCGAGCCGGAACTTGGGTGCGTCCCACGTTCGCGGGGCGGAGAGGAGTTGTCGTCGCCACGCCTCATCGATGCCGTCGTCCGAGACGTGCGGGACGCGGTCGTGCTGCTCGCCGAAATCAACCTCCACCTCGGTCTCGCCCAGACCCGAGGGAACGCCCGCGCCGTCGTCGGCGCGGAAGGTCAACGTGTACGCCGACCCCTCCGGTTCCGAAGCGCGCGTCGAGCCGCCGGCCGAGCGCGCGGCCATCGCGCGCTCGCGCACTGACGCGCGATGTTATTTTCTTGGCGTTCCTTTCCGTGTTCCGATGAAAGCGCCCGCGAAAAGAACGCAAGTGGCACGTTGTTTCCGCCAAACGCTCCCGCGCACCCGGGGTCGGACGCCACGGCGAGCATGAGCGGCGAAGGTTCGTCTTCGGGGCAGCTACATGAGGCGCGACATTTCCAATATTCGCGGCGGATGATCACGCCGACGCACCCGGTGGAGGGGGATTGGCTGAAAATCGAAACCGAGGAGGCGATCTTCGGGTTGCTCTTCGCGTGGATGGGGTTCTGGATGTTCAAGCAGCTCAGGGGGCTGTGGCGGTACTGGGCGGAGGCGAAGGCGAGGGCAGCGATGGACCCCACGGGCGTGGACGTCGTCGATGACTCGTCAAGCGACACGGAAGGCGAGGACGAGGACGTCGACCCGAAGAAAAAAGATTAACGAGTCGTGTCCGGAGGCTCGGACGGACGCGACGAGAAACGGCGGCAGAGGAGGAAGTCGCGCGAGCGCGGGTACGTCGAGAACGAGGTGGGTGAGGGGTGAGGAAAACGGGTGCCGTGTGCTTCTGGAACCTTCTGGAACGCCAAATATTCGCCGTCGTCGTGTCGTCGTCGTCGCGTCGTCGTCGTCGCGTCGTCGTCGTCGCGTCGTCGTCGTCGTCGTCGTCGCGATCGTCACACAAAACAA
>Ga0206682_10003569_pt1 | contig 13199 bp, 10 predicted proteins | sample M240m12015metaG_FD_155444 | JGI IMG/M metagenome (GOLD analysis project Ga0206682, IMG submission 155444) | Ammonia-oxidizing marine archaeal communities from Monterey Bay, California, United States - M2 40m 12015 | ecosystem: Environmental > Aquatic > Marine > Intertidal zone | place: USA... | reverse complement strand
TTCTTTTTTTTTTTTTACATCTTCTTTAAAGTAATTATCTTTAACAAATATGTCAGAAGATCCTTTAATTCTCATATTTATAAATTTTGAAACAATAATTTTTTCTTTTTTTGTTAAGTTTTTATTTTTTCTAAAACTTAAAAATTTTTTAAATCTATTTAACGATGGATATAATTGAAATTCATTAAAGATTAATGCTTTAAAGTTATATTGCGTTAAAGAAAATTGCTTAAATCTATTTCCTTTTTTTGAAAAAAAATTAAATAATGGATACCAAGAAGAATAAACACTCATTGCTGAAACAACTGATATTGGATCGTATTTTTTATCAAGCAATCTACTTACTTCATGCATAAAAACAGATGTTCTACAATGATTGAGGTTTATTTCATTGCTATTTTTTTTAAATTTTTTTTCATCTAAGTCTCCATAAAAATATCTGGTAACAGAGTCTTTAATGTGTACGTTTAAATAATAATATTTATTTTTTTTTTTAAAAAAGTAACCATTTCCCTTAAATTCTTTAAGAGCTTTATTAATTTTAGAACTCATTTTCTCATCACAAAGGGTACTTAATTTAATAATTGGGAGTTTAAAAAGAGGGAAAATTTTTTTTTGATTAAATTTACAGTTAAAACAAGGATTTAAATCTTTTTTATTTTTTAATGATTTTATTTCACAACCGTGAAGAAATTGATCACAAACTAAAATTAAAACTTGGTATCCTCTAATTTCTAAAATTTTTCCCAATAAAGTTAATAGAATATTAATTGGGTGACTTGTTTCAATTAAAGAGAATATTACTGTCTTTTTTTTTTTATCTTTAAACTTAATATTTTCATCAAATAATTGTAATTTTAGTTTTTTTTTTATAAAAAAATAATAGTTATAAATTTTATAAAGTTTACTTAAATAATAATTATTGTTAATTTTTTTCTTAAAATAATTTATCATTGATTTATTTTAATCAATCTTTTTTCTTTAACTTCATAAATTTCATCACAATCTTTTAAAGATAAAATTCTATGTGAAACTATAATTACTGTTAAATTTTTATTTAATTCATAAATCGATTTAAAAACTTCTTCCTCAGTTTGAGTGTCCAAAGCACTGGTCGCCTCATCAAATACAATTACATCGGAATTTTTATATAATGCTCTGGCTATTCCAATTCTTTGTTTTTGCCCTCCTGATAGTCTTACTCCTCTTTCACCTACAAGAATATCATAGCCACCATTTGACATAATAAAATCATGTATCCTGGCTTTTTTGGCACAATCTTCAGCATATTTTCTGTTTATTACTGAAAATTGGTCACTTAAAGCTATATTATTGAGTATCGAAGTATCTAATAAATATGTATCTTGAGAAATATAAGATATTTTTCTTTTCCATAAGAAATCTGTTTCACTGTCTAATTTTTTTTCTCCCAATAATATTTCTCCACCTGATGGTACCAATAGTCCTGTAAATAAATCTAAGAATGTACTTTTACCAGAGCCACTTTTTCCAAAAATTCCAATTTTTTTTTTTAAATTGAGGCTGATATCTAAATTTTTAAAAATATAATTTTTTGATGCATCGTATTTAAAATCTACATTTTTGAATTGAATACTATTGATATTAAAACTGCTATCCTTGCTTTGTTTTAAACCTTCAATTTTTTTATCAAGTAAAAATATCACATCTTTAAGTGAACTTTTTTTTCCCTGCCAAGTAGTCCATGCAACATAAATCTTATTAAGGAGTGGTAGCATTCTTTGAGATCCCAAAACTAAAACACCAATTGATACCAGGGATGAGCTAATTGATTTATTATAAAATCCTAATGTTAGAATTAATACACTAATAAAAACTATTACTACCATTTCCATAAATAACCGTGGAGATTGATTAAAAAATTCATTTTTTCCATTTGCCTTGTTTAAATTTAAAATAGATGATTTATAAATATTTATATAAAAATACTGCGCTTGATTTAATATAACATCTCTGATCGAGCCCATCCCTTCTTGTAATGCTTTTACAATAGCAGTTTCTTCTCTTGCGATTTCTTTACTATTAGATGTCAATTTTTTTTTCACGTTAATTGAAAATAGTATGTAAACTAATGAAAAAAATGTTACTGAAATCAAAATTATTAATGGATCAACATAAACAATAAAAAAGAAGATGGATAAAAAAATTAGTGTAGAGCTAAAAAAATCAACTACAGAAAATAAGACTATAGTAACATCTTGTATTTTTTTAATGATACCACTTATTACAAAGCTGCTGCCTTCCCTAGTATGAACTTGATATGGCTGGAATAAAGTTTTTCTATAAACTTCAACTCCAATATCTGCACTTGATAGATTTGCTAGTTTAATCATGTATGACAAAAGAAAAATTCTAAAAAATCCAGAGAATAATGAAACTATTATAAATACTATAGAAAAAAAAATTATAAATTCATTTACTGTAGAAATATTAAATATTTCTTTTATATATAAAAAAATCATATTATTTGAATCAAAGATATAGCCATCCAATATAATCTTTAGAAAGGGTACCAGAGTACCTAGAGTTGCCACCTCTAAAAAAGACGCAAAAAAACTTAAGAAAATTACTAATATGAATTGATTTTGTCTTTTTTGATCAAGAAAAGAAAAGATTTTAAGTATTAAACGATATGTATTATTCATATTAAATTTTATATTTTTTTTAATTTTAAGTTCTATTTTTGGTATAAATTTATTATTAATTAATACAATTATTTAAAAGACTTTTAGCATATAAATTTAATAACGTGAAAACATCAGAAAAAACTTGTTTATCGGTGTGTGTATTACTTATTTTGCCCTACTAAACGTTGTTGTTTAGTAGGGCTATAATTAGAATATTCCTTGTTAAAATTCAAAATTTTTTAATAAGTAAATCAACAATATCCAGACCGTTAAATTTTGGGTCCCACCCCAATAATAACTTTGCTTTTTTGTAACTTCCAAAGCTTCTTTTGGGTTCATAGTTTCTAACTAGTGAGTTATCTATCTTTATATGGTTTTTATAATTCATGCCTAAATTTGAAAATACTCTTTCGACTAATTGCCTAACACTGAATAATCTGTTTGAGCAAAAACAAAAATCTGTTGGATCCTTTAGTAAGGATTGCTTAAAGACCCCCTCCATTACTATTGGTGCATAACTCCAATCACGTTCTACATCTAGATTTCCAATTCTTAAAAATTTTTTTTTATCATAATAAATTTTTTTGGCTTGATTTATAATTTTTGGCAATAAAAAATCATGTGCACGTCTTTCTGACTCATGAGGAAATAAAATTGAATTTGCTGCCCATATCCCTTTAGCTTCTCGACTAACTTCAATTAAATTTTGTCCAAGAAGTTGGGCACATCCATATGGATTATAAGGGTTTCGGGGGCTTTTTTCATTAAATGGTTGTTTCTTAGAATGATCAAATATTTCAGCACTTGTCATGTTTAATATTTTTATTTTTGGACAAACTTTTTCTGATGCAGATAATATGTTTGAAACAAGTATTCCTTGACTTATTAAAGTTTGATCTAATAGTTCCCATGATCTACTTACATATGACTGTCCAGCTAAATTATATAAAATATCTGGCTTTAATTCTTCTAATATTATTCCTAATGATTTTTTGCTGTAATTAGTTTTAATTATTTTTATTGATGTTTCTTTATCTAGTTTTAATTTAGATCTTTTATATCTTGAGGTCCCATATACAGAAAATTTTTTAGATGACAAAATTTTAGCCAAATAAAAACCATCTTGCCCCATTATGCCAGTTATTAATGCCACTTTTTTTCTACCTTGCATTCCACCCACCATCTATAAAGAATTCTGATCCTGTGCAATATGCCGAGTCCTTTGAAAGTAAAAATTTTATTAATCCAGATATTTCATTTTTTTCCATCATTCTTGCAATTGGTAAATCTTTTGCATACATCGTTTTGAATGATTTAGATTGTTTATTACTAATTCCACCTGGAACAATACAGTTGATATTAAAATTAGGTGCATGAATAGCCAGATATTTTGTAAGATTACTAACAGCAGCTTTACTTGCCCCATAAGCTGGATTCTTATGGCCACCCTTATAAAGTGAAGGTTTTGGAGATCGGTAACCATAAATAGATGAAAAATTTATAATTCTTCCTCTTGAATTATTTCTTATAAACTCTCTACAAACAGAAAATAGTGCTGTTATATTTACATTTAAAGTGTTTGAAAACCTTTCTAAGGAATAATTTAAAAAATTTTTTTTTTCTTGGATATTTGTAATATGGTCATTTATTGCAAAACAATTAATGAGGCTATCTGCGCTTATTTTTTTAAAAATTTTTATAACTTGTTTTTCATTTGTTAAATCATGTCCTAATTTAATATCTAATTCTATAATTTTAATATTGGCATTTTTTTTAAGATCTCGGATTATTTGTTTACCTACAATTCCGCATGATCCTGTTACAATTACTTTCATTTATATACCTTATTAAATCCTGTTTTTTTAATTCCTAGTGGTACAGCTTCTTTTAATTTTCCACTATTAATTTTTTTTGACAGTTCTTCAAAAGTTTCATTTATAGCAATTTTAAATTTTTTTTTTGCTATTGCTGTATGGCAATAGTTTGCATAAATTCGATCATTCGAAAGTATACCTTTTTTTAACATAGTAATAATAATAAAAGTTAGAGCTAGAGGCCAGTTTGGGACATTCAAACTATAAGATAAAAGGCTTGATCTACCTGAAATTACAATGTCTAAATTTGATTTTTTAGCTGCGTTTATTAATATATCTTTTAATTCATTGCCTATTTTTTTTATTTTTTGTCCAACTAGATTTTTTTTCATAAAATTAATGGTTGCGATAGCTGCTGTTGGACCTGTTTTGTCACCCCAATAAGTACTACTAACAAATGCTGATGTAAAAGATTTCATTATTTTTTTACGACCAAGAAGAGCAGACATTGGAATACCATTTGAGATTGCTTTTCCAAAGGTTACCATATCAGGAACAACCTTAGTTTTAGTATACATTCCCCCCAATGTTTCTCTAAACCCTGATGTAACCTCATCAAAAATAAGAACCGCACCATATTTTTTTGCTATTGATTTAACTTGCTCTAAGTATCTATTTTTAGGGCCATTATCTCTGAATGGCTCTAAAATTACTGCTGCAAATCCACTGGGATCTTTTTTTAAAACATTCTCTAAACTTTTAATATTGTTAAATTCAAATGGAACTGATAAACCCCTCATTGACTTCGGCACTCCAACTGACCCAATATTTGGTAAAAGATGATTGTTTAAATTATTTTGGTTTTTTAAGTTAGCTGACATGTACCAATCATGCCATCCATGATACCCACATATTGCAACTTTTTCTCTACCTGTGTGTGCTCTGGCAACTCTTATAGCTATACTAAGAATTTCACCTCCACTTCTTGCATAGCGAACCATTCCCATTCCCGGATGAAGATCAAGTAATATTTCAGCTAGGTCTACTTCTTCTACATTATTAAGAGTGGATATGGTTCCAGTTTCCAGTGCTTTTTTTACAGCAGAGTTTACCTTGTCATTTGAGTACCCAAGTACAGATGTACCTGTACCAACCATTGTAAAATCAAGATATTTTTTATTATCAAGACCTGTTACTTCACAACCTTTTGCTTTTTTATAATATGAAGGCCATAATCCAGGCGCATAGAGCTCTGACCTTTTTCCAAATAATTGACTTCCTCCTGGTATTATTGTTTTTGCATATTTAAATAACTCATAGCCTTTTAATTTTATTCTATTTTTCATTATTCTACTCCAAGCTAACTTTATAAAGACTAGGATCAATAGTTTTTAGATTATCTTTTTCATTTCTGTACCAATTAACTCCATTGTACATAGAATTTAATTTTGATAATTCTGGTTTTTTATTTAGTAAATTTAAAATTTCTTCAAAATCAAAATATTCTGCATAGTTAAATTCTTTATATACAGATTTTACAAAATTTAGATCTTCAGGATAATCTAGGGTCCACCTATGCGTCATAAACATGTTGCCCTTTTTATTAGTAAAATTTTTTATCTTAAATTTTATTGGATTATCCCAGATATATGGAAACGTATGTTCTCTTTCATGAGGTTTTCTTGCTAGTTTCCAAGCTTTTTCTAAAATATTAAATTTAGCACCTTCCACATCAAGTCCATCAGGAAAAGTAGGAGGATGATAATTGCTCACATAATCAAATTTATCTGCGATTTTTAATACTTCGGTAATAATATTGCTATCTGTAAAAGGACAATCTGAGGGAATCTTGAAAACATAATCACTGCCAAAAAAAGAAGCAGCTTTATAGTGCCTATCAAGTAAGTCGTGCTCACTTCCTCTAAATACAGGTATAAAAAATTTATTACAAATTTTTTCTATCTCATCATCTTCTCTATTATTACTGGTGATAACAACAATATTAGATGCTAGTTTACATCTTCTAATTCTATTTACTGTTCTTACTAAAATAGGCACATTATCAATATTAGAAAGAACCTTACCTGGCATCCTAGTGCTTCCCATGCGTGCTTGGATAAATATATCTTTTTGCATATTACTTTTTAATAGAAATTAAATCATATATTGACTGATGAAATCCAGAAAAATTATCTAAGTGACCTTGCCAAGTTTCAATCACTTTGATGTGTTTTTTATTTAAACAATTTGTTAAAATAGAATTGGCAATAGGATTTTTAGATTTAAATGAGGTACCCTCCCCATCCAAACCTTCTGCTCCTGAAATATGAATGTGATGAGTCAAGTACATTAATCTATCAAAATCTTTACTAGCATTAGTTAAACCAGCATTGCAACTCATTAAAAAATGTGAACTATCAAAACAAATTTTTAAATTAAATTTTTCTAAAATACCTATATCCTCAGTGTTATTAAAGACTGATAATGGAACTGAACCACCAAAATACCAGGCTATTGGAGGAAGCCATTGTGGCAATAAAATCATATCTTCTTTTTCTTTCTCCAGACAAAAATTAGAAATCTTTTCATAAAAAATATTTTTTGAAGAGTTCAAAACACTAAAGCTGCCAATGATTGGGCAGCTTTTACCAGTAACTTCTTGGATTTTTTTTGCAAGTTTTGAAATGGAGTTTATTAAAAACTTACTTCGTTTACCTATACTACTTTCATTAAATGGGTCTATAAGATGGTTTGGACTTATGTAGTCTGGTATATGAATACTGTATTGCTCATTAGGTAAAATCTCAATATCATTTAATCCTTGATCTACTTCATTATATGATAAATGAAATTCATATCTTCCAATTGAAAAATCATTTCTAATAAATTTAAGATCATGAAGTCTAACTGGTAATGATATCTTATTTTTATTGCAAAAGTCTTTTTCTCTAGAGTTGATATGTTTATTTTTTTCAAACATAGATGAAACTAAAACTTCATCTTGTTTCACATCTTTAATAATTGGTTTATTAATATAAAAATCAATCTCTTTAACCCCCAATCCAACAGCTGGAGAAGTGTATAAAAGGTTTTCTTTTTTCAAAATACTACCTTTGGCTTGGTTTGATTTTAAATAAAAGCTTCTTCCTAGATTTTGCAGGTTTAACATTTCTCCTTGATTTAGTTGTCTAGGTCCATAACCTTTTTTTACTTGTTTATAACTCCTAATAATATTTACCATATCTGTAAATTCTGATAAATTTGAGCTTGTAGTTTCATCTAAACCTTCTCTGTTACCTAAAGTTATATGACGCTCAATTACCTTGGCACCTAAAGCAACTGCAAAAAGTATAACTTTCCAATCTTGATCATGAGATGAATAGCCCATATCCTTGCCATACTTTTCCTTAAAATACCTAATATAATCTAAATTACAATTATGAGGTGCTACAGGATAATTTGAAACACAATGAAGTAAGTTAATATTTTCAAAATTGCCAAATTCTTCCATAAACAAGCTAATTGATAACTCACTTTGGCAGCCAGTTGATGCATAAACAAATTTATCAGTTTTTAATAAAATTTTTAAAAGATCTTTATTAGAGAATTCGACTGATGGAACTTTATAAAAATTGAAAAAATCGTGATCATCAAAATCATAGAAATCTAGAACTGTAAAAAAACTAATTCCAACATCTAGATTTAGTTGCTTAGCAAACTTAGATAATTCAATGATAGATTCTGTAGAAAGAAAATTTTTTTTAATCTCAGACTTAAGCATATTGTCGCTCAATTCTTTTGAGTGATTTTCATAGGCTCTTTTTAGATTTCGATACTGAAATTTAATAGCATTGGCTCCAGCTTTAGCTGCCCCAACTATCAGCTCTTTTGCTATTGTTGTACTTCCGTCATTATTTATGCCGATTTCAGCTATAATGTAAATCATATTTAGAGTTTTAATTAAATGAATAAAAATGATATTCAATAATCTATATTTTTTTAATTGTTTTTCTAGTTAAAACTTTTCATTATTTTAATGATTTGCACTTTTTAACTAAACGATATGTTTAAGATAATTATTATAAAGGCATGAAATATAAATATAAATATCTTTTTAACTTTTCAGTTTCAAAGACTACTGGTGGACTAAAACGTCTCTTTCATTTTGCAAAATGGTTTCATCAAAATGGTGGTGCGTATTTTATAATTCACCCTGAGTGTGATTTTTTGTTAAAGAAATTTCCAAATAATAGATATTTTGTTATTTATCAAAATTCTTTAAGAAGAATTTTTAATGATTACAAATATTTATCACTAATAAAAAAAGAAATTACTCAATTTGATTTATATTATTCTTATGCGATACCAGTATATTATCATTTTGGAAAAATAAATTGGTTTCATGTTAGTAATATTTTGCCTCTTTCTTCTCGACCATGGAACCTTAAATTGTCATTGTTTGACAGATTTTTAAGATTAAATTTACTTGGTTTTAAAATAAAAAAAAACTTTCAAAATGCAGACATTGTTTCTGCTGAGTCTAAAAATTCATTAAAAATTATAAAAAATCAAAACATTAAAGAATTTTTTTTATCAATAAATGGAAGTGATGATGAGCTTAATTATCTGGAAAAAAAACTTAAAGTTGCTAAAGAAAATATTGCTATTATTATTGGCACTCAAAATTATAAGGCGATATTGGAATCATTTTTTGTATTTGAATATTTAAAAAAACAAAACAAACTTTTAAAGTTGATAATTATAGGAAATTCAAAGAACATTCCTAAGAAAATTATAAATAATAATAGTGTGACGTTAATGAATACAATTAAGCATAATGAGGTGATAGAATTTTTACAAAAAAGTAAATATTATATTTCTACAACAAAAATTGAAAATTCATTTAATGCTGCCTCTGAGGGTATTATTTTTTGCAATGAATCTTATATTTCAGATATTCCACCACATAGAGAACTTTTAGAAAATGAAACCTATGAAATAGTTTCTATACCTAAATTATCCCATAAAATGATAAAAACGAAAAAGAATGATATTAAAGGTAAAAATTTAATTACATGGGATAATGTTATTAAAAATATCCTCAAAAAAGTTGAAAGCTACAAATAGATTAAAAAATTAATTTTTTAATGCATCTCTTAAATAATTCTTTGATTTAAGTATAAATTTATTTAATTTTTTTTTACTTTTGCTTGATAATTTATAGCAACTTATTTTTTTTATTTTACTACTATTGTCATAAATATTATTTTCACAATTAAGATAACTTAGAAGATCTGTAAGCCTATTAGAATATATTTTATTTGAAACAACACATAAAAATTTTTTTTCAAAAATCAAAGAAAAACAAATGCCATGGAATGAGTCAGTAACAACAAATGAGCAATTTTTGTAGTAATATAAAAAATCCTCAGGACCGGCGTCAGATATTTTATAATCATATTTTGTATTAGCCTTCAGGTTAGGATCGATTGTAATAACTTCAAAATTTAAGTTTTTATTCAAATTAATAACTGCTTCATGTATAAGTTTTGATCTTGCAACTGAATAAACTAGAATAAATTTTTTTCTTTTAAGGGGTTTTCTATTTTTAATAAAGTTTAACCAAAATTTCTTATTTTGCAAAAAAACTGGATCTGCAACGTGGTAGGTTTTTTTTTTATTTCTTTTATTGATATATTTAAATGCTTCTTTTTCTCTTATAGAAATTGAATTAAATTTTGATAAATAAAAATTAATATCATTTACCTCAGTTTTATTAAATTTTCTGCTTCCAAAACTGCTAGCATAAGAAAATTTATTCAAATTGTTTTTAATTTTTATATCCAAAAAATAATCTCCTCTTAGTTTTTTATCAGAGTGGGTAATATCTGGATTCCATACTTGGTCACTACTAACTAATATACTGTGTAAGTTTTCTAAAAAAAAACTGGAATGAAAACCATCTATATCTACAGAATTAGTAAATTCTAAATTATTTTTAATAAAATTTTTAAACTTTCTTAACAACTTAAATCTAGAATTTAATCTAAATAAATCTTTGAAACATGATCTAAAAGATTTTAAACCATTAAATCGAATTAATCTTAAATGTGAGCTTAACACCGGATTACGATAATCAATAATCTTTACCTTTGTATATTTGCTTAAATATTTAAATAGAGCAATAGATTGTAAAATAGCACCATAATTATCAACATTATGAATTGCTAAAATTCCTAAATATTTTTTTTTAGTTTTATTTCTGACCATGATTTTCTATTTTTTAATCTACTTGATATGCAAACTGTTGTATTATCTTTATAGTGGCCAATAGCAATCATCATTATAATTGTTTGATTAGTTTTAATATTTATACTTTTTCTAATATTTTTATCAGTTATTGGGTCTTGACTCCAATTTAACGGGCAAGTGGCTACACCAATAGAGTGCATCGCATAAATAAATGACATAGAAAACAAACCACCGTCTATCCACTGTTGATAAATTTCCTTTCCAGTTAAAAAAGATTTAAGGTCTGTTGTAATAATAACTAAGTTTGGTATTAATTTGGCAAATCCTCTATTTCCACTCTGAAAACTAAGAACTTTAGATATAACTTTTTTATTACTGCTATGATAGACATGCCAAGATTGGCGATTACAAACTGAAGGCGTTTTACTTGCTAATTTTACTGCCTTATCGATCAAATTAATATTAACTTTACTTTTTTTAAAATCTCTAATTGAGTATCTGGAATTAAAAAATTGTTCATTGTTTTTTAACACTCCTCTTCTAAAAAAATTTTTATTTTTAACCTCAACTCCTGCTTTTAATTTTTTTTTGTTTATTTTTTTAAATTTTGTTAGAAAATCATAAAATAATAATCTATTTTGATTTGCTTTATTTTCTTTAAAATTCAGAAATTTTTTTAAAGTCAAAATACTAATGATTTCAGCATCATCTAGTTTCTTTGGATCGGATTCCTTTAATAAATCTTTTAATTTTATGGCATCAAACCAGCCAGAATTAACCTTCCTATTGGAAAAACTCATACTTTTTTCTAAAGCATGAGCTATTCTTATAGAGTCATATGATCTTATTAATTTATCAGAATAATCAAGAGTAATACCACTTGAAAAAATAAATCTTTTACAATGGTAGACAAAACCAAAAATAGATATGCAAATTCTATAAATTATTTTTAGTTTTCTAAAAAAGAATTCCATTTTTTTTTAAAGAGATAAGATTTAGTATAAAAAGTAGTATGCTAATAATTAAAATTGAAATTGATACTCCAGTTAATGAATATTTTAAAAATAATGAATAACTCAAAATTGGCGTTATAATTGCAACGATAGTCATATTAATTATTTTTTTTGAAATTAAATTTTTTGTTAACAGTATTGATCCAATCACATAACTTGGGAATACTATTGGTAACGCAAAGCTTAATATATTTAACAAATGTATAGAAGAATAAAATCTTTCACCAAAAAATAATAGGATAAATATATCTGAAAATAAATTAATAGTCAATGAGCAGAATAATCCTAAAAAAAACATAGCAATAGACCCATAAAAAAAATGTTTTTTTAACTTTAATACATCATGATTTGCCCAATAATGGAATTTAGCCAGATATATTTTATGATAAATTGTGTTTGGAATTATCAAAGTCAGATAAAAAATAGTTAATGCAATATTGAAAATAGCAATACTCTCTTTATTTGACAAAAAATTTAATAAAATAATATTTGAGCTCAAATATAACATTCCTAAAAAATTTGCTGTTGCTATTGGTAAGCAATTATAAAAACTAAATAAATGTATCCTTTTCATACTAATTTTAATTTTATTTTTATTGAAAAAATCTTTTAGCTCAAAAAAACTAATAAAAATCACTATTATAGCTGAAATTAAATAACAATAAGAAACTATACTAACTGTCATATTCTTAATAAAAAGATAAATTAATAGCAACATTAACAATCTAATTAAATTTTGAATTAATATAAAAAAAGATAATTTTTTAAAATTTTGTCTTATTTGTAACACTGAACAGCTTAATTCAAAAAATATTTGACTTATCAAAATGAAAGATAGAACAAATAACAAATTTTTTTCATTAGAATTAAATTGATTTATTTTAGCCCAAAAAATTAAAAAAACTAAAACTAAAACTAAAATTATTAAAATATTGAAATAAAATTTATCAAAATTCTTAATAGATTCTTTTCCTAATTCTCCGTGAATTTTTAACCACAACTGAGGTACACCAAAACACACAAATGGTAGAAAAATAGTAATTAAGGTAAAGACATGAATAAAATCCCCATAATCTTCGAGTGATAAGTTGTTAGATAAAAAAATTTGTAACAAAAAGGCAAAAAAAGCTGAAAAAAAAGAGGCTGCTGTTACAAAGGAGATATTTAAAAAAGCCAAAAACATAAATTACAATTCCATTTTTTTTATTTAAAATCCTATTTTTTAAATAAACGGTCGCTCACGGATAAGAATTTAACCTCAATATATAATATTGTGTTTAAAGAATTTTAGCTTAAATAAAAGTTAATAAATATCAAAATAAAAATTTTTTTCAGTGCATAAATCAAGCCAATTGAGCTATTAGTACTGGTCAGCTGCACGCATTACTGCGCTTCCACATCCAGCCTATCAACGTGGTGGTCTACCACGGCTCTATAGGAAGAACTAGTTTTGA
>Ga0206682_10003566_pt1 | contig 13205 bp, 9 predicted proteins | sample M240m12015metaG_FD_155444 | JGI IMG/M metagenome (GOLD analysis project Ga0206682, IMG submission 155444) | Ammonia-oxidizing marine archaeal communities from Monterey Bay, California, United States - M2 40m 12015 | ecosystem: Environmental > Aquatic > Marine > Intertidal zone | place: USA... | reverse complement strand
GTTCACTTCATGAAGCCCGCCCGCCTCGGCGTATCATGGACAACATCGTGAAGTGCGAATGCGGAGCAAGCATTGACATCGCCGGTGCAACACCTCGTAAGGATGGAACCAAGGTTTGGTGCCGAGTTTGCGGAACCGTAACGCTCCACCACCGCCGCTGATTCACTCATCGTGTTCTTCCGCCCGGTCTTGGCGCAATCCTGCCAGTCCGACCAAACAGAGTATTTCGACAAGTCCCAACGGGACCGGTAAGAATTGATTTGAGTCAATGCGTTCATCAACGGGAGGGTTAAACGCCATTGAGATGTCGTAGGCATCAGGTTCAATCATGAACCAATCCAATCCACGAGGCAAGTCGACCGTCAAGAATTCATGGTCTTCCTGGTTGACCAAAAAATCGTCCTCAATTCGTATTCCAAACCATCCGTCCAAGTAGATTCCCGGTTCAATGGTGATGGCGTCATAAGGTGCAAGGGGTTGCTGATTGTACGAGAGTCCAAACAGCGGGTCGTCGCTTCCGCCAGAGAGTAGGGGCGGTTCATGGACACAGACTCCAAATCCATGGCCGAGTGAATGAATGAAGTTGTCACCAAACCCTTGCTCTTCGATGTGGGCGCGAGCGATGTCGTCCAAAGCCCAAGCCGGCGTACCAGCCTCAATCAGCGGAAAGGTGAGGTTTTGGGCATCGTAAACAGCCATGTATGCCTTGATGATGGTGTCATTTGTAGTCCCCCCGACCACGTAACTTCTTGTTACATCACTGACCCAATCGTTGACTCTTGCACCGAGGTCAACAACAACAACATCACCGACTTGTACTTGTTTTGGGCCCGCACCATCATGTTCTGGGTCGCCATGAGGGATGGCTCCATTTGCACCTGATGCGACAATTGTGGAAAAGGAGGGCCAATCTGGGTTAGAGCCGTTTTCGATCATCGCCCTGTCTATTTCATCAGCGATGGCTCGTTCACTGAGTTCTGCCCCCATGAGAACCTGCCAGAGCATTTCTCGAGCTACGCTTTGTCCGATATTGGCCAATCTCACCGATTCACGGATGGATTCATCTTTGTTTGGAGATATGCCCGTTGGGGCGGGGAACCCGCCGTTGAGCGCCCGCTCCACTTCGGTTTCGCACGCCATTGCTGGCGGCAATGTCGCAATCATTAGAGAGAGAATCACTCCTATCATGAGACTTGTGCGCATGATTTACCGAAACCCCCCTCCCTCTTTGATTCATCGGCATGTTCATGGTCGTCCCTCTACCGCCAAGAAAGTAAGGTGGCGTTGATGTCAGAAAAACCTCTTGTGATTGATGTTGTTGACAACGGAGGGCAATGGACTCACCGAGAGTGGCGTATGTTGCGCTACCTCAAAGTGGATACAAAAATCATTGAAAACACGACGCCGGTTAGTGAGATGCGAGAACTCGACGGACTCATCCTTTCTGGAGGGGCTGCACGAGTCGGTTTGACAGGAGAGTTGGGCAATTGTGCGGCATTCTTGGAACTTGATATTCCGATTCTCGGCATCTGCGCCGGCCATCAATTCATGGCTCGGCACTATGGAGGAGATGCTCGGGAGTCGCCAGAACCTGAATTTGGAGCAATGGAAATCAATCTTGAGCATGAGGGCGGGAAGATCTTCGCCGGCACTGAACAAACTCAGACGGTCTGGGAGTCTCACAATGATGAAGTGCATGAAGTACCGGAAGGCTTCTTCATCACAGCAAGCAGCCCATCCTGTAAGGTTCAAGGCATGGAAAACGATGCAGGTAATCGTTTTGGGCTCCAGTTCCACCCCGAGGTGAACGATTCTGAATTCGGCAAAGAGATGTTTGAAAATTTTGTCCGAGTTTGTCAGGAAAACAAGAAAAACCGGCAAAATTAACATTTTACACTCAGCAATAGACTTAATATGGACAAAAAAAACCGTTGGGTTAATGTCCCTCAAGCGACGCTCCCAATCCGGCCTACTTGTGACCCTCCTAATGCTGACTGCCCTTGCTCCAATTACCATGGTCCAGGCCCAGCCCGCATCACCCTCCGAATTCTATTATGGGGTTGAATACGACTGGTCAAGCCTTGACGACGATTTTTCAAACTTGAGCGGCTTAAACATTGACGAACTCCTCACCGAAATTATGGACGATGCAGAAGGCGCTGGATTCAATTTGGACCTCGGACAATTGACAACCGGCTCAACCAATGTCTATGTTCACCAAACAGAAGACATCACCATGCAAACCATCCAAGACGGTAACGGAGACGACATTCAGGTTTGGAGTCGGACCAGCGACGTGGTTCTGCGACACGGAATTCTCTTTGACGGCGTGCTTCTCACAGATTGGGATGAGGGAGCATCCTTCGGAGGCGACGACACTTCCATTGACATCGACGTCATCTCTCAGTTTGAAAACGTCCTTACCGTTGACATCCTCTACACTGAGTACCTCACCGACGCTTACAAACTCGTTGGCGCAGACATGGACATTGACATGAGCGTTGGCGTAGACATGTCGCTTGATGTTGACATCGCCCTAGAAGGCGGTGGCGAAGACCTCACCGTTGACTTTGAAACCGGTATTAATTTTGGTTACAGCATGGAGTCAACCGACGCTGAATGGCGCCTAGAGAGTCAAAGCCCAATCTACATTGAAGCATCAGAGAATGAACAAACACATTGGGAATGCACCGATTATGAAGAAGATGTCGGCGTTTGGGATGAATGGTATGAAACCGAAGTGTACGATCTTTGTGGAGATGTATCAGGGACTTACACTGGTTCTGCAGATTACGAAATCTACTTCACAGGACTTCCAACCGAAGAATTTGGCCTTGACTCCGGAGAATTTGATTTGACGGTGTCCGACGTTTTCGCACAATCCGGCAACTACGACGGAGAGTTTGACGCTGGTGCAGATTTCGGAATGGAGCCTGACATGGAAGGAGAAGACTTTGAGGTTAGCCTCGGAAACGGCGAGACCGTTGACGCTGTAGCGTGTGTTGACTGCCCTCCAGGAAACCCGATCATGTTCATGATGATGGGCAACGTACTTGGCCACGCATCGCTTGCATTCGGAGAAGAAATTGCGGATGATCTTGAAGCAAGCTTTGAAGATTCAATCGTTGATACGTTCCTCGACGAATGGGCAGGCAACCTCGCAGAAGGCAACAGCGATGACGGTTGGGACCCGTACGAAAACCAGTGGCAATGCGACAGTGGCCAGTGGATTTACGAATGGTATGTTAACGACGGAGATGAAGATTGCTACGATGGTTCAGATGAGATGACAATGTACGCTTCCTACCAGACCGGCACAGATTGGGAGACGGGTGAACCCTACCAATACCTATCTGGTGCTGTTTGGGCCAACGACCTCTCCTTTACTGACAGAATGTTCACTTGTGATGATGGAACTACAATCATGTGGACCGCCGTTAATGACAATAACTACGACGATTGTGACGATGACTCCGATGAAACTCAAACCGATTCCAATGGTAATCCTTCCCAATACCAATGCGAATCATCAATTACCGCCGAAACCATCAGTTGGGATCAAATCAACAACGGCTATGCCGATTGTGATGACGGCTCGGATGAACGAAACACAAACGAAATTTACCATGTCGAGTCAACACTACTTGATGGCTCCATGTCAGATGCTAATACCTTGTACCACAACGATACAATTACAATTTGCGGTGGAGGCTTTGAATGGGACAGCATATGCGACATGCAACCACAAGAAGACGACGAAAGAGATTGGTTTAGTTATGGATATGAGGACCTGACAGATCCTGGCCTCAATTATGGTGCAAATGAATTGTGCACCACCGGCAACATCCTGCTCAACGGCAACTCGGTCTATCAACAACCCATGATGTGCGATGAGCACTGGAAAGGACCCGACCTATCACACATGGATGTCTACAGCGAAGGCATGGAGATAAATTACGATGCAAACGTGTATCATTATTACGATCAAGAGTCAGATGTTGAATTTGTAGTTGAATTGTATGCTGTTGAAGATGAACAGGACTTCGACGGCCAAGGCCAAGAAGAGGCCATACAAACTCAGTCGTTTTCACTTGAACAAGACAGCTCACAATCCTTTATCGAGGGAACATTTGATGTTTCCACAGAAGGCGATTACTGCATCTCCATGAGCCTTGTTGCTCCCGGAGAAACAGAGGCATACGATGATGAATATCGATGCGAGGAAGTTTCCACAGAGGGCGACCCAAGCGACCGCATCAACACTATTGCTGAAGCTATTGCCGACTCTGGTCTTCAAAACGTTATGGAGAATTTTGCTGAAAACCTTGAGGAAACCTTTGAGGATGTGTCTGAGAATGAAGTCCCCGAATTCCCATACAGCGACGGCATGTGGGCTCCACTGTGGAGTACCGAGCACGCCACCATCATTGGAGTTGGCCTCTATGCAGTGGATGAAGACGGCGATAAGTATGTCATCGCAGGCCCTGAAACCACAGGATACAGTGAAGACCTTCCAATGACATTCATGTCTGTTCGTTATTTGACCGGTACCTCCGCTCAGTCTGCTCAAACAACAATGGCAGACTTTGAGGACCTTGACGACATTGTTGACATTGAAGACCACGACCTCTCTGCTCTAGAAGATGCTCTAGAGCAAGCCGGAGTAGATACTTCAGCGTTGGGCCTAGGAGATGATGGAACGGCCGATGGAACCTCTGACGGAGATGGAACCGCAGTACCAGATACTGCAGAAGATGTTGCAGAAGATGCAGGACTTATTCCATTCCTCTCTCCACTTTCTGTGTTGGCTATGGTTGGGATTGCAGCCCTTGCTGGTAGCACTCCTCGTCGTGAAAACAACGAGTGACTCAAAAAGCACGAACGCTAGGCGTCTTCCATGAGGCTGCCCCGTCCACGCGCTTTCGCTGGCTCTGGCGCCGTGCGTTTGGCCATCACTGCGCTGCTTGCAGTCCATGTATTCATTTCAGCATGGTTGGTTGCAACCGTTGAAGCATCCTACACAGAAGGGCGACCAGCACCAACCGAGTTTCATTCGCTGGTGGCGATTGATAATGAACAGACGCTCATTGATGTTCGAATTGAGAGAGCAACCTCATTCTTTTTGTACACCCTACAACGTGATGACGGTGCTACTGTACCAGTAAATTCAAGCGATAGCGACAACGCTACGGCAGCCGATGAATCAACAAATACAGAGGATTCTGCATCAGAAGGAAACGAGAGAGATTGGCTCAAATTAGGCCGTGATTTCATTAAAATATCCCTTGTCATTCTTGTTTTGAGCGAACTTATCATGATGGCTTCGTGGAAGTGGCGCCATTACCTACGCGCATTTGCCTTCGCATTGACTCTCGTGGCCTTTACTGCGTTCCCATTGTGCTATGTTGCGAGTTTGGGAGATGGTGACGATGAGGGGTCAAAGGCAGGTAGTACGCCAGGTGCAGAACTTGAGACTCAATCCTTTGTTCATACAGAGGACTCATTTGGACTCAAACCGATTTGGCTTGGGCTTGAACTCCAAGCCGACTTCTCAGGTTATGATCTTGGCTTGGTTGATGAGGAAGACCGAGCAGGTGTAATCGCTGAGCCGCCGGAGAAAAACGAAACGGGAGGGAAATCATTTGTTGCGTTTGAGTCAACCTTTAACATCGAGCTCGGGAAGAATTTAGACTCCCTTCTCGTCTTACCATTGATGTGGTATTTTCTGCCTGCACGGCCTATAAACAGTGAAAAAAAGACATACGAAACTCTCCTTGAGGAAGAGTGAGGCGCCCACTCCGGGAATTGAACCCGGGTCGCAGGAATGACAATCCTGCATGATAACCTCTACACCAAGCGGGCAGATTTAACCCGTCGGGGGCGCAACCGCTATTTAAGCCGCGCCATGTGGGGGAATTGGGTGCTACCATGGCGAAACCGAAAACATCAGCAGAAATCGCACGAGAAGAAGCTGAAAATAACCAATTAGAGAATATGCTAGGCGGAGCTTTTGGAGATATATCCGAACTCGAACAACAGCCTGAAGAAGAAACAGAACCAGTTCAAACAAATGATGAGGCTCAAGGGGAAGGCCAAACAGCCGTAGACGAAACATCAGAGGATTCACCTCAGCCATCAACATCTGACGATGAACCAACAGAACGAACTCCATCCGGCCCACCCAGCAGTCCTCCATCCGGTCCACCCAGCGGTCCTCCATCCGGTCCACCCAGCGGTCCTCCATCCGGTCCACCTAGCGGTCCTCCATCCGGCCCACCTAGCGGCCCACCATCCAACTCCACGTCTCCCGAGGAGCCAGAGGAAACCCCAAGCGAACTTTCTAGCGCTGAAGAAACAATAGAGATGGAACCTTCTACAATCGTGGAAGAAACCACCGCCGAGCCAGAAGAAGGCCCCACCGTCACTGAATCGTTGCCTGCGAACGAACCAGAGCCAATATTAGAGCCTCAGTCTAAAGAATCTGAAGAACCAACCGCTAAAATTGAGGAGAATTCCGAAAAACCCGTTGAAGCCATTACCCCATCCGCAGAACCCTCAGAGGCAATGCTCATTGCGCTGGCGGAAAAAGAGGCGGAGCTTGAAAGGCTTCACATGGAAAATGCCCGCCTGCGCCAATCTGTTGTCGGAGCAACTGAGGTCATTGAGCAGTTGGAGGAGCCGCCCATGCCCCCTCTTGTGGAAAATAACATTGTCATTCCAGCTCACGTCGTTTCTGACTTTGTACGCATGGGGAGGCAACTTGACCGAGAACATTTGATTCGAGCCACAATGGGAAGTTTGGCTATGATCTCTCCTGACCAACCCAACATTATGGTATCAAGTCGTCATATGGCTATGCTTCCTAGAATGAACGAACGAAGTTTGTGTGCCGGCCAACTTGGGGGAACTTCGCCACGAGGCTCCCCTACTGACTGGCACGTAATGGAAGTCATTCTTGCGTCGGTATCGGTGGTAACCGGTGGGCCTGCAGCAGTCATTCACATGCACGCCCCCCACACAACCACTGCTAGTTGTGAAAAGGACCTTGTATTGCTCAATCCAATCGATGAAGTCGGTAAACATCACATCGGAAAAATCATCATTGTAGACCCCGATGACGAGCAGCCTGATGATTACCTTCGCCAAGTTCGAGAAGCACTTACTCAAGGGAACATGCGTTGTGTAGTTGTCCGTGGCAACGGCGCCTACGCAGTTGGTGCAGATTTTGACCAAGCATGGGCTAATGCTGCTATCCTTGAGCACAGCATGCAAATCCATCTTTTGAGTCGGCAAGCCAACCTCAAACTTTGATGTTTATATCCGGTTAGAGACCTCAACTTCTGTGGAGTTGAAATGAACACCGTGACAGAAATAATCCTGGATTTTTCCGAGGTTTATATGTGGTCGGAGTTTCTTCTTCTCAAAGGTGGAAACCATGGACAATACATTTGAAGTAGAAATCGCAGACAAATCTGGCCACAGTGTGGTTCAGATGACCCAAGAACAAATCGTTGAGAAGGCCGAAAGCGCTCCAGGAACCTGGGTGTTCGTGAACGACCAACTCGTCAGTACCGCTGACGTGGCCGATATGAACATTGACGCAGGCAGCCGAATCCGACTCATGCCCGGCTTGGTTGGTGGCAACGCTCCAACCTTCAACGTCGAAATCGCAGACAAGTCCGGCCACTCCGAAGTGGTCATGACCCAAGCTGAAATCGCAGACAAGGCCCAAAGCGCTCCAGGAACCTGGGTGTTCGTGAACGACCAACTCGTCAGTACCGCTGACGTGGCCGACATGAACATTGACGCAGGCAGCCGAATCCGCCTCATGCCCGGCTTGGTTGGTGGCAACCACTGCTGAGGCATACATGTCACCCCGTAGCGGCCAAACTTGGTCTGGTTCAGAAGACGATGATCTTATTGAAAATCTTGAGAGCCAATGCTGTTTGAACGAAATAGCACGTTTGCATCAACGCACGGCTTCTGCCGTACGTTCTCGAATCGCCTATCTTTACGAAACTGGTAGGCTTTATGTGATGGCTCCTGCAACTCTTGACGAACTTATTAGTGGGCGTTCGCGACAAACAGGTTCAAAACGGGATGCACGGTCGCGGTGAATGGAGAGAGACATTATGGTTGAACTCGTAGATTACAAATGCGCAGACTGTGGAAGCCTGGAATCGTTCCATCGAGAGCGAAACGGAATCAGCTGCAAGGCTTGCGGTTCCCGTATTTTCATGAAACTTCGCCGTCACGGCACCAAGCGCATTAACGCTGAGTGAGAATTCACCTCCTCGCAGAGTTGAAAGACCTTGGTCAATTTGCTGTTATTATGACGATGTGGCTTGAGCAATACCAGCCACGTTTTTTTTCGGAACTCGTCGCTCCAGAAGGTTTGATTCAAACTCTTGAGAGGGCTGCGGTTGGCTCCAACCCCCCTCACCTCTTACTTTCAGGCCCGGCAGGCTGTGGAAAAACTGCCGCTTACCGCCTCGTCTGTAGACAGGTTCTCGGCCCGGCTTGGTCGTCGACAACACACGTTCTTCAGGCGCGAGATCTCGCCAAAACTGCTGGAGCAATGGCCAAGTTTGAGGCGTTCTTACGCCCGGAGGGTTCAGGGTCAGAAGACACGCTTGCTGGCCGAACGAGTCTTGATGCCTTTGACCACTCCATGAGTCTCACAGGCGATGGAACTCCACCTCCATCTGGACAAGAATCACCACGCGACCCATCATCTGGACGAGCCCCAGTGTCACGAATTATCGTCATTGAAGACGCCGACTATCTCGGTCATGCACGCCAATCGTACTTGCGAAGGATGATGGAAGAAAGCAGCAGAAGTGCACGCTTCATCTTCACCACACATACTCCATCAAGAATGATTGAGGCACTACGCAGCAGAGTCCAGCATGTCCGTATACCCACTCTTTCACGGGTCATGATTGAGCAACGACTGAACACAATCCTTGGAAAAGAAGGACACGATTCAGCATTAGGCTTGGTTGGGGATGTAGCCCACGTAGCCAATGGTAATCTCAGGAAGGCCATCTTCATGATTCAACTGCTCGCACAACGAGATTTGTTGAACGACCGTAAAAATGTACAAACGCTCATGGCTAACACCTCACTTCGCGAAGTTCAACTCATTCTAGAGGAGGCTCTTCGAGGCCGAGTCCATGATTGGCGATGGGAAAAGAAGGGCGAGAAAAACAGCCGAGTATTGAAAGGGGCCATGGGGGCTTTGGACCAAATGATGAATGCACACGATATGGATTCAAGAGAGGTCGTCGATCGCTTTCATCGATTTTTGACGGCGGGCCGCTCTCACTTCGACCCCAAGTTGCTAACGGCACTCTTGAACGCCCTGTCACTTTGCGATATGTCTTTGCAACGCTCTGCACAAGGGCGTATTCAACTTGAAGCGTTCTTACACCGGGTTGCCGAAATCGGCGTAGAGCACGCAGAGCAATAACCATCGGAAGCATCTTGAAACATTGTCCATCACATTGGATTGGGCGTGTAGCACAGCTGGATAATGCACCGGCCTCCTAAGCCGGAGATCGCGGGTTCGAATCCTGCCACGCCCGCTTTTTTATTTGGACAAGAGCCATATTCAACAATGTATACGCAGGTACGGTGGCGAAGTGAAGGCGGGAGAAGAGGTTGAACTCGCCGCGGCCCTGCCAGACCCTTACGGGCATGGATTTGACCGAACCGAAAATCCGCTTCAGCGAACCGTTGAGAAGTGGCAACGGCAAGAAGAACTTCGTATGAAAGTCGGCACCTTTGCTCGCAAGCGTCTTCTTCTATTGCTTCGCTTATTATTGGGGTTGAGTGTTGCTATTGTTGCTCTCGTTTCCGTCCTCTTTCCAGAAACCGCGCCACCAAATCCCGGCTATGTGATTTTGTTCTGGCTAGCGCCCCTTTCACTGTGCATCCTCCCCCCACTTCTCGCTGGAGAAGCAATGTGGCAGTCCATTCAAGCGAGAATCTCTCTCAGAGAAATTGACGATGAAGCCATTGGCGGAAAACTCTCATTGCGCTCTCAACCTGGAATGGACCGAATTTTGGAAGGGTTAACAGATGTCCGCCGCCATAACTCAGTCAATGCATTACTGGCGTTCAGTGCTGTATTTTTACTTGGCCTTGGGACGGTAATTACTGAAGATTCGTTGGTTTGGAACCTGTCCTTCCTTGTCGCAATGACGCTTGGTTTTGCCCACACATTTCACTCCTATTTCACAACCGACGCAGTACGCCAACAAGGCGACAAAATGCCCTGCTTGGTACACCATGCACCAACTCACCACCCAACCCAACTCGGTTCTATCTTGGGGGAACTCATCGTCCTCCATCTCGACCCCGACCTTTACCTCGAATGGCTTGAATGGCTCAACGAATTTAGAAACAGCATCCTCCCTGGCTACGACAAAGATCAGTCATGGGAGCGGGTATTGTACATTCTTCATCTCCATGCAAATGATGAGCTTGACGATGAGAAAGCAATGGTTGAACTGACAGAATTTATCCGACCTGATGCATTAAGCGATATTTTACTCGATGAATCCTCCAAATTCAACTGGCGCTCTCTTCAACGCCTTCTAGAACACGCCAGAGTTTGGCAGCCTAGTGCGTTCAGGCTTCTTGAGCGGCTTCAACTTGATCTGTTATCAGGCTCGCCCATGCTTCTTCGCTCACCTTGGAGAATGGACGTCGCCTTGGATTCTGAATGTGAGGAGGGAACAGGTCACCTTTTCATCGCTCTAAATAACCAATCCTTCAAATCCACGGTCGCACGAATCGAAGTTGTTTGCCCGGGAGGCGAACCGGTTGTTCGCGACCATCGCTTTGAACTCCAACCTTGCCCCCCTCCACGTCACTCGGTTCAACTCAACGCCACAGGTGAAGACGATGCTCTGGATTGGGTCCCGCGATACCTGCAAAAAGGCGTCGTTCTATGGCTTGGAGTGGCCTGGGGCGGGAAATTACAGGGTGAGCGCTACGTACAAGTTATTCTTCGAGACGACGAAGGCGTCGTGATAGAATCTCGCGTCTTACGAACCATCGTGAAAAACCGTAACAGCAGTCATTACAGGCAGAAGAACAAGAAGTTGGAACAAGCGCGTTCCTGGTCCTCAAAACCGCTTCCTAAAACCCATTTGTGAACAAAAAGAGACAGTAAAAATTACTGTTTCTTGCAGACAAAAGAAGCGCGCTCCTTATGGCGGGCCGACGCTTCGGCAAAAATGTCGGAAGTGAAGTCATGGAAGCATGGGATGTCATCGTTTTGGGAGACGGCCCGGCAGCATTGCATGCTGCCGCCGAGGCTGCAAAAGAAGGAGCCAACACGTTGTTGATGTCAGCGACAGGGCTTGGAGAACCTGGAATGGCCCCGCTTACTGGACTTTCAGCCTCACTTCAAGAGTCCAATAACCGCAGTCATCGCGAGGATACTATCCGTTGTGGTGAATTTCTTTCTGATCAAGACATGGTGTCAACAACTACAGCAAAGGCGGTTAAGATCGTTGACTTGCTTGAGCGCCGAGGCTTGAATTTCCGCAGAGATGCACAAGGCCTTCCTATGGTTCGGAAAGCCCTTGGGCATTCACAACCAAGAAACGTTGGTGCAGGAAGTACCACCGCTCGTGAATTGCAACAAATTAGCGAAGAACAATGCATGCGCCATGGAGTCATACGCAGAGGCGACCAAATCCCCCTCACGCTGGTTCACAACAATCAAACCGTAACCGGGATAATCGCCCTTGACATGGTAAACGGACGCGTCATTGGCTTACAATCCAAAGCTGTTATCATCGCTGACGAAGGCTTTGACGGCGCATATACAAGCGGAATTTCTGGCTTGGGCATGGACATGGCCTTCAGGGCTGGCGTCCCACTGCGAGACATGGAGTTCGTCATGAAGCACCCTCTCGTCATCAAGGGGACCAACCTCTTCCTTCCTCTCGACCTTCTTTCCGACGGAGCACGAGTCCACGAAGGAAGCGGCGCCCCGATTGAAGTCAACTCGATGAGTCCAATTGAGGCTTGTGCAGCCATTGAAGCGGCAGTCCAACCTGTTCTTGATGCAAGGGAAATGGGTTCCAACGCCGCATGGTGGGGGTCAATCTTCCGTCTTGTCCAGCAACGAACTGGTATTGACATGAATCGTCAAACCGTTGCTCTTGAGCCTCTAGCGGGCCACACAATTGGTGGATTGCCGGTGGATCTTAACGGCCGATGCGTGGTTAACACTTGGGCTCGCTGGTTCACTGGGCTTTACGCAGCGGGCGATGCAGCCTGTACGGGAATGCATGGGGCAGCCGCCCTACCGGGTAACAGGATGCTTGACGGATTATGCTCTGGACTTGCAGCGGGGGCTCATGCTGGCCAATGGGTCAAAGGCCGTACCTTTGGCTCCCCAGATGCACTGACATCCTCTCTTGAACAATCATCTGCAGACCTTTCAGCAATGCTCGGGGACGGAGAAGGGACACATGTTGTTCGTTGTGGGACCGTAATGGCCTCAGTTCGTGCAGCACTTGCCGCAACTTCGGACTACACGCATGATTCCCTTAGCAATCTTTTGACTAAACTTGAATCTGCTTCGGTCGCTGCAGAGTCGATACATCTCGACCAAGCTTCGCTCATCGCTAATACGAACCTCTTGGAAATTTTCAGAACACAAGCGTCGGTACGAATGCTCATCGCATCAACTCAATCGGGAATGGCACGCAAAGAGTCAAGAGGAACATTCCAACGAAGCGATTTTGAATCATCAAATGAAGACCTTCTTCACCACAACACGGTAGACCACCTCGGGTCAATTGGAACCCTTGCTCTCAAGAAAGGAGAGGGTGGGCACTGGGTACTTCCTCCACAATGAAGAAAGACATCGTAGTTCTCGCTTGAGACAATGGTGACCCTCTTTGATAATATCCTGCGGGGTGAAATCCCTTCTCACTTTGTTTCAGAAGGTGAACAATGGTTTGCCTTTCTTGATATATTCCCTCGGCGATCCGGGCATACCTTGGTCATCCCACGGCGCAGCGTTCGACGGCTGAGTGAACTGAATTCGGACGAGCGTGGGGCATTGATGGAAGGGGTTGCTGATGTGCAACAGATACTCGGACGACATTTTTCCACTTCTGACTTCACCGTTTGCATCCACGACGGCCCACTGGCGGGACAAGAAGTTCCCCACGTTC
>Ga0206682_10003565_pt1 | contig 13208 bp, 15 predicted proteins | sample M240m12015metaG_FD_155444 | JGI IMG/M metagenome (GOLD analysis project Ga0206682, IMG submission 155444) | Ammonia-oxidizing marine archaeal communities from Monterey Bay, California, United States - M2 40m 12015 | ecosystem: Environmental > Aquatic > Marine > Intertidal zone | place: USA... | reverse complement strand
CGTCAGGTACTTTTGGCAACAAAAGATGCAAAATTAGTTCATTATGTTTCATCACGTAAAAGTAAAGCAGATAGACCACCAAATGTTGTATTTTATGATACAATGCGAATAAGACATCGACTTAAAAAAAATAAAAAATAAATAATAAAAAGAAGAATTAAATAATAAAAAGAAGAATTAAAATATCAGATATACGTTTAAATAAATATGTATATAAATATATATTATGGTTTTTACAAAAAATAGTGAAAAACTTATGGAATATTTTTTAAATGATATAGATACATACTCAAAAAAACGCACTATAAAAACACAAACAAAATGTGATAAAATTTTTAAAAGGATTCACAATGATATTTTAATTACTGATAAATATGTAAAATTTTTATATAAAAAAAATAAAATAACATTTGAAATAAAAGAAGTATCAAATTTGAGTCAAATTTCTAAAAAAGAATTACTTAAAAGTAATTATGTTGATAAAAATTGCTATGATTATATAAATGATAATATACAAGGAATTTTTACTTTAGTTACAAATATATCAAATCTAAAGGTAAAAATTAATTATGCTATATTTAACAAAAATGAGTTTAACAATTTAAAAAAATTAGAAAAAACGTTATTACATGCGTTAAAAATAGTTCGTCTTTGTAATTTGTATCGTAAAAAAGAAACAGTAAAAACATTAGATATTTTTTTATTTTTAACTCCAATGAAAAAAAAATTACCTCAAAATAGTATAGATATATTGGGTCCTGATAATTGTAATAGTGCAGTAACATTTGCATGTGCAAGTTCAGGCGAATTACTTATATATAGAAATGAAGAATGGAAAAAAACTTTAATTCATGAATTATTTCATTCATTGTGTTTGGATTTTTCATTAATGAATTATAATAAACTAAAAAATAATATATCGACTTTATTTGATATTAAGAGTGAGTTTTTAATTAGTGAAACTTATTGTGAATTTTGGGCATGTATTATTAATAGTTGTTTTTGTTCGTACTCCTTTTTAAAAGAAAAAGATAATTTCGATGATTTTATTTTATATTTAGAATTTTCTATTTATATAGAAAAAATATTTTCATTATATCAGGTAGTTAAAACTTTAGATTTTATGAATTTAAAATATGAATCATTGTGGAAGCAAGATAAAATAAGTCAAAGTTATAGGAATATTCTTTATAAAGAAAAAACGAACTTTTTTTGTTATTATATTCTTAAAATGATATTATTACAATTTAGTGATGAATTTATGATTTGGTGTAATTTAAATAATACAAATACTCTTAGTTTTGATAGTAGTGAAATTTTATTTAATAAACTTTTTAAATTTATAAAAAAATGCTATAAATCAAAATATCTTAATAAAATAGTAAAATTAATGGAAATAAAATTAGAAGAATTTGATAAGAAAAAGGATAAAGAGATACTAGAAACAATGAAAATGACAATTTGTGATTATAATATTTAAAAATTGGGATTTATATATCATTATAAAATTGAAAATATTATATCTAGTTTATTGATAGATATAATATATCAACAAATGGGAATCAAACTATTGTCAAAATTGTTAAAACAAGAATGTAGTGATGTAACAAAAACGGTTCATTTATCAGAATTATATGGTAAGAAACTGTGTATAGATGCAAGTATTTATTTGTATAGATTTAAATGTAATGAAGCACTTCTAGAAAATTTGTATTTAATGTGTTCGATATTTCGCCATTATAATATTGATATTATATTTGTATTTGATGGGAAACCGGGAGATGAAAAAAAGGAAGAAATTATACATAGAAGAAAAGAACGTTATAATAAATGGGTTTTATATGATAAACTAAAAGAAAAGAAAGAATTAACAGAGAAAGAAAAAATACAATTATATAAATTAAAACGAACATTAACAAAAATTAAATGGGATGATATAGAGAAGGTTAAGAATTTATTAGATAATTACGGTATTAAATATATACAAGCAATAGGGGAAGCAGATAGGTTGTGTGCTTCATTAGTCGTAAAAAAGAAAGTATATGCAGTTTTAAGTGAAGATATGGATTTGTTTGCATATGGATCATTAAATGTAATACGATATCTTAGCCTTATAAGTCATACATGTATTATATTTAATTATAAAAAGATTTTGAATAAACTAAATATTGATTCACATAATTTTAAACTTTTGTGTACATTATCGGGAAATGATTATTTAAAAAATAGTAAAAATATATTTTACTATTATACATTATTTCAGAAATTTAATAGAAAAAAAAGAACAATAACATGGTTTGGGTGGCTTAAAACTCATAATCATTTACAAGAATTGGAAGAAAAATATATTCAAAAAACTATGGATTTATTTACTATTAATAATAATGAATTAGGCAATTATAAATATTTTATAATAAAAAATACAAGATATGATAAGGAGGCGATATTAAATTTACTGGAAGAAGAAAGATTTTTAGTATTAGAGTAAGTTTTATTAAATAACATAAAATTATGTTATTATTAAATTTTTTAAATAAAATGACATATTAATGGATTTAAATGTTATTTCATGGAATGTAAATTTTATTCATGATAATTGGTCAAATAGATTAATAAATATAAATAATAGATTACAAAAAGAACAAAAAACGGCAGATATTATTTGTTTACAAGAGGCTACATTACCTTTTTCTGATACATTTACAACAATATATAATTGTTTAAAGGGTACAGATTTAAAATATTTTGCTAGTCAAGAACTGTTTTTAGAGAAAGAATATATTTATAAAGTTTTGAAGGAATATTTCCCTAGATATAAAGATTTCATCATTTATTGTTTTGAGAAATTTATGGATAAATTATTGTATTTATGTACATGGGTTAATAGTCATTTTGGAGAAGATATTAAAAGATTATATTTTAATCATCCATTTGCAATAATTGTATTGGTTTTATGTTGTCCTATTATTTTTGCAGGACAATGGGCATTTATTGGAATGTTAAGTATAGTAAATCCTAAAATTCCATGTAAACTAAAATGTAAATATATAGGAAGAACAATACAGTATTTAGATTTTGTATATAATAAAAAAAATATAATATTAGTAAATATACATTTAACTCCTGGTAAAAGAGAATATCAAAAAAATAAACGAAAAAAAGAAATAAAAAAAATAGTAGAATTTTTAAAAGATAAACCTAATGTAATTTTGTGTGGAGATTTTAATTCATTACCACAATCTAGTGTTATAAAGTATTTAAAAAATTCGGGATATAAAAATTGTTGTGAAGTAATACATAAAAAAAATTTATTAACATTTCCTATTGATAATTTAACAAAATGTATTGATTATTTTTTTATAAGAGGTGATATTAATATAAAGAAATATGAGTTATTTGGAACAAAGGATGAAACTGATCATAAGGGAATTAAGACAACTCTTGTTGTTTAAAAGGATATTACTTTACTGGGATTGAAAGATTTACCCTCTGTGGCTCGAGCAACTGCTGGATGATTATTCCAACAACCACGGCAACATGATATTCTATTATTTATATCTGACCATACTTCATTTGAAATATTTATACAAAATGTACAATTATAGCCTTTTACTATATTTGTTAGAGTTGGGATTGTTGTTGTTGTTGTATTCTTTATTGAAACCTCCATAGTTAAATATATAATATAGTATTGTTAGTAATATTTAATTCAATTTTATATACAATTGAATTAAGTATTTGAAATATTCATGGTTTAATAAAAATTTTAAATATACTAGATTTTTATTAAATTAACTTTTAAATTTTCTATTTTGTGAACTTTTCTTAAAAGTTCTTTTTTGTATTTTGTGAACTTTTCTTAAAAGTTCTTTTTTGTATTTTGTGAACTTTTCTTAAAAGTTCTTTTTTGTAAAAGGTATTTATGCAGTTTTAACAGTCTTACCGGCTTTAGCGAAATGAGGGCTCATGTATCGCTGAAGGTTAAAGTAGGTAAGTTCGTCGTCTTTCTTAAGTTTAAGAAGTTTGCGGAGTTTGGCGTCGGCAAGGATGCGGCGGCCATTTTTAGGATCCTGAAGTTTATGTTCACGGATGTAAGAATTAATCTCGCGAGTTACAGAAGTGCGGGCCATCTCGGTGCCTTTGGCTTTTCCTAGGAAATTAGCGAGTTCAGAACTGATTTTAGTTGGCTTAACAAATCCACTAGGAGCACGGTTTCCAGATTTGCGTTTTTTCTTACCAGCCTTGTGGGCTGCCTTAAGTTCACGCTCAGTTTTCTTAGAAAGAGTGCGAACCTGACTAGTAACACTAGTAAGTTGAGAACGGAGAGCACTCAACTGTGCCAAAAGTCCAGTGAACTGATCCTGAAGAGTAGGCTCTGTAGGAGCAACTGGGGCTGCTTCTTGAACAGGAGCAGCAGGAGCAGCAGGAGCAGCAGGAGCAGCAGGGGCTTTAGCCTTAGTAGTCTTAACCTTAGTTTTCGTCTTCGATGCTTTTTTTACCATCTTATACAATAGTTATGTCAATCCTTTTTAAGTCCTTTATTAAAATATATATTATATTTAAAAATTTGACAGCACATATGCTGTAAAAATATATTTAATTTTGTTGAAATATTGCAAAAGATTCATACAACCATGGTAATGAATTCGCTGCATTAATACTAACCATTGTAAGTGCTCCTAGTACATAATAAACACCTAAAGATCTATCTTCTCTAGTTTCTCCGCGAGAAATAAATATTTCTATAATTTCTAATAATTTTTTTTGAATTTGTTCTCTTTCTTTTGATAAAATAAGTTGAATATGGAAATTGTAAAAAGGATTTCCTCTTTGGGGTTCAACTTTTCTTTTAGTTTCTTGAGATAATTGTGCTCTATAATTCCATATATCCATTAATTCATGTAGAAATGTTCTTAATCTACCTCTACTAAGATTTAAAAACCATTGAGGATTTGTAATAAAACCCAATTCATCTATTTTTTGAAATATTTCTAACGCTTTTAACTCTATTTTTTTTTCCTGAGACAGATCATCAATTGTATTGTCAATTGTTATATTTAATTTATATCCTAAAATCTTTGATATTTGATTAATAGATTTCATATTTTCAATAATATTTTTTGGTAATTCTTTTCTATTATAAGGATTTATCTTCTCCATTTTTTCAATAACAATTAAATTATATAATGAACATATATCAAATCCATAAATAAAATTATCTTTATCTTTATAACTAAAAAATTGTGAATCAGGAATATCTTTAATATCTTCTAACGTAAAAAAATCTGTTTCATTTGTACATTTTCTATTTATAAATGCAGGTCCTTTTAGTTTATTTAAATATCTAACCATATGCCCTCTAAATATTGTTTGAATTTTTTGAACAAAAAAAGATAATCTTAAAATATTATAGCAGGTATTATTTAATTCTTTTTTATTTCCACTTGATTTTTGATTATAATGTTTACAAATCTTTTTTAATTGTTGAACATTATAATTCTTTTGTGTTATATTATTGTATTGAGAAAATTGAAGTATTTGAAAATCATCTTGAGATACTTTTTTTCTTTTTTTATGCATAACTTCATTTACATCTCTGTATAAAGTTTTTATATAACTTTTAAAACTAATTTTTCGTTTATTTTTCTTTTTATAATATTTAATTTTCTTATTTTTATTAGATATAATATTCTGGAGCATATTTACTTATGTATATAGGTAAGACTTTAATTGTTTTTCTTTAATATATCTATCATAGATTATTCGATAACTTTTTAAAACATATGAAAATTGATTTAAAAAGATCCTAAGAATATTAAACTATATTGAGATGACTAGTATGATTACGAAAGCAAAAGACTTTGACGGTTCCCTTCACACTTATGACGAGCCTGTTGTTGATAGCCGTGGTGGCAAATCTGTGAGAATTAAATTTAAGGGACAACCTTTGAATATTCAGATTCCTTATATGCTTACATGGGGTGTTAACAAATGGGAGGATGAGAATACTGGACGATGTAAGTATGATGCATCTCTTCAGTTTGATCCTCATAAGAGTGATACTCAGGCCTCATTTCTTGATGAGATGAAGGCTTTTGAGGAAAAAATTAAGAACGATGCTGTAAAAAATTCTAAAAAATGGTTTGGAAAAAAAATGACTTATGATGTCGTTGATGCTCTTATGTATCCAATTCTTAAACATCCTAAGGATAAAGAGAGTGGTGAGCCTGACCTTAATCGCAATCCGACACTTAAGTTGAAGGTTCCTTTTTGGGAGGGTCGATTTAATGTTGAGGTATATGATACTAAAAAGAAGCCACTCTATCTTCCTCCTGCTTATGGTAAAGAGGGTAATGGAAATCAGGCTCCTAATCAGGATAATTCTGCAACTCCACAAGATTTCATTCCTAAGGGTTCTCATATTAAGGGACTTATTCGATGCAATGGTCTCTGGTTTGTAGGTGGTAAATTTGGTTGCACATGGCAGATGCTCCAGATGAATACTCGTCCGCCTACTCGCCTTGTAGGAAGTGGTGTTTGTGCTATTGAAGATGATAGTGACGATGAGGAGTTTCTTAATTCTGTTGCCAAAGAGGAAAAGGAAAAGGATCAGGAACAAATTCGTCAAGAGGTTGAGGAAGAGGTAAATGCTGCTCAGGATGATGATGAGGATGATGATGAGGATGATGATGAAGAGGAAGAAGAGGCTGCTGCACCCCCTTCACCACCTAAGAAAAAGAAAAAGGTTGTCCGACGTAAAAAGAAAAAGGCAACTGAAGATGCATAATTCTAACACATATATAAAATATACTTAATTTTATAAAATTAAAAAAATAACTTTATAAAATTTTTTTTATTTCAATTTCAAATTTCTATTTCAAATTTCTATTTCTATTTCAAATTTCTATTTCTATTTCAAAAATTCAAATACTTTGTTTTTATAAATTTAAATAATTTATAGCACCTTTCTCTAAGGCGTTAGTAATATGTATAATATCTTTTTCTTCTATACACATAGGAGGTTGTAATCTAAAAACATTTCCCGCAGCAGAACCGCGTCCAACAATAAGTCCATAATTTAATAAATCTTTATGAATTTTATATGCTTTTTTTTGACTATCTTCTTGATCAATACCATTAATTTCTAATCCTTGAAATAAACCTTGCCCTCTAATCTCTTTGAATATTTCTGGATATTTCAAACATAATTCAGACATATTTTTATTTAATAATTTACCCTGAGTATAACAATTATCCATTATATTTTCTTCATCCATAATTTCTAATACAGCATTCGCTGCAGCACAAGCCGTAGGATTAGCGCCATACGTATTAAAAAACATTTTATCAGTAAAAGCATCTGCAATACTTCTTTTACACGCAACAGCACCTATAATTGCAACACCATTACCCATACCTTTTGCCATAGTTATCATATCAGGAACTACATCATTATGTTCATTTTGAAACCCCCAAAAACTTTCACCCGTTCTTCCATAACCTGTTTGAACTTCATCTGAAATAGTAACACCCCCCGCCTCTTTAACCATGTTAAAAGCGTCTTTCATGTACCCTTTATTTAATGGTATAATACCACCATAACCCTGTAATGGTTCCATTAACATACATGCTATTTTACCACCAGTTCCGAATTGAATTTTATGTTCAAGTTCATTTAATTCATTAGGAGTTACATGATGAACACCATTAAACATACCTGCATAACAACTTTGTGTTGCTTTACCTATAGCAGTAACACCGGCTGCATAACCTTGCAAACCATGATATGCTTTATATAATGCAATCGTTTCTTGTCTATTAGTATAAGTTCTAGCCATTTGTATGGCTAAATCTACTGCCTCACTACCACTATTTACAAAATGAACAACCCAATCTTCACCATCATCCCTTTTTGGTAATTTATTAACAATATTTTTTGCTAATTTAACAGGTTGTTCATGATAATACATGGTAGTACAATGCCCTAATTGTTCTAATTGATTTACAACAGCATCTTTAATTTTTGTTCTATTATATCCTACACTCATACATAAATTTTGTCCTAATAAATCAACATATTTATTATCATCAATATCCCATAAATATTGTTTATCACCTTTTTTTAAAATCATGGGTTCATCATATGCTTCAAACGTTTTTAAAGAAGGAGATAAATATTTATAACGATCCTGAATAATAGAATTTTTATTAGATGAAAATCTACGAGCAAATAATTTAAATGAATTATTTAACATATAAATTATTTTAATAAATAGGTTTTATATTCTTTACATTAATTTTATTATCATATATATTATAATTAAACTATCTGGATTTCAAAATAAATATCTCCTCTTTTGTCCTGAGAAAACATATTTTTTTTGTCTATTTGTAAAATCCCAATATTTTTTTTACAAATAATTTGTTTTTCATTTGTTATTTTTAACTCATCACTTTTTATAATTATCTTTTTCTCTCCACAATCCAATTCATAAAGTTTATTTTTCCAGAGTTCTTTCATCTCTAACTCCAAACATACAAACATATTATTGTTATCATCTATCCAAACATCATCTGGTAATTCCGCTTCACACTTCACTATCAGATCTTGTTCATGGAGAGAAAAATACAATTCATGATGAATTTGCCAAAGAGGTATATAAAATTCCTTACCATCTATTTCTAACTTATAAATATTATCATGAAGTAAATCTTCTAGCGTAGGGTTAAGTATTACTATGTTATCATCCTTCATTTTAATTTTCAAAATATTTTTATATTTTAAAAGTAATTCATCACTTACTCCCAGAATAGACTGAAATTTATAAACTATATTATAAACTTGATTGGCTTTTTCCTTACTTAATCGTTCAAATATGCTGACTGATATTTTATCATAATTATTAATGATACCATCAAGAGTTGTGTTTAAAAATAGTTCATCCCAATCACTCTCTGGAGAGAAATGTTGTATAAAACTCTTAAAAATATCCGTATAACTAATATTTTCATTATTTTGATTATAATTTGAATTCCCTGATGATAAAAACTCATAAGCCATTTTTATTTCCTTAAATTTCTCTCCGGAGTTTTCTTCATCTTTATACTTATCTGGATGATATTTTAACGCCATTTTATAATATGCCTTTTTTACGCAATCTTGAGTATGTTTTTCAGAGATATTTAATATCTTACATGCTCTAGTGCAATTCATGTATTACTATACATAAATAAGATACAAAACTCTCTAAGTGATAAATGGGTCTATAATTATTATTATATAGTTTCAGAAATTTATGCATCTTAATAAATATTTTTTCTGTTTTATCTTCAGTTATATAACCCTTTTCAACCAACGTATTAACAATTATATATATACATTCATATAGATCCAGATTATAAGTAAAAATATTATATAATTTTTCTCGTAAAACCAGATAATCTATTGTTTCATAATTAATAATATCTTCTACAATTTTTAAAGATAAATATATATTTTTATTATCTAGATTTGTTATCCCAGATTGAATATTTTTTACATTTGTTATTTTATTTATATCTTCTATAGGATGATTACTTATAAATCTTCCATAAATACTTTTTGAACATTTTTTTACAGGAATAACTAAACTTTTATCTAAAATATTATTTGGTATAAATGATACATGTTCCGTTAATATTAAAAATACAATATTTAAATTTTTATGTTGTAAACTTTCCATATAACTATAAAAAATTTCTAACAGTTCATGATGAATATAATTAAAATTTTTACATAAAATAATTCCCCCACCGTTTGATCTAGTAGATAATATATCCAATATATGATAATATACCTCATTAAATAAAACTTTTGCATTACATCCTAATAATTGCATATCTATTTCAAAATGTATATCACTTACCTTAAATTTATAATGTTTTTTATTATGTGTAAAATTTAATTTTCTTTCAAAACGTAAGTTACTAGGACTAAACCTTTTTATAAAATTCAACGCCTGTGTGTATTTACCAACTCCTGAAGGACCATACATTATTAAATTAGGCTGTTCCTTCAAATTATCTGAAAAATATTCTGTAACCTGCTCTAATTCTTTATGTATATTCTTTTTTTTACATTCTATTATATAGTCTTCAAATCTTGCGGAAAAGTGCTTCATATAATATACTATTTTTTACAGTTATTAAATACTTAAATACTTAAATATTTAAATAAACAAATGGACCAAAAATTAAACGAATTAAATTTAATTTTAGATCAAAAAAGAAATAAATATAAAAATGTCTGTTTATTGTGGAAAAATTATATTAAAATAAAAAGATTGAGATTTGAAACTCAATTAAATATGGCTATTGAAAAGTTAGAAAATATAGATAATGTTATTAATAATGATATATCGATAGAAAGTTTACTTTTACTTACCATAATAGAGCAAATAGAAAATGATAGCAACAATTAAAACTTAAAAATAACAATTAAAACTTAAGAATAACATATAATATACATATAGAATTATGACACTGTTTTTATCATCAGATATAACTACATTAAATACAAATAATATTATATGTTATGACAAAATAAAAAATAATATAATGAATAACAGTTATTTTTATAAACTAATATATAGCGACGAGTTATGCTCTTTTAATGGAGTTTTTTTTACATTCAAATTAAAAAATATTTTTATTGAAAAATATTTTAATAAATTAAAATGCACTATTTCTTCAGATAATAATAATATGTCTATAATTAAACAAATTTCACTTATAGAGCAAAAAATACTTGATAAATTTGCCGATAATTATTCTAATTTTAGATTTAATTATAGAATTAAAGAACAATTAAAAAATATGAATATTAAATTACAAAATCCAAAAATTAATAAATATACAACCTATAAAAATGTAACTTTTCTTGTAAAAATATCAGGAATTTGGTCTAGTACTGATAAAAAAGAAGCAGGATTAACATTCAAATTTTTTATCATCAATAATAAAAAATAATTAACCATCTACCTTAAGAAATCTTAATATTACAAATAATTGACCAATACACCAACTGGTTAGAATTCCTACTAAAATAAATCCTGGCAACGTTGCAGATGATATTGGTGTACCATCTGGAAATATAACTCTATATAAATGATTACGATACATAAACATTTGAACAATTATACCTAATGCTGTAGAACCATTAAATATATCTAACATTTTTGGTCTATCTTCACTAGGTGTTGTATACATATATAATGCATTCTCTTTCATAAGATAAATCATTATCGCTAATTGAATACCTATTAAAATTCCCGGCAAACATTTTGTAATAACAAACATAACTATACTTAAAAATTTCTTAATAAAACTATCTCCTCGCATTCTAATAACCCCTATTGAAATCATTAAAAATAAAGAAAATATAATAGAACCTAACATTAAACTATAACATAAAACCTCACTATACATATGTCTAACCAAAAATGTTGATATAAAAAACCAAATAAATCCCATCAAACTTATGCAAAAAATAAAATTTAAAAATAATTTATTTCCCATATGTTTGTATGCACTTTTTTTAAAATTAGGATCTTGAACTTCTGCTTGTTCACCACCACCTTTCATTCTTCTTTTTCCCATCTTATATAGTATTCCTAAAATAATTTATTATAATAGGCTAATATGATAGTAAATATATTCAAACCATAATAATACATATATTAAAACCATTTAAAATAAATAAGTAATTTTATTACATAGAATGGGTTGTTTCTCCAGTAAAAAACTTGCAAAAATTCATAATGTTGGATTTGATTTAATGGATACTGATGGTGATCATAAAGTATCTAAAGATGAAATAGATATTGTTGCTCAATATCTTCATCACTTCGCTGTATTGCAAAGCAAAGCACGTCATACTAATTTGGTTGATACAAAACCAATTGATTATTTATATCAAGTTGTAGATAAAAAAGTTGGTACTAAACTTAAAAGACGTGATTTCAATAGATTTGCGTATATTATTCCCGCTGAAAGATGGCAAACTGAATTGTTACCTGCACTACGTCGTAACGAGATTGACAGATTACAAAGAGGTGTTTAAAACTTTTTCCTTTACTAAATTTTTGTACATATAAAATACATTCCATCGCCTCCAATTCTTCTCTCTCCAACCCTTCGGAGATACTGATTTTCGAACCAATGTAATTTTTTACTAGTACCTTCGAAATCAATTAATCGGATTTTATTATGATTATCTATACATATGTTTTTTTCTCGCAAGTCATTGTGGTATAGACTGTATTTGTCAAATAACTTGTTTACAATATTTTTAATTTCTTTATTAATTTTTTCAACTAATTTATTATATTTTTCTGGGTTTTTAACTTTATATAAATTAATAGAGTCGCCTACATCTGTTAATCCTAAAATAAAATGTTTATCGTCAAAGTATTTTAATTCAGGTAAAAAATCTTCATCTTTTAATAGAATATAAATTTTCTTTTCACGTAAATAGTTACTTTGTTTGAAGATTGTCTTCAGAATTATTATTTCTCCGTTTATTCTAACAGCCTTAACCTCCATTGCTGTGAGGGCATTTGCCATTTTTTTATTAACAATGCAGTCAAATTTCGTTAAATCTTTTTCCATATATATATATGAAAAATTAAAATAATTACAAATTATTTTAATTATATAGACATTACACATGTAAAACGGTTTAAAATTTCTTACCTCGACTAAATTTTTTTGGTTTAAATTCTATAGCCCATGTCTTTAAATCTTCTATCGAATCGAATTGTCTCATAAAATCATCTATGTTTTGATTACCTAATCCTGCAAATTTTGGCTTCTTCATTTTCTTCGTTTTATAGAACACATAGTTCCCAAACTTACCTTTTCTTATTGATAATTCATCATCTACTTCTTTTATAATACTTTGGTTTCTAGTATTACTACAATTTTTAATACATGTTATTACATCTTCAAGTGTAATTTCACTTTCATCTTTGTGTAAAGATTTAAGTGAAATATTTTTACCTTTATATGTCGTATACATACCATATTTTCCATTTTTTAATACAATATCTTCTCCTTCATGATCTCCTAAAATATTTTTTTTATATGTATTTTCTTCTACGATCTCTTCTAGTTTATACTCGCCATTTTTAAGTTTTTCTATATTCAAATCCTTTTTTACAGATTTAAAA
>Ga0206682_10003561_pt1 | contig 13213 bp, 15 predicted proteins | sample M240m12015metaG_FD_155444 | JGI IMG/M metagenome (GOLD analysis project Ga0206682, IMG submission 155444) | Ammonia-oxidizing marine archaeal communities from Monterey Bay, California, United States - M2 40m 12015 | ecosystem: Environmental > Aquatic > Marine > Intertidal zone | place: USA... | reverse complement strand
GCAATACAAGGTATACTTGATATTGCAAACGAAAGTCAACACCCTAGAGCATATGAAGTTGCAGGTAACTTAATCAAACAAGTTGCTGATACAGTTGACAAATTACAAGACTTACAAGGTAAACTAAAAACATTAAAACATGTGCCAGATAAAGCAAGCACAAATATAAAACAGGCGTTGTTTGTAGGATCATCAGCAGAGTTACATAAAATGTTAAAGAATAAAAACAAAAATGTAGAAGTGCAAGAAGATAAAAAGTTTGATGATGGTTTTAATCCTGACGAAGTAAAATATGACTGAAGCATATCTAGGTAATCCTAATCTATACAAAGCAAATTTACAACAAAGTTATACCGAAGATCAAGTAAGAGAAATTGCAAAGTGTATGGAAGATCCTATACACTTTATAAAAACATACACTAGAATTGTAAACATTGATGAAGGTCTAGTACCTTTTAATATGTATCCTTTTCAGGATAAAATGGTTAAGACATTCCATGAAAATCGTTTTTCTATTTGTAAACTTCCTAGACAGTCTGGTAAATCAACTACAATTATCGCATATCTATTACATCAAGTTATATTCAATGACAATATAAACGTTGCCATACTTGCAAACAAATCATCTACTGCTAGAGATTTATTAGGTAGATTACAACTTGCATATGAAAACTTACCTAAATGGTTACAACAAGGTGTACTAAACTGGAACAAAGGTTCACTTGAATTAGAAAATGGCTCAAAGATACTTGCAGCTGCAACATCTTCAAGTGCAATTAGGGGTGGTTCATTTAACATCATATTCCTTGATGAGTTTGCTTTCATACCTAACAATATATCTGAGCAGTTTTTTAGTTCAGTTTATCCTACAATTTCTTCTGGTAAATCTTCTAAAGTTATGATCGTATCTACACCTCATGGTATGAATATGTTTTATAAATTATGGAATGACGCAATACATGGAAGAAATGATTATAAACCTATTGAAGTGCATTGGTCAGAGGTACCTGGTAGAGATGAAAAATGGAAAGATGAAACGATTAGAAATACTAGTGAGGCACAATTTGCTACCGAGTTTGAGTGTGAGTTTGTAGGTTCAGTAGATACATTAATCAATCCATCTAAATTAAGAAACTTATCACACAATACACCATTAGTATCTAACGAAGGTTTAGATATGTACGAGAGAGCAGAAAAAGGTAAAGATTATGTTATGACAGTTGACGTAGCACGTGGTACTGTAAGAGATTATTCTGCCTTTACTGTATTTGATGTAACACAAATGCCATATAGATTGGTTGCAAAATTTAGAGATAACGAAATTAAACCTATATTGTTTCCTCATACTATTGAGAAAGTCGCAAGAGCATATAACAATGCTCATATATGTGTTGAAGTAAATGATCTAGGACATCAAATAGCAGACGCTTTACAGTTTGAATTAGAATACACAAACTTATTAATGTGTATGATGAAAGGTAGAGCAGGTCAGATATTGGGTGGTGGTTTCAGTAAGAGAGGTACACAATTAGGTGTACGTATGACTAAACAAGTAAAACGTATAGGTTGTTCAAACTTAAAATCACTACTAGAGGGCGACAAGATATTGATAAACGATTTTCATACAATACAAGAGTTATCAACATTTGTAAGACGTGGTAGTGGATGGCAGGCTGAAGAGGGTTCAAATGATGATTTAGTTATGTGTTGCGTTATCTTTGCATGGATCACTAATCAAAGATATTTCAAAGAGATGACAGACCAAGATGTACGTGCTAGAATGTATGCCGAACAACAAAACGCAATAGAACAAGATATGGCACCTTTCGGGTTTATGGATAACGGCATGGAAGAAGAATATCAACAAGATGATAGTGGTGAAGTATGGCAGCCAGTAACCGTACGAAAAGGTGATATTTTATAAATATAAACGAGATTAATGATACCTATTAGCTAATAAGAGGAGAACAAACATATGGCATTTCAAGTTTCACCAGGTGTTCTCGTACAAGAGAGGGATCTAACAAACGTAATCCCAGCAGTAGCAACTACGATCGGTGCTGTTGCAGGACAATTCAATCAAGGACCTATGGACGAAGTTACGTCTATTAGTTCGGAGAAAGAATTAGTAGAAACGTTTGGTAAACCCGACTCTACAAACTTTGAATTTTGGTTTAGTGCTGCAAGTTTCTTGCAATACTCATCAAGTTTAAGAGTAGTACGAGCTGCAAACACTTCAAGTGTTAACGCTGTTGTATCTGGATCAGCATTAAGAATTAAGAACACAGATCATTATCAAAACGGTGACGGTACTACTGGACCTTATAGTAACGGTTCAGCTAACGTTGGCGAATGGGCTGCAAGAACAGCAGGCGCATGGGGTAATAACTTAAAAGTTTCAGTATGTCCGAGTGCAACGGCATATGAAGCAGTAAATAAAACAACAACAAATGACGCTTCAACAGCAGTTGGAGATACAACTATCGTATTAACTTCAGGAACAGATTTTCTTGTAGGTGATATTGTAAACTTCGGCGAGTCAGGTGGGCATGAATATAGAGTTACAGGTGTTTCAACAAACACTTTAACTTTTGTAAGACATCCATCAGGCACAGGCGGACTACACACAGCTGTTGCAAACGGTTCACAAGTAAGAAGAAGATGGCAATACTACGATCTAGTAGATAAAGCACCAGGAACATCAACATACGCTTCTAATAGAAGTGGTGTAAATGACGAAATGCACATAGTAGTCGTTGATGAAGACGGTGGTATTACAGGTACTAGTGGCGAAGTTTTAGAAGTTTATGATTCAGTATCAAAAGGATCAGACGCTAAAACAGCACAAGGTGATACTAACTACTACGTTGACGTACTTTACAACCAATCAGAATACATCTATTGGATGGATCACGTTGCGACAGGATCAAATTGGGGTAGTGCAGTAGCAGGAATAACATTTACTGCTCTGTCAGCACCTTTTGCTAGATCACTTGTAAGTGGTGCAGATGGTTCAACAGTAAGTACTGCTGAATTAAAAACTGCTTACGAAAAATACAATGACGCTGATACTGTAGATGTTAACTTAATCATCGCTGGTAAAGGTAACGCTACACACATTGATAACTTAATTACAATCGCTGAAAACAGAAAAGACGCAATAGTATTTGTTTCTCCTGAAAGAGCAGATGTAGTTAACGTTACAAATAGTACTACTCAAACAACTAACGTAAAAGGTTTCTTTGATAGTATTAGATCATCATCATACGCTGTATTTGATAGTGGTTACAAATATACATACGACAAATATAATGACGTATTCAGATATGTTCCTTTAAATGGAGACATTGCTGGATTGGCTGCAAGAACAGACTTAATCGCAGACTCATGGTTCTCACCTGCTGGTTTCAACAGAGGAGTAATTAGAGGTGCAGTTAAACTTTCTTACAATCCAACACAAGGACAAAGAGATGAATTGTACAGAGCGAGAGTAAACCCAGTTGTAACATTACCAGGACAAGGTACTTTATTGTTTGGTGATAAAACTGGATTATCAACGCCGAGTGCTTTTGATAGAATAAACGTAAGAAGATTGTTTATTACTTTGGAAAAAGCAATATCAACAGCTTCTAAATTTCAACTATTTGAATTTAATGACGAGTTTACAAGAGCTCAATTTAGAAACATAGTTGAACCATTCCTTAGAGATGTACAAGGTAGAAGAGGTGTTACAGACTTTAGAGTAGTTTGTGATTCTTCTAATAACACTGCTAATGTCATTGATAGTAATGAGTTTAGAGCTGATATATTTGTTAAACCAAATAGATCAATCAACTTTATACAACTACAATTCGTTGCGACACGATCAGGCGCCGCATTTGAAGAAGTGGTAGGAGGATAAACACATGCCAAATATAAATGACTTTAAAGCTAAGTTAAGAGGCGGTGGAGCTCGTGCCAATCAGTTTAGAGTAACAATGCCTTTCCCTGGTTTTGCTGCTGTAGGTGGTGAAACAGAAACTATGAGTTTCTTAACTACATCTACATCTTTACCAGGAATGACTGTAACGGAAGTTGCAATACCATTTAGAGGTAGGGAGTTATATGTTGCAGGTGATAGAACATTTGCTACATGGACTACAACTATTCTAAATGATACTAACTTCTTAATACGTAACGCTTACGAAAGATGGTTAAATGGTATCAACAATATGTCAGATAACGAGGGGTTAGTAAATCCTGTAGATTATCAAGTTGACGGTTTTGTTGACCAATTAGACAGAAACGGTAACGTGATTAAATCATACACTTTCAGAGGAATGTTTCCAACAACTCTGGATGATATTGCTCTATCGTATAGTGATAACAACTCCGTAGAGAGTTTTACTGCTACACATAGATACCAATACTTTGAAACAAACACTACTACTTAATACCGTTATAAGTATTAATAGTAATAGGAGAAACTAAATTATGGCTGAACTGTTTGGGTTTAAGATAGAACGTTTAAAAGACGCTTCAACCGATCCAAGACAAAATATAGTTCCACCTCAAGCGGAAGACGGTACAACAACCGTCCCCGCTGGTGGGTTTTTTGCGTCTTATGGCGGATTTGATGTAACGGCTAGAAACGAGCTAGACTTAATAAGAAGATATAGAGAAGTATCACTCCATCCCGAGTGTGACCTTGCAATAGAGGATATCATATCTGAGGCAATCGTATCAAATGAAAATCAAAATGCTGTACAATTAGATTTAAGTAAAATTGAATACAGCGAATCTATCAAAAAGAAAATAAGAGAATCCTTTATAGAAGTATTAAAGTTATTAAACTTTGATATAAAAGGACATGATATTTTTAGAAGATGGTACGTAGATGGTAGAATGTACTATCATAAAATTATAGACAAAGAAAGTCCTAGATTAGGGATTACAGAATTAAGATATATAGACCCTCGTAAAATCAAAAAGATTAGAGAGGTTAGAAAGCAGAGAACAGATGGCATGCCTTCTTCATTTGCTTTTGAAAACAAATTCCAAGAATATTATATATTCAACGAAAAAGGAATACATCCAACTGCTACATCAAACGCAGGTGGGTTAAGAATAGCGACAGACGCTATCGCATTTTGTCCGTCTGGTTTAATAGACCAACAGGCAAATCAAGTTTTATCTTATTTACATAAGGCAATTAAACCTGTCAATCAATTAAGAATGATTGAAGACGCTGTTGTAATATACAGAATTGCTCGTGCACCAGAAAGAAGAATATTCTATATTGATGTAGGTAACTTACCTAAAATCAAAGCTGAACAATATTTAAGAGATGTTATGGCTAGATATAGAAACAAACTTGTATATGACGCAAGTACTGGTGAAATTAAAGACGATAGAAATCAGATGAGTATGTTAGAAGACTTTTGGTTGCCTCGTAGAGAAGGTGGGAGAGGAACTGAAATCACTACATTACCTGGTGGTCAAAACTTAGGTGAAATACAAGATATAGAATACTTCCAAAAGAAACTATATCGTTCACTTAATATACCAATCAGTAGATTAGAAGGCGGTCAAGGATTTAATCTAGGTCGTGCAGCTGAAATTAGTAGAGATGAAGTTAAGTTTACTAAATTCGTAGGCAGATTACGTAAAAAATTCTGTATGCTTTTCCATGATCTATTAAAAACACAATTAATATTAAAAGGTGTTATTGCTCCAGATGAATGGGACAGTATGCAAGGCGATATTACATATTCTTTCTTACAAGATGGTTACTTTGCTGAATTAAAACACAGCGAAATGATGAGAGAAAGAGTTATGCTCGCTCAACAACTAGAAGGGTATGTTGGTAAATATTTCTCTAATGAGTATATACGAACCAAGATATTAAAACAAAATGAAACAGAAATTGATGAAATTGATAAACAAATTAAAGAAGAAGGTTCTGAAGGAGAAGGTGAAGAAGCCATCCCTGCCATCACGCCAAAAAAAGAAACGAATGGTAGTAAAGAAAAAGAACCAACATTAAAACCAAAAGAAGGAGAAAAAGATGTCGGAAGAAGTAATTAGATATGGTGCTGGTGGCGTTCCTTATGTAGAAAAGAAAGCAGAAGCACCTAAGGAAGAAGTTAAAGAAGAAGTAATTTCTGAAATTTTAACAAAGAATCCTAACAAAGAAAAAAAATCTGAATCTACTAAAGAAAAAAAGTAATAGGAGATAAATAATATTATGAGTAAAGAAAATTTAAACAAGTTTGTTAATTCACTACAACAAGGTGACGCTAAACAGGCAGGAGAAGATTTAAAAAATTCTCTTGCAGATAAAGTTAGTGCAGCCTTAGATGACGCTAAAGTTGATGTGGCTAGATCAGCATTTACAGGACAACAAGGCGCAGACGCTCCAGAAGCGAATGTGTTTAGTGGTAATGATATAAGTGCTGAAAATCCTACACCAGAGGCGGCTAGTGATGAAGTGGCTCAATAAGTTTATTAAAGATAATATAACTGAAGGCAACGATTACAAACGTACTAGACAGTACAACAAACTTACGCCTAAAATGAAGCGTGCTGTAGATATGATATTCAGAGCTGCTGATAAAGACGCAGATGTAATATCTAATTTTGAAAAAAATATTAATACAGCTGCAAAACAATATGGTGTACGTAAACAAGATTTAATGACGTATTTTGATAAAGAAACGTTAACAATTTTAAGGAGATAAAGATGGCAACAATTATACTAAAAGGAGCGCTAGTCGCAGGTACATTATCAGATAATACTATCGGTAATGCTCACTTTGTAAGAATAGTCGCTACTGCTGGTACAAATACTATTACAGTAAAAGATGGTAGTACAGTTTTAGGTACGACTTTGTTACATACTGCTGGAGATGAAATCACAATTGAAAAACATGCTAAACATACAATTTCATCAAGTGGTAACGTAAGTGCTAGTGCTGTAGGCGTAGGTCACTAACATGGCTGATACAGTATCTACACAAACATTAACAGATACGACAGGCGTAAAGTTTGCCGTTAAGATAACTAATTTTTCTGACGGTACAGGTGAAACTTTAGTTAAAAAAGTTGACGCTAGCGAAACAACTTTTATGACTGAAGACGGTAATCGTAAAATATCAAAAATCTTTTATTCAATAAACACTGCTAATCCTAAATCAGCAGTAGAGTTGATATGGGATGGTACAGATAATGCAACGGCAGTTTTATTGTCTGGTCAAGGTTTTTGGGACTTACGTGCCGATGGTAATGAGATAGCTAACAACGCAACAACACCAACAGGTGATGTTTTACTATCAACAAAGAATTTCGCAATTGGTGATAATTACACGATTTTAGTGGTTTTCAGATAGTTATTTGTATAAATAATAAAGAGAAATAGAGATAGATACAAATGAAATTAATTACCGAAGAAATATCAAACGCAGAATATATTGTAGAACAAAAGAATGGTAAAAAAAACTATTCTATCAAAGGTATATTCATGCAATCCGATGTGAAAAATAGGAATGGAAGAGTCTATCCTAAAGAGATACTTCAAAAAGAAGTGTTTAGATATAATAGAGAGTTCATCAATAAAAGCAGAGCATTCGGCGAACTTGGTCATCCTGATGGCCCGACAGTAAATTTAGAAAGAGTTTCGCACATGATTAAGGCTCTATATCCTGAAGGCGCAAATTTTATAGGTGAAGCACGAATTTTAGATACCCCATATGGAAAAATAGTGAAAAGTTTAATTGACGAGGGTGCAAAATTAGGTGTTTCAAGTAGAGGAATGGGCACACTTGCAAACGTAGGTGGTGCTAACATAGTCAAAGACGATTTTTATCTTGCAACCGCGGCTGATATAGTCGCAGACCCCAGCGCTCCAGACGCTTTCGTAGAAGGCATTATGGAAGGCAAAGAGTGGGTTTGGAATAATGGCGTTTTGAAAGAGCAAGAAGTAAACGAATTAAAGTTACAAGTAGAAAGTAAAGAGAGAATGGCAAGAGCAAATAAAAATGCTCAGGTATTTGAATCTTTTCTTAAAAAGCTGTAATTTTATAAATAGTAATTGACTCATTCCGAGAGGAGTGGTGCATTTATTTTACAACAACAAGAAAAACTATTGAGGAGATAGAACGATGGCTGACAATACTGTGGCAGATTTGCCAACAAAAAACGCAGCTCCAGCTGAACCAGCAAAGTCATTACAAGCAACTGTACAACAAGTTATGAGTAAAGCAGTTACTTCACCGACAGACGCAAAAGTAGATTTCGCACAAGGGGTTAACCACATTACAGGTGACCCACAACAAAAAAGTGCAGGAGCAGCTGACGCAATGCAATCTCTTAAAGCCGAGGCAGATCCTAAAAAATCATATAGCAATGCCAACGAAGCTGACGAGAAAAAAGACGAAAAAGAAAAAGAAGAAGTAAAAGAAGTAGCAGATAAAGAAGACGAAAAGAAAAAAGACGAGATGATGAAAGCTTCTAAAGATAAAGAAGATATGAAAGAAGGCGAAATGCCTGCAGGTCTTAAAAAATACCTTGACAAGAAAAACGACAAGTCTGAAAATAAAGAAGACGAGAAGAAAGATGTTAAGGAAACTGCTGACGAAGACGAGAAAAAAGATAAAAAAGAAATGATGAAAGCTTCTAAAGATAAAGAAGATATGAAAGAAGTAGCTGAAAAAGACAAAGAAAAAGAAGTCAAAGAAGTTGCTGATAAAGATGATGAGAAGAAAAAAGAAGTTTCTGAAGTAGCTGATAAAGAAAAAGAAGTTAAAAAAGAAACTGCTAAAGATAAAGTTAAAGATATGGACATGAAAGAAGATGTTGCTGCTCTAACTGAAGGTGAAGACCTTTCGGAAGAGTTTAAAGCAAAAGCTGCTACTATATTTGAAGCTTCTATCAAAGCAAAACTCGTTGAAGAAATAGAAAATTTAGAGAGCGAATACGAAACTAAGGTTAATGAAAAAGTTGAAGAAACTAAATCAGAAATCGTAGAAAAAGTTGACGCTTACCTAAACTATGTTGTTGAGGAGTGGATGAAAGAAAACGAATTAGCAATAGAAAAAGGCTTAAGAGCTGAGATTACTGAAGATTTTATCGGTGGTCTTAAATCTCTATTTGAATCTCACTACATCAATGTTCCACAAGAGAAGTATGATGTGATTGAGGCTCAGACTGCTGAAATAGAAAAGTTAAAAGAAGAAGTTAACTCTACTATTGAGAAAAACGTTGAGTTGAATCAGGCAATCGGTCAACACGTAAGAACGGATATCATCAATGATGTTACATCTGATCTTGCTGAAACTGAAACTGAAAAACTTAAAGGTTTAGCAGAAGGAATTGAATATAAAGACGCTGACAGTTTTAGAAAAAGTGTAGAAACATTAAAAAATTCTTACTACCCTAAAGCAAAAGCGAGTGATACTGAATCTAATGAAGTAGCAGAAAACAATGCTGGTTCTATGAACGAATCAATGGCTGCATATACTGCTGCAATTAGTAAATCAAAGAAAAACCCATACGTAAAGTAAGGGTTAGTTAATTAACTAAAAAAGAAGGAGAGATAGAAAAATGTTTTTATCTGAATCAATGCAAAACAAGTGGCAGCCCGTTTTAGACCATCCTGATCTTCCTGAGGTCAAAGATAGTTATAAAAGAGCCGTTACTTCAATGGTATTAGAGAACCAAGAAAAGTCGCTAAGAGAAGACGCTGCTTTCTTATCAGAAGCTGCGCCAACTAACGCAACTGGTTCCGCAATACAAAATTGGAATCCTATTTTAATTAGCTTAGTTAGAAGAGCAATGCCAAACCTTATCGCTTACGATATCGCTGGTGTTCAACCTATGTCAGGCCCAACAGGTCTGATCTTCGCAATGAGAAGTAGATATACATCTCAAAGTGGTGGTGAAGCTCTTTTTGACGAAGCTGATACTGACTTTTCTGGAAGAAACAAAGCTGGTTCTTCTGTGTCAGGGGCTTCCGCTGTAGCACAAACTGGTGAAAACCCAGCTGTTCTTAATGACTCAATAGGTACTTCTACTGGTTACACAACTGGTACTGGTATGACAACTGCATATGCAGAAGCACTTGGAGACGCTGCGGCGAACTCATTTGCTGAAATGGCATTCTCAATTGAGAAGTCAACTGTAACTGCTAAGTCAAGAGCATTAAAGGCTGAGTACACTATGGAATTAGCACAGGACCTTAAAGCAATTCACGGCTTAGACGCTGAAACTGAATTGTCTAACATATTATCTGCTGAAATCTTAGCTGAGATCAATAGAGAAGTAGTTAGAACAGTTTACAGAACTGCTGAAGTAGGTGCTGCTGATAATGACAACTCACATGCTGCAATTAACACAACAACTGCTGGGGTATTTGACCTTGACACAGACTCTAATGGTAGATGGTCTGTTGAGAGATTTAAAGGTCTTATGTTCCAACTAGAGAGAGATGCAAACACAATCGCTCAGAGAACAAGAAGAGGAAAAGGTAACATGATTATCTGTTCTTCAGATGTTGCCTCTGCGTTACAAATGGCGGGTGTTTTGGATTACACTCCTGCATTAAACAACAACTTAAACATTGACGATACTGGTAATACTTTTGCTGGTGTATTAAATGGTAAGTACAAAGTTTACATTGACCCATATGCTGCTAACATGGCAAGCAATGCGTCACCTACTAAACAGTACTACGTTGTTGGTTACAAAGGAACTTCTCCATACGACGCTGGTTTATTCTATTGTCCGTATGTACCTCTACAAATGGTTAGAGCAGTAGGTCAGGATAACTTCCAACCGAAAATCGGTTTCAAAACTAGATACGGTATGGTAGCTAATCCATTTGCTGGTGCTTCTGCGTCAGGAAATATTACTGCTGACGGTGTTGGTGCAATCAACGCTAACAGATACTACAGACGTGTTCAAGTTACGAACATCATGTAATATTTGTTGAGAAACAAATTTAAGAAGGGCGCTTCGGCGCCCTTTTTTTTAGCATAAATAAAAGTAGATTATGTTTTATACTGAAAGAATAACAATTTACAAAGAAGAAAAATCAACAATAATGAACGTATTCCTAAGAGCAATCGCAGGTATTGTAGTAATCTGTGGTTTCTTTTTTCTGTTAGCACAAGGTCTTAATTACTTACAAAAACCTAACGCATTAGATAATGTAGAGAAAAGACTAGATGAAGCAGCCGAAAAAGAGAGTGTCCTAACAGATAACGAGAAAAAACTAAAACAAGAAGCCCAATCAAAAGAATGGGATGATTTAGACAAGCAAACAGATAAATAGCTGTATGACAGTTACAAACTCATACACTAGACAACCTACTAAACTGGACTATGCAAGTCCAACGCAGTTTAAGTTTCAACTAATTAAACTACCTAAAGTAGAGTATTTTTGCACATCAGCAAATTTGCCTGGTATCAATCTAGGTACTGCCGAACAAATCACACCTTTGAAAGATATACCACTACCTGGTGATAGATTACAATATGATACTTTGACTATTCAGTTTTTAGTAGATGAAAATTTAGAAAACTATAGAGAGATACATGGTTGGTTAACTGGTGTTGGTTTTCCTAAAGATTACGAGCAGTTTCAAACACTACAAGGTGCAGGTACAGACAGATTTCCTTCAACTCAAAATGTAGGTACTAGTAAAGAATTAGGTGAAATTAAAAAGGCAACACAAGACGATGGTGGTTTGTATTCAGACGCTACTTTAATAATATTGACAAGTAAGAATAATGCAAATTTAGAAGTTAGATTTAGAAATGTATATCCTACTTCACTATCAGGACTAGACTATAATCAGCAGGCTACCGATGTTGATTATCTTACGGCAACGGTATCATTTGAGTATGCAATTTACGAATTTGCTGCTGTTGGTAACAAAGCTACGGTAGAAACTACTACTTAATACATACATAAATATTTTAAATTAATATAATGGAGTTATTATGACCTTTGATGAATTACAACAATTGGCTGAAAAAGACCTCAAAATAAATGATACTGAATTAGATTTAGAATCATTAAAAACACCTCAATTACATAACAAGTATTGCAAGTTTCATAATCAATATATCAATCTATTAAAAAAAGCAGAGCAAGATAGAGATAGATTGTTAAGAGAAAAGTGGGAATACTATACAGGTAAGGCAGACCCTAGTGTCTATCAAGTTAAACCTTTTAATATAAAGTTGCTTAAACCAGATGTGGATAAGTACATAAGATCAGATGATGAGATGATTAAACTAGAGCAAAAAGTTACTTACATACAAAGTGTAGCTGACTATCTGGACAAAACAATACGTATAATATCTAATCGTGGTTTTCAAATTAAAAACGCTATAGACTGGAAAAAGTTTACTTCTGGCGTAATCTAATATGCAAAATATTATCGTTGATAAACTCAATGACGTATATATTCGGATTGACGCTGACGCCTCTATTCGTAGAGAATTGTCAGATTACTTTTCGTTTGAAGTACCTGGATATAAGTTTACACCACAGTTTCGTAATAGAGTATGGGACGGAAAAATAAGACTTTACTCATACGCAACAGGTCAAATGTACCTTGGATTATACCCTTATCTAAAAGACTGGTGTAAGAAGAAAGATGTACATATAGTTGAATCTAGTGAAATCCTTACACATAGCAACGTCACAGCCGCCGATATAGACGGTATGATTGATGAGTATGATCTGTCTATCAAACCGAGAGATTATCAATTAAACGCATTTAAATTTGCTTTAGAATATGACAGAGGACTAGTTGTATCGCCTACTGCCTCTGGTAAATCACTTATCATATACATGTTAGTCCGACACTACTTAAATGTAATTAACAACAATATTCTAATCATTGTACCAACAACATCACTAGTAGAACAACTATACAAAGATTTTAAAGATTATGGTTATGATGTAGAAACAAATGTAAGTAGAAAATATCATGGTTATGAAATAGATGAAGATAAACGTATAGTTGTATCAACATGGCAATCATTATACAAAATGCCTAAACAATTTTTTGAAGACTATGGTGCAGTTATAGGTGACGAGGCACACTTGTTTAAGGCTGTATCATTGACAAAGATAATGACAAAACTAACAGATTGTAAATATAGAATAGGTCTTACAGGTACGTTAGATGATAGTAAAACACACAAATTAGTACTACAAGGTCTA
>Ga0206682_10003558_pt1 | contig 13219 bp, 14 predicted proteins | sample M240m12015metaG_FD_155444 | JGI IMG/M metagenome (GOLD analysis project Ga0206682, IMG submission 155444) | Ammonia-oxidizing marine archaeal communities from Monterey Bay, California, United States - M2 40m 12015 | ecosystem: Environmental > Aquatic > Marine > Intertidal zone | place: USA... | reverse complement strand
ATTGCTTTGTAGACCTTGATTTAATTCAGTAAGTCTCTGTGTGTCTTCTTGGAGAGTTTTTATGGATGCCTCTGCAGTCTGAACTGCAACTTCCATCTTTGCAACGTTAGCACGGGCGGTCTCCAAGTCTGATTGGAGTTGAGTTACATATAGGTAACCAACCCCGCCCGTAGCAAGTACTACAATTACTGCAGCGATTTTAATTGATGCAAACATAACATGAAGACGACTTATTCGTCGTCATCTTCCTCGTCATCGTCGTCATCTTTTTTCTTTTTGACTTGATCTTCGTCTTCGTCATCCTCGACTTCATCTTCATCTTCGTCTTCTTTGACTTTGGCTTCTGCCATGTCTTCGTACTTAGATGTTAGAGCGGCATGAACACGTCCTGCGATCTCTTCGTCAAAAGCTTTCTTCATTTGCACTGGTTCGTTGGCCAGCGCAGACTTAATGATATCTTCTACAGACATGATTATCTCCTATTATATTTTCTTAAATTACGGTTTCAACGTTGTATTTATAAATTTACGGAACGCTTTTTGATTTTCTTTCTTCCGTTTACGCAAAGCACGTCTTCCAATGCCAGGTTCTCCATCAGGACCAACCCCGATACCTGCAATGTTTCCGCCACCTGCATTGTTCGCAGGTTCCTCTGATAAACGTTTCTTATGTCGTTTGTATCTTGGTAGAGACATTTCTTTCTCTACATCTACTATGGCAGTAACAAACATTTGTAACAGTTCCATAGCATAGTCATAACCTTCGTAGTTTCCCATCTTAAGGAACCTAGTAGCGGCAACATGATCTTTCTCAACCTTCTTTTTAAGAGTGTTGAGTGGCATACGACCATAACCCTGAATAAGAACTTCAGGGTTTGCAAACTCTTTTGCGGTTTCTGGTTTTTTAAAGATAGTACCTTTTGGCATGATTATACGTCCACTGTTAACGAGAAAGTAACTGATGTTGCGCCTGGAGTGATGCCTCTATTACGGAAATAGGTGTCGAAGTCAGAGAACCGAATAGTCCCTGATGTAGGGATGCCAGGACCGGCACCATAATATTCACTAATTGCATCAGGCCGACCTCCACCAAAGTAGTTGGAGATGAATTCCATTCCAATTGCCATTACGAATCTCCTTCACTTAAATCTCCCTGATGACCCAAGATATGATTTAGTTCATTCTCAAATTTCAAAAGCGCTGGCTCTATTATATCATCATCCATATCCTCTGTCAAGAGGGAATCTTCAGAAAAATGATTATATTCTTTAATAAGAAACAATGCCGCTGCGTATGATGCAAACCTTGTAGACCCACCAGGCACTTTTGCAAGAACCTTTTTAAGATTGAGGATCATAAGATCAAATATACCAAACGCTTGTCGTTGCGCACGTTTAGTGAAAGCTTTTCGTTTGATAAGAATATTACCCTTGTCGTCAATAATTCCAAGCTTATTCGCTTCCCACTTCTCGAAAGGAGTGACAAGTTTACGAATGAAATTGTATACTAGAAACAGATCTACGACCATGTTTATATTCCTTTAAGTACTAGAGATATTTGTTCGTCTGATACTATACTATCTCTATGTATAGATAACCCCTCATAGACTATGAGTTCAGGCATATAATTTAGGTATTCACAAAATGGTTTCAAGTACTCATGGTACTCTGGCAATTTCATGAACAACATTTGGGTTCCATTTCCACCAAATACATTGTATATGATGATCATATGATTCAGAATCAACCTTTCTTTTAGTTGGCTTTCCAATCTATAACGACCAAAGAGTTTTCTTAAGTATTGAAAACGCTTTATGTCTTCCTCAAATTCGGACATATCCGAACAGTGAGGGTTGTCATAGTTTTTCATAGCGTACATCAAAAAAGTTGATTCTGTCAATATCATAATTTATTATTCAGTTCTTAGCTATCCGCAACTTTTGGATCTTCGTCTACTGTATCACCTGTTATACCCAAGTCACCTGCGTCTGCCGCAGTTACTTTCATTGCAATGAGTGATTCTGTCTTATGACGAGTGTTTCCATTTGCGTCTGTATAGGTGTGATACAAGTTCCAGCCTGGAGTCTTAAGACCCTTTGCTCTGTTTGATGCAACACCTGCTTCAGTTGTGTCAACAAAGACGGCATTGTCTTTGTCATGTGATTTGTTAGGCTGTGCAGCCTCTGTTGAAAGATACTTAGGTGCGTCTGCCAGTGTATCTGTTTTTCCCCATTGTGCCATTATTCTTCTCCTGTGCTTTCGAATTCTTTATCGACAATTTTAGAAATTAGTTGTGATTTATCCATGTTCTTTGCTTTATCTATGTCATCGTCTCCGTAATGCTTTTGATAAAGTTTCATCAATTCCACTGGCGCTAATGTTTTAAGTTCATTATATCTATTTGCGACCTCATCAGATTTCTCTTCATTCTTGGATGATTCACCAAGACGTTTACTGAGAGATCTTTTAAACTTCATTTTGAAAGAAGACTCTGTGAACTGTACAAGTGCAGAAACTGTAGCTTGTGTCTTAGGATCAAGAACCATCATACGTTCTTTACCCTTGGTAGAGTTCTTATAGTCTTTGTGAACCTTACGGAAGTCTTTCTTAGAGATGTGAACTTTACCGTTCTTGTACTCATAGTTTTTCTTCTCTTCGATACCAGAGTCGTGATATCCCTTGCCATCGCAATGATCACATCCTTCGCCATCGCACTGAGGACACTCAGTCTTTTCTTCCATGCAAGAACCTTCGTGGACTTTACCACAGGACTCACATATCTTAGAGGCTTCTTCTAGTTCTTCTTTCTTCAACAACTTCATTGCAACGTTTGCAAGTTGAGTTGCTTTCATCTTATCCATCTTTGCTTTGTTCGCATCATTTACTTTAGTGTAAATTTGCTTAATAGCAGATGCAGTAAACATGTCAACCAAAACACCGTCGACTTTCATCGCTTGTTTCCTGTCAACAATTTGCATCATTGCATCAATAGTTTTAGATGCTTCATCAAGACGATAAGATTCACATTGGTATTCTGTACCTGCAAACATAAAGGATTTTTCACCTCTTTCTTTTGCCTGTTTAGCAGCGAGGATGAAACCACGCTTACCTTCCTCAACCTCTGCTTCATTCGCAGTTGAAGTTGCGGTGTTATTCTTATTACGTTTTGCGGTACGAAGTCTTTTCTTCGCCTCCTGTTCACGTTTCCGTGCAATGTTCATACGTTCACGATCAGCAGCTTTCTTCTCTGCTTTTCTCGCACGTTGATCTGCGGCATCTGCACGACCTGCAGTAGACAGTCTCTTCTTGACTTTAATACCACCTCTTACAGCACCTACTGCACCTTTACCTGCACCTCTGGCAACTGCACCAACACCTTTGGCGATACCTCTAACGGCACGTCCAATGAGTTCGTCTAGTTGTTCTTCGGTGAGATTGTCGATATCAGTATCTCCAATCCATTCCATTACTGCATCGATATCCGCTTCAGAGATGGTAGTCTCTTCACGCATACTGACATTAAACATCTTTGATGCTTTAGGAACACCAACTTGTTTTGCAACAATGTCGATAATCTTATCACGTACTTCTGTGTCTTGATCATTCGTAAACTTAACAAGTTTCTTTTCATCACCCTTGCGCATCATTGCAGCGGCTTTGTTGAAATCTTTCTTGTCGATACCACCAGATTTACGTGCGTAAGACTCCATGTCTCTTGCGGCGTTATCCATGCCTTCTTCAAGTGAAACTGACTCGCCCATCGCCTTGCGTCTAATCATTCCGTGGAATGCATCATCTGCGGCAACTTGAGAACCTTTAAAGTCTAACTTAAAACGTTTTTCTTCAGGTGAACCAATTGCTTTCTTGTACAGTTTATCGAACTTCTTTTTCTCAGCGGCAGTCATGTCACGATCAAATTTGTCTTTCTTTTCAGTAACAGCTACCGCTTCAAGCTTTTTTGCAGAGTTTTCCTTTGCCATTGCTTTACCAATCGCTTTACGGCGTTTGTGCAAATACTCATCAGAACTGTCTGTATCGCCATCGTTGTCGATATCTTTATCTTTACGATCTTTGAATTTCTTTTTCGCTGCTTTCGGATCTGCTTTATCCAGACCTTCACCATCATCGGACTTATTGTTCGATGCATCTTCGGCAGTGATCTTTCTCTCTTCTAGTGTCTGTCGAACGAGATCACCGAAAAGACTATCGATTTTATCTTTGAAGTCCATTTTGTTTTCCTTAAGGGTTTGTGTTAGTTCTTCTTATTCTATTTATTTAGTTGTCTACCTTGGCACTGGCTCTCCATTGCCAACAAGACCAGTATCTCGCCTTCCACTTTGGGCCAGGGTCTGCGCAGTTATGACGTGCACGAAATGACTTTCTTCGTGCAGGATCGTCACGTTTGATCTCCATGTTAGGGTCCCCAAAAGAAACTTTAACAACATTTCCCTTTTCGTTCTTCACATAAACGTAGAACTTTTTAGATCCACCACGTACAGGATCGTTCAAGGATACTTCCTTGCCTTGATACTCTGAAGCCTCTACAACGAGATCGTCGTAGATATTACAGTCTTCACAAACGTCATCTATATCATTGAACTCGTTAAATCGTTTCATAGTACTACTACACCTTCTTTGATCAGACGTTCTCTATTTTTCATATGTCCTGCCTGTGTTTCTTCTTTAGAACCACCAAAGTATGGTACACAATGTCCTGCTTCGATCATCATGTCAGTCATTCTGACATCATCGATTAGGAAGTCACCTAAGATACGTCCGAATTTACCTTTTTTGTCCTCACCATCTCTGGCGATTTCAGTCTTAAGGATCTGATGACTACCAACAGGCATAAGACCTTTGACCCATGCTTTTGCAGCGAGACCAAATTTCTTCTCTACCTTATCACGTGTGCGTGACTCAGGTGTGTCGATACCCATAATACGGACACGTTCTTTACGCAACCATACACCAAATCCTAGATCGATGTCAACATCTACTGTGTCACCATCAACGATGCGAAGCATTTTTACTCTATATTCATACATTATTCAGACTTCCATATTGTCCATGCGCCGTATGCGATTGCAATACCTGCAGCTATTTTTGCCAATGGTGCAAGGAATAATACCATCATTCCCAAACCAACAAGAAACGCACCATCCCATGAGGTACGTTCTTTAAGTCTTCCTGTGATCCATTTCATTTGGATTTCTCCTATTTTTTCTTTTTAAATCGAATATTCTTTGCGAACTTTTCGCCTGGTGTCATCGATGCGAACTTTTCAGTAGTTTCAGGAGTACCATATTCAGGGACACTCTCAGTCATACCACGTGCATCCTTCTGTGACTTGATCCATTTCTTCGCCATTGGTGACTTCGCAGGTATGTTAACCCACTTAGTAATGTCTTTATATGCACCAAGAGCACCATGTTCCCAATTCGAGTTATCTGAGTTATCGACAACAATCAACATGTTACCAAACAATCTTTGGAACTTACCAATATTGTCTTGTACTTCTTTCCACATTTTCGTAACTACTTTCGCACCCAATGTTCTTGGACGATCTTGATCACGTCTGATTGCAGTTTCTAAGTTAGTATTAACAAAGATCATGGCAACATCGTAACCAATTTTCTTCATGTCAATAACTTGTCCTGAAATCTTATCGTAGTCTTTACCAGTACCATCAATCACCAAACCAAGACGACCAGCTAATGCCAACTCTTGTTGTTTCTTAGTCATTGCTTTTGCTTTTGCACGTGCCGCTTGACCTTTTGGTGTGAAGATATCGTCAGGTGTCGCTTTCAGTCCAACTTTCTTCAACTGCTTTTCGAATGCAGGGTCTGAGTTAATTAGTTTCAAACCAAGTGCAGGTAATCCAGTTTTACCTACTAAGAATGACTTACCACTGCCTGGTCCACCTGCAAGGAACACCACTTTGAAGATACTTGGATCGTTTACACCTTCTTCAAGGTTTACGTCCTCACTGACTTTTTTTTTACCTGCGTCCATTACTTTTTTACCAAGTGGTGTCAAGTTACCTTTCTTGTCGTACATTTGGTCAATCAGTTTGAGTTCAGATTTAGTCAACTCTTCAAGTTCTTCTTTCTTTTCCCAAGGTGCTTTCTTCAAAGATACTTTTGCTTTACCTTTTTTAGATGATGCGGATGCCTTTGCAAGTTTCTTTGCAAGAGATGCTTTTTTGTTCTCTTCCAAGTCTTCGTTCTGTCTTCTTAGAACTGCGGCAACTTGTGGGTGACTAGACAAACCTTTTTTGATTTTGTCAATTACCTTCACGGCACCAGTCATGTTACCACCTGCATAACGTTTGTCAGATGCAATACCGATTGCCATTTTGATATCTTTTTTAGAAATACCTTCGTCTACAGTCTTTTCGTTCTTCTTGCGTTTCTTCATAACGTTTTGCGCAACAGAACCTGCAACACCACCTGCAATCTTTGCAACAGTGCCACCACCAACTGCATGTGCAATACCTGCACCAGCTAATGCACCCAAGACACCTTCTTTGCGTAAACGTGGTTCACGACGATTGTCACTTGGGTCTTCCACACGTAGATTTTTAGGATCGTTGTTCAGTGGGTTGTTGTCTTTATGTCCAACATCCTTACCTTTAACATCAGTCGTTTTAGCCACAATTCTACGTGCACTGTTTCTTGATGAACGGTTAGCAATCTGTTCTGGTTTACTATGGTAGTTTTCATACTCTTTAGCGTAGTTGCGTTCATCAAGTTCTACTTCTTCTCTGAAGATGCCTTTACGCTTCGCATCACCGATGGCCTTTGCCATCTGGTCTTTTGACATGCGCTTATACTTTGGCATAGACATCAAGTAATCAATTGCATTGTGGTCTTTCTTACCACCTTGCGACATATACTTTTCATAGTCTTTGATGAGGTTTTTGTTTTCGTCAAGTTCGACAGATTCTCTCTGGTTTGATCTGAATTTATATTTCTTGAATAGAATGTCCAGAACGTCATCAATAAATTCTCTATCAGTAGCAAGACTTTTTTGCTTTGGTGATTTGTTCAAAATACCTTTAATCACTGCAATTTGGTCATAACTGTCTGTATTTTTCTTATTACCTAATTTCTTAGCAACCATTTTTGCAACATCATCATCTGACATTAACTTTGCTTCGTCAAGGTTTTCTTTCATCATTCTCTTCGCAAGTGCAATTGCCTTGCCAGGACCTTTTGCTTTGTTACCAGTCTCTTTTGATGACGAGAACATATCCCAGACTTTACCACGTTCAGTGTCATTTTTAGCCTGTTTCATGAATTTGTTTAGAATATCTGCACCCGCTTTGGATAATCTGTATTCAAGTTTATCATCGTAGCGTAGATTACCACCAACCATATAGTCTTGGTCACCTTTGTACTGCCATTTTCCTCTACCTGCAACCTCATCAAGAGACTCACCCATCATGTTAGAGATTTTATTGTCCAAGTCACCGAATGCTTTCATTGTGTCTCTCTCAGATACACCAGCTTTTTCTAGATCGTTTTTCAACATCTCCATTGCTGCCATGCGGTTCTTCTCTTGTACACGGTCATTCTTACCTTTACTTGTTTTAGTAAAGAATTTAAGTGCTGAATCTAATGCTTTCTTCATCTTCGCATTCTCTACGAGATCTTGATGAACAGTTTCTTCAAACATAGCGTCAAATGATTCGTCTGTTTTCTTCTTACTTGACATAGCATCTCTCGCTTTGTTTACTGCATGACCTGCAACTTTACCTGCAACATATCCTGCGGCAGCACCTGCGGCGGCTTTACCTACCTTTTTAACTGCTGCTTTCGCAACTTTCTTCATTACTTTCTTTGCGATAAATGCACCTGCCGCACCACCTGCGACCTTTGCAAGACCACCAATAACTGGTGCGATCTCATCTACCTGTTTGTCATCACGTAGAGAGGCAAGAGAACGTTGAGTGGATGTCATTGTGCGAACTGGTTTCTTACGACCTGTCTTAGTACGACCCATTGCTTTGTTATGTTCTGCATCTTTTGCACGTTGAATTGCAACAGAGTCACCAGTCATCTTTGGTGCGCCTTTACGTCTAGGTCTTGGTGCTTCATCCATTTGTACGTCTTCCTTATACATGTTTAACTCGTATTTTTTGTTGTCCATGTTATAAACTTGGATCTGTACTGCCTTTTTACCAGACTTATCTGTTAGACGGTATGAGTTTGTTTTACCTTTAGAGGGTTTGCGTGGACCTGTTGCAACTTTGTCATCAATCTCACTAGGATCGATTTCAATTTTCAACTTATCTTTCGCATGTTTGTATGCGTGTTGCATTGCAGTCGAGAAATCTTTGTGATACAATTCGTATCCAGTAGATGATTTACCTTCATTCATTTCTTCATTCCTTACTTTCTTTGCAAGATCTGCATCTGCTTTGCCCCATGTCCCAGATGATTTTGTGGTGAACGAGTTAACTCGTGCAAGTCCCCACTGTGTTGCAGTAGTGCCTGGACGGTGTCCAGTTCTCCATGCGGCAACACCACGATCAAATACTTTCTTAAGAACACCAAGAGGCATTCCAGACTTCTCTGCTTTCTTTTTCAATGCTTCACCTGAATCTTCTTCAATTGCATCTACTGTAGATTCCATTAAGTCATAAATGTCGAACGTCAAGTCGTCAAGACTCTCTTTAAGAGGTTTCTCGTCATCACTCAACTCTGGTTTCTTCTTAAACATTTTGAAACGACCATCAAACTTAACACCTTGATTACCAGCTTTCAACAACATGTGTGGTCTCTTACGTGCTACCATGTCTGCACGAGATGCCTCATCCATAGTTGAGAACTCTTCGTACTTGATTACCTTAGAAGGTGTTTTGAAATCTTTTTTTCTCATGATTGTTTTATTAACGAGTTCAATCTCGTCACCCTTAGTTTTAATTACAACTGGTAAGTTTAGATCAGACGAAAGATCTTTAAGGACTGCTTCGATCCCTTTGTTGTCTTTAACATCTTTAGCTTTATTCTTTTGGATTTTCTTGAACAACTTCTGAAGTTCTGCAACCTTGATATCAGGGGAGTTTCTTTTGTCATTCATTCTATCAACGAAGTGTTTAGTAAACTCCACGTCGATTTTGAATTTGCCAAGAATACGATCTGCAAATTTCTCTAGATCATTAATCTGTTTTTGCGATACATCTTCGTTTACACAGTTAGGAACCATCTTGTTCCCTTTTTTCTTCATACCAACCTGTTTGTACCCATTCCAACAAGGATCTTCCTCTTGTACCATCTTCACCAGTTCTCTACCGTTCACACCTGCATACGTACGTGCGACCTGTGCGGCATAGTAACCAATGTCATGTTTTGGGTTTTTCTTTTTACGATCCCAGACTTTCTGTAAAGTCATTGCGGCATGTTTCATGTTGCCTTTAAGGTCTTCTTTCTTTAAAGACTTACCTTCTTTATCGTATCCAGGCTTTCCTGCTTTCTCTTTCTTAGAGATTGCAATCGCTGCTTGTTGCGCAGGGTTTGCACCACCTTCGCCGTACATCTGTTTGAATTTCTTTGTATGTGAGGATGGTTTTGTTTTTGTGTCTTTGTCACCAGGCGCAGGTTTATATGCTTTGGGATCATCGTCAGACATCTTTGCTTGTCGTGCAAACTGCTTTGCACGTTTCTCTTTATCGTCTTTATCAACACCAGAATAATACTTTGATGGCTGAGTGCCAGGCAACTCATCCACGTCTCTATCCTGTGAGACTTTCATTTTTTCGTTGACGAATTTAGTAAAGCGCATATTAGTACCTATTGATCAGCGGGTCTTTTGTTATTTCTTGATTTAATACGATCTGTCTCACGCTTCTTGATAGTTGGAATAAGACGTTTAGAAATTGCCTTAACACGTGATGGAGAGATCTTTGCGAGACGTTTATCAATTGCCTGTCTTTGACCATAGGACATAGTTTTGTAGTCCATACCCTTAGTCAACTTCTTTTTGAGAAGGTTTCTTGCACCCTTATGCGCACGTTTTTTCAACGTATCTAAAGTTGCACGTTTTCTTGCAGATCTTTCACGACCTTTTTTAATCTTGTGTTTAATTCGTTTAAACATACGAGAACGTGCCACTCTTTGTTGTCGTGTCAACGCTTCTTCTAATTCTTCTTTAAGGTTCTTCTGAACCAACTGCATCATCTTTTTCTTATCTGCGTCTGATAACTTAGATGCAGCGGCACTTTTGAAACCGAATTGTTTCTTACCCTTCTCATCTGTATAGTCGTCAAACTGTCCCTTTTGGGCAATACCTCTTAGTTTTGTACCTGACATTCCTTCAACACCTTCTGCATCAGGATCACGCTCACCTGCAGATACAACTTTGATCTCTGCAAAGTTATATTCTTTACCGTTGTATTTGTCTAGGATTGTTTTGAACTCTTGTACACGATCAGAACCAACGACCATGACGATCTTCTTGTATCCTGCTGATTCGAGTTCTGCAGCGATTTGGAAAACCTGTTTCGCTTTAGAGTTGATCATGACAGAACCGAATGCCTTTCTGGCAAACCGATACTTGTCTTTATAATTGAGTGGATCTTTTTTGTTGTTCTGAGTATGAGAAAGATAGACACGTGCTTCTGCCTTTTCTTTCTTCGCAACTTCTTTTACTTTGTTCACAAGTTTTTCGTGACCAATAGTAACAGGGTTCATGCGACCAAAAGAGAACACAACAGTATCGCTCTTAGCTTCTTTGAGAGTCGGTTCCAACTCAACAAAAGTGGAAGGATCAAACTCTTTGAATTTGACAAGATCCCGCTTCTTTTTGTTTTTATCTTTTTCTACTTCGGTCAGATCAGCCATAATTGTACTCTAATTTATTTGAATATATGTTTATTTATAATTCAAGTGTAATTCTGTTGAAAGGAATCAATAAATTCATAGTTTCTATATGCAGATCCACCCCAAATAGTTGATTGTCTTAACCAACCAATAGCAGGAGTGGGGGATGCAATACACAAAGGAACACTAGTGCGTCTCTGGTTAAGGATAAAGTAAGCGTTATCTACACACCCTAATCTACCCCCATTTTCAATCTCATCTACCAGTGTACGTGCAGTCGCTTTCGTCATTGCATATGCGTGTGCGCCTTCATGTCCATCGATATCTATGAACTCTGTTGGAGGTCCTGCTCTTTCGTGATCGTATCTAGAAGGATCTGGTAATTTATATCCTAACACTACAATCTTACCCTCTGGTATATCTATAGGTATGTCTGTCAACATGAGTGCATCGTGTTCTAGTACGATACCCACATCCTCTTCACCTTCTGCAATCAGTTTCCAAATAGCGGCGTGTCCAACTGTACAACATTCAGCTTTCTCTGCAGCATTCAAATTCTCATTTGGTTCATATGGATAGTCTGCAGGTGGTAGAGTAATAGGTCTACCCTCATTGATAGTCAGATTAATATCAGATTTTGCCCACGCAAGTACGCCAGGGATATCACACCAACCATCAAATGTTTCCCATTTAATACCAACCCAATGACAAGAGTCCATTGCGGCTTGTGCATATTCTTCTGATATCTCTTTATTAATTCGGAGTATGTAAGCGAGTTGTGTCTGCATGATGTTTCTTCTTTATTACTGTATATAAATTAAAGTCATTGACAAAGTAATCTCTCATAGATGTAATAGATTCATAATCAAAACGAATTTCTTTACTTGCATCTATTCTATCTACTCTGTAATTCGACTTGTGATTCGGAAGTTTATGGTTTATTGGTATGTTTAACTCATTCATAAACGATGTAAGATGTTCTGTCAAGTTCTCATATAACCAATATTCACCATTATTTTTTCCTTCAAATTTCAAAAAGTCAGACTGTAGGAGTTTAGAGTTATCCTCTCCTGTCGCCTTATCTGCGTCAAACCAACCTAGTGGAGCCATATACTTATACTCTTTAAGACTATATGGTTTAGATTTTAGGTCTTTATCCCAACGTTTAAAGAAGTAATAGAAACTTCTTTGACGTTCTATGGGATCTCTCAATACGGCAAAGCAACGATAGTCCTTTACTTGTTCTGGAGTAACTAAGTTGTATTCGACGAGTTGATTTAGATTTAAGTGAAGATGTTTGAACGGATGGTAGTCGTCATGCTTTCCTCTAATCTCTTCAAGTTTTTGATCAGAGAGAGTACCTGCAATTTTACTATCCTCGACTTCAGTATAGATAGCGTCTGGATCGTCTACGTTTTTAATAAAGAATTCCGAAAGACTGGTTGATGCAGTCTTCGGAACTCTAAGAAAGATAAATTTGTATTTGGGTGATATAAACATTCAATGTAATCCTAAACTCCACATCCATATTGGTATGACTATGAGGTGTAATACTAACACCGTCACAACCATTACCTTTACGGTTAACATATTTCCCCTGTCACCATGCATTAAGTTGCAGATGCGTATTGATTAGTCCAAGGCATTCCTGTGGAACCCCAGTGATGTTCTGCGTAAATCTTATCTGGACCATCATAACGTTTCGCTTCACGAACGTAGAACGTAGGGGTGAAGAAATGTGATGGGAAGATTTTCAAGTGATACATGTTGTCATGGATCAAACCACTAAGGAATTGGTTTCCTGTAGATCTGAATGGTTCTGGTGAAAGTTGGTCTGCACGAACTTGGTGTAATGTTTCTACCAATAGACGAACAAACATGTTGCCAGGATTACATGCGAGAATAGGTTGTACGTTACTCGCACGATATAATTCGTTTTCATAACATGTATATGCTTTATGAGGATCGTTAACCCAGAGTTCATCAGTATTTTCTAGACACTCCATGTCTGCTTCTGGGAAGAAACCACCACCTTCTAAAAGAAGTTCGTATCGAATGAGGTCAGAAACACCTTGATACTTCTTTGCGTTATAGTAGGCTTCGATCAAGTGTTGGTTCATCCACTTACGATCATGTAACATCTGGTCTGTGAATATTTCATATGACCACTCTGGATGTTTCTCTTTCCAAGTATTCATCCACTGAAGGGGTGGGGCTTTTGGCCCAATCCAAATTTGTGTTATTTTCTTTTCGATATTCATAACAGTTGCTCTCTTTTTAATAGTATCATGTCCCTTGAGGGATATTTGCCTGCTTGTTCACCTGAGTCATCAAATCTATATAGAACGTCTTGGGGAAAGTTAAACGGTTCCCTAAACACGTCTATCAATCTAAACTC
>Ga0206682_10003555_pt1 | contig 13230 bp, 11 predicted proteins | sample M240m12015metaG_FD_155444 | JGI IMG/M metagenome (GOLD analysis project Ga0206682, IMG submission 155444) | Ammonia-oxidizing marine archaeal communities from Monterey Bay, California, United States - M2 40m 12015 | ecosystem: Environmental > Aquatic > Marine > Intertidal zone | place: USA... | reverse complement strand
GCTTTGTCGCAAGATTCAAGATTATTACCAGGACGACTTCACAGCCTCAGTTACATATTAACCACCACAGCAGTGTACCACACCGTACTTATTCGCGAAGGACGACTAAACCAATGACTGTAAAATCTTGCGATAAATAAAAATTACAAAAATATTTTTGTTATTTTTTCTAGTTTATATATAGTATTTAACGTGGTTTAATTTTATATTGCTACGGTTGCATTGAACTGATGGCTCGCACGAAGCAGACTGCGCGCAAGTCCACCGGCGGCAAGGCGCCCCGCAAGGCCCTCGCGACCAAGGCCGCCCGCAAGTCCGCCCCCTCCCAGGGTGGTGTGGCGAACAACATGGAGCTTTCCGCCCAGGCCGAGGTCGAGAAGAAGCGCCGCCGCCGCTTTAGGCCTGGCACGGTGGCGCTCAAGGAGATCCGCAAGTACCAGAAGAGCACTGCGCTTTTGATCAAAAAGGCGCCCTTCCAGCGTCTGGTGCGCGAGGTGGCGCAGAACATCAAGTCGGACCTGCGCTTCCAGTCGCACGCCATAATGGCGCTGCAGGAGGCATCGGAGGCGTACCTCGTGTCGCTTTTCGAGGACACGAACCTGTGCGCGATCCACGCCAAGCGCGTGACGATCATGCCCAAGGACATCCAGCTCGCACGCCGCATCCGGGGAGAGCGCCCATGAACATTTCCGTAGACCAGAGTAGATCAACTCTGTAATAAAAAACCGAGAGCAAACTCGTAAAAACACGTCCTTTGAAAAAACCCTTTATTTGGGTGATTCACATCAAGCTCGTGACTTGTAAGGATAATAATTTCATGTAATGCAATAATTTTTGTTTATTAAATTTCTTTTTTAATATTTGAAAATCCAATTGCATTGGATTTTCTTTGTAAATCCACATCTCTACTGGGATATGAATTAGAAACTATATTCAGATATACTCGATAGAATTGAGCGACCATTACAATGCACATAACAATAAAAACCCATATGCAAAACGTAGTCATACCACTAATAGTATTAAGATCATCAAAATTGTAGAAATAAAGCATGGTGCCAATCACACCTACTTGTATAATTATACAGGATGCTATTTTTATAATCAAATTTGAGTCGAAAATTGTATTATTATTAAAATTTGTAAGGTTTTTATAAGCAACATCCAGGCATAATAATAAACCTTGCCACATTATAACATCTGAAATTATGTAGTCGTTTCTTTGAAGTGGAAGGATATTATAATCATATTCACATATTTGTTCTCCTAGACAAACTCTTTCGAATATATTTTTTGACAATTGATTTACGATAATCGTAGAAAATATGAGCAATCTTAAAGTAACACCCAAGTTTAATTCAGTATTATTGTTCGTTACCGCACATACAGTAAAATTACTAAACATCAGAACAATAAATAAAAGTATTGATAAGCAAATGAAAACGAGGAATTGTATAACAATAACCCAGTCTATCTCATTGTATTTCAACCCAGGAGAAAATAACAATCCTAGAATCCAATCCCTCTTTCCTTTCTCCAAATTAATAATGCAAAAAAACCAAACCAAATTGACTGCAATAAATATAAATTTAAAACACAAAACACCATTCAGTATTTTACAGAAAATATTGATCATTTTTTCAAAACCCAAAGCACACATGTTCACAGCGGTAAGTGTAAGAGAAGCTAGAATGAATATTAAAACCTCATTTAAATAAAATACAGGTGTAGCTTCGTCGATTGTTTTTAAAGCAGTTATTCCAAATATAACTATTGATACAATCCAACTCTCTATATTAAAAATGTAAAGGGAAACTGGAAGTTTGATTATTAATTAAAAATTGAAATCTTAAATGATATATCAAACAATATATAGATTATGTCTGTTTCAAGTTGAGAATATATAAAGTATCACATAATGAATTAATAGAAATAAACGCATTACAATCAGTCAGGATTTTTGGTTGGTGGGATCAACCCAGAACTTTTCTATCATGGGAGGACATCAAATCAAAACAATTGAGCTGGAAACGATTGCGACTTTATTTCGATTTTCCAGCGGAGGATTTGAAACGTGTACAGCCAGACAAGAACGAATGGATAAAAAGGGGTGCATTGACCCTGAATGATTTACCAGACATGATTATTTTCCCAATAAATCCGTTTGAAGACCTTGGTGCCGATCTTGCTGAAGTGTGGAACATGGGATGGTCGGTTGAAATGTTACAACAAATGAATGTAAGATATGATGACATGATTGTGCGTGGCTTGAGCCCCCAGTTAATGGCTTATTTCAATATTCCATTGAGTGGTTGGCAAAAGCTTGGGTTTTGCAGCTCTCATGTTAACTCAATGTCAGAGCAAGATTGTGATTTAATATTCTCTGTACCAAAGAGTGAAATGATGCTTATTTGTTCTACATTTGAAAAGGCAGCACCACCCTCCCATACATTTCAAACAAGTGTTTTTTAATAAAAATGATTTTTTTAATATTAAATATATGTAAACATGTAAAATTCTGGTCATTGTTTTGAAATCAATTTTAAACACTTCAAATTAAGGATCCTGTAGACGCCAGAAATATAAAATCTGATTAACATTGAAGAAAATAACATAGCTAGTGATTAAGTAGAATCGAAGCCAATGGCTGTTTGATGATTCAAACATGAAGGGCAGAAGCTCGAAAAGGAAGTCAAACCCAGAATTGATTAAAAAGAACGCAATTATGAAATAAAGGTACTGGCCGTCAAGCATGTTGTGAAGAGTGTAAGCATACGGAGTATCCTTGGCAATGAAAAGCCACGCCGCGGATCCAAGGATTAGAGTGACAAAAATGTAGAGTCGCGACCATCCAAAAAACTGTAAAACGGGCCGAATAACAATTTCAAGGACAGTACGGTCAGTGGGTGAGCCGGATTTCTGGAGCACACTCCTCACGTTGTCATTGAGATCATACTTCCTGTCATGGAATCCCTGATATTCCATGCTATCCTTGGCCTGCTCGTCGTTGTAGAGGGTAAGCTCGGTGATTACCTGAGAATCAAGACGCGAGCAGATTCGATCGTATAAATCCTTTATGACATTTGAAATGTGCTGTAAGAAACCAAGTGTAACAAGCAGAAGAGTTCCTCCCACAATAGTGTGAATCGCGGTGATATTGCTCTGTGCAAGAACGCCAATACCAAAAATAGCGAAACCACCAATTACAGGAACGTCACACGCGATATGCTTGAGGATAACACCGATGTTCCCGTGCTTGTGGAAGCTCCACGACATTACAGCACTCTTCGCAGTAACACCGTTCATTGCATTAGCTTTCCTCGCCTCCTCCGTGTTGTTGTGCAGCTGCCAGTGAGCCTGGCGCATGAAATACTCGAAAGAAAGACTGATAAGTAAGACAACGATCACAGTGACCCATGCGAAAAGGTTGAGAACCTTGATGTTGTTGAGTTTGTAGCCATCTTCGCGCCAAGTCGAAAACTTTGAATCGCCGTCTGAAAAAACATTATAGGTAGAAATCGACAAATACAGGAACACAAACGTAGTAATCAAAAGAATTCCAACCTTCAGCCAGCGCATGTACGACTGACGCTTAACAAGCATCCCAGCGGTCTCCTCAACCTCACCACGCTCATTGCGGCGCGACTCCTTGCCACTGATTTTGTTCTCCATCATCTGACGATACTCGAGGTCCTGCGAGAATATCTTCTCACTGTACGTACAGAACGAATCATATATCTGCAGGGCAGCGACCACTAGTAGAATCTGACCAATTAGGTTAAAGAGAGGCACAGGAACGGTGTCTTCGTATGCAGTCGTCATCATGGGCATCGCAGTCTCGATGCAAGTACGCGTGATGTCGATGTGATACTGTTTGGCGTCAGTTATGAGGACATCCGCGTCAATATCATACGCATTTGCGAAATATGATCCTGCAGTCATCAAAGTCTTGTGCAGCAGACCATTGCTAACATCAGCAGGGACTTCGGGTGAGTCGGCGGTAATATACTTGGTGACGGAATTGGCGACTGACTTCGAAGCTCCAGTAAGGCGGGAATCAAAGTACAAGTTATCAATGCAGTTACAAACGGATAAACTTTCATGATGATCAACACCATTCTGCGCGACGTTTAACAGCGCAGTCTTTTTCGAGTCAGTGGTGGAAGCATGTGCCCAATCACCATCTGCCAATGTACCCGAGGCAGTTGCATCAAAATCAAAATCACCATAACATCCCAGAGTGTACTTGGCAATCTGCATCTCAGTCATGCCTTGAAAAGCGTATTTGGCGGTGTCGGTGACCTCAACATTAGTGCCTGTAAAAACAGTCTTAAAAAGATCATCAGGCGTATGTTGGCCCGAATTCTTATTTCCAGATACTAATAGTTTTTTATGAAACTCGGTGACTGCGCGCATACCATAAATACCGACAGTATTTGGAAGGGCGTGTGAATCTTTACTCCAAAGAAAGAAATTTAAAAAGGGTACTCCAATTGCGAGGAATATCAAAATGTAATTCATATAATGGCTGAATGGCAAAGTTTTTGAAGAACCCATTTGCATTACTACGAGAGTATCTTTAATATTGGCCCAAAACCTTTATTTCCGCATGCAGATCCTAATATATATCTCTAGTGATACGGAAGTGGGTATGATTTTTTGAAAATCAAGTAGCTTTAAACACATATACATTTCCTTTTTTTTCAAATCCAAAATCCTGTGACATTGGATCTGGGTAGTGGTGTAATTTGTTCCAATACTGCACAGTCCACAATACATTTAAGACATGGGCATGCATGCGATTCTCGCTCCACATGGCTTCGCGTGTTCTTTCTGCAATCTTGCTATTTTTTTTCAAATTTCTAACGATTGACTTGTAAACATCAACGACTTCCTTTGCCGTGTGTGCCTTATGTGCTTGCTGCTCGATGTGGCTTTTATTGGGAATGTGTTTCTTATATTGCTCAGTCATAATCAACACCATAAATTTAAGAAGCCCTGTGTCGGTGGTGAGGTCGATTTTTGAAGCGATGGCTCGAAAACGCCATAGTTTTGTAGGACCAATTTGGGGGAGGTTCATTGTGAAGTCACATCCAGCAGCAGCTACCATGCAAGCAAAATTATTTACCGAGTGTTTTGCAGCTTTATTTTTGGGCTGCTTTGCTTCACTTCCTTCGCTTAAATCTGTATTCATTTCAGCATCGATAAAGTTTTTGACTTTGTCCGCACAGACATATTCATATTCCCGCTTTCTTTTTTCAGCTGTGGCCTTCGTATCATTTTTGAGATTGGTTTTCATTCGGTGTAAGATAATACGGTGATTGCTTTCGAATGACTGTAACGTGCTCAGGGGCATGAAATCACCATCAGTAGACTCTATTAAAAGGTCGCCCAATCCAGCCCATGCAAATGCCTTTATATCGCACTCACCCCTCTTCAATCCATCTTTTTGAAATACGTCTGGCAATTCAATTTTCTTTCCGAGAATGGTAGGCATGCCCATAAAATCTATTATAACGGTTTTTTTAGTTTCATCCTGATATAAAAATTTCAACTCACGGATGACTTTACCAATGACCTTTGTTTTGAAATAGCGATTGCGAATTGCTCCATACCAATTGTCAGGCATAAAGCTCGGAAGTTCTTGATCTACGGTGAATTCAAGTACTTTTACGTCTTGAACGCGCTTCCGTTGGGTCATATTTTTTGCCACAGGGACATGCGTGTAATCGTCAAACCCAAGAACAACTATGTTGCCTCCCAAATTAAATGCTCGTTCAATTGTACATAGAAACTGGCAACGAATAAAAGATTCCCACGTTTTTATGGCATCACTTTTCATAAGCTTTATCTGACCATCAATAAAAACGACCTTCGGAATTATGGGACAGTTTTTGGTAAATGCCATTGGATTTCCCATTTTTAATATCTGCATCCATCCTGAATCAATTGTCATTTTTGAATGTTAAGAAATAATTTAACTACCAGTGCATTTATACTTAAAAAAAATGCTCAATGCGGGACTTGAACCCGCGACCTTGGGCTCATAAGACCCACGCTATAACCAACTTAGCTAAAAGAGCAAATCCATGGATCGTAAAAATTTCAATGCAAATTGATCCTTTATTACAACGTAAAATATAAGTTTCTTGCGTTTGAAGCCTAAAGCATTTCAATCCAGTACCTTCTGCCACTTCTCAACACAAAACTCGAGTGCTTTGGGATTCCAAAGATTGTCACAGACGCGCTTCCTAGACTTGAAGTGACTCGTCTCAGCAGTCTTAGACGCTTCAAGCTCTGACTTCATAGAATCCTTGGTAATCGTACACTCATCAACGCGTTCCATCGCTCCTTTGAAACAGAGATACTCTTGCTTCCAATTGATCTTTTTTGGCGCGTCGGGGTTGTCATTATTTGGGTACTTGAAATAAGCACCCCATGGATCAACAGGCGCTTCGGGCACGTCATTTGGAATTTTTGTTTCCATGAGAATCGCCATTTTCTTCTCGTGACACTCACGGTCGCATTGCTCGAGACGTTTGTTGGTTTCATCAAGACTTTTCGTGATATCCTCGTGCCACTGAGTCACAACCTTCAAGTGCTCTACATCCTCTTCGTGCATCTTTTTATGGCGACGCTGATATTCAAAACGCCATTTGTGACTCACATCCAAATGAAGCCTACGATAGTTCACTGGCTTAGACATGCATGTGTCGAGACAATCTATTCCCAAATATTATAAAGAAAAAAATTACAAAAATAAAATTGTAATTTTTTTTTCCACTGCCAGTCTACGACATTACATTTAATTGAAATACAATTAATCGCCTAAGATGAGGCGCAGCTGTTCATCTCGAAATAAAGTCGAATTTTCGATTTCAAATTTCTCGAGAAAGGCTTGAAGACGCTTCTTGTGAATGCGATGACAATCCATGGCGTCACGCAACTCCTCATCGTTGAGCTCGACGTCTTTGTTTGCAAGCACTGTCGCGTCAACACTTTTCATAGCTTCTTTCAAAGATTCAAACTCTTTCTTGAAGTCTTCTTCACTTTGATATTTCTCTTCGTCGTAGCCTTTGTAGATGATCTTGCATACACCCCAAAGATCAACGGGTGGATTTGGAGATGGTTCTACAGCTCGAATTTTCGCCATGAAATCATCTAAGTTCTCCATGTTACATACAGTGAACATGCTGTACACACTTTTGAGACGTTCAGTTTGATTGTCATGCCAAGAAATCATTTCACGATTAAACAACTGCTCCTCGGGGTGGGCTTTCGTTTTCAATCCCTGGTATCGATTGCGCCACGTCCATACGGCACCATCTCGAAGTATTTGAAAGTTTGGCTGTAACTGCGTCGTTTGATGATTCATCAGAACATGAATACACAAATGTCACTGTGCCAAAAACTTAAGAAAAAATAATATGAAGCTGAAAATTACAATTTTATTTTTGTCATATTTGTTCATATTATGTCTCCAATGGTGAGCTCAAACACAAATGCCTCCAGTTCCCATGGACGAATCTCAGAAAAAGAAGTACAAAAGGATCATATGCATTGATTCCTCTGACGAAGATGAGGACGAAAAAGTCGTAAAGTCTCGGAAGGTTTCTAAGTCTTTGAAAGTTTCGAATTATGTCGAAGATGAAGCGACTGTTGCACCAGAGAAATTCGATGTTGACGATCTGGACGATGATGCTGAGGAGCATGGCGAGGATGAGGAGGATGACGAGGAACATGGCGATGATGATGACGAGGATGAGGAAGATGACGAGGAAGAAGACGAGGAAGATGACGATGAAGATGACGAGGAAGAATGCGAGGAAGAATGCGAGGATGAAAATGATGACATCAAAGAAGACAAAAAAGAGGATGAAAAGTGCATGATCAAGAAGAAGGAAGACACCAAGAAGGAAGACACCAAGAAGGAAGACACCAAGAAGGAAGACACCAAGAAGGAAGACACCAAGAAGGAAGACACCAAGGAGGAAGACACTAAGGAGGATTGAGAAGGCGAAAGCGAGCATAATTGCGACGATGACATCTTAAAAACGGGAAAATTAAGCAATGAATTGATTTATATTTCAACGATTTCATGGAAATTTGACTGCGTGGTGGAAGGTCTTAAAATTTGAGTAGGCTTTTGGTTGGTAATAAATCCACACACAATTTCTTGTATTTGATTCGCATAATTTATTTCAATATCGTTATGTTTAGCATCAAAAAGAACTCCTAGTTTTACTGCTTTCAGTTTTAAAAATATTTCGTATGCGTTGTGAACAGGAACAATGTCATCATTCTTACCATGTAATAACAAAAGAGGCACATCAATACAAGAGCACATTTCGATACAATCTGCAAAAATTGAATCTAATAAATGTTTTGGTGTTTTTGAAAATGAGGATATATCGCAAATTGTTCTTACTCCACTTGCCAATGGACTGATCAGTATTACACCACATATATTTCGAAATTTCTGTGATGCAAGCCATATAGACGGAACAGATCCTAAAGACTTTCCCAGAATCCATAATTTATGATCAATGAAATTTTGCATGGTATGTAAATAAACTGAATATATGCAAATATGAAGTAAATTTTCACTAAAGTTGCTTGTATCAGAGTGCCCATAACCAGGATAATCATATGAGACGACATTTACTCCGAAAGATTTTGCAGCCCACGCACAATATTCCGAAGCTGTGCCAAGGTCATCTGCATTGCCATGAGAAAAAATTATTGTGATTGTACTGTCTGAGAGCGAAGCAATATCCACGTTATTGGTTCTGCATATTTCTCCGTTTAAATGCACAAAATAAGTTACTGCTATTTTCTTATCACTCATTGTTGATATGTAGTCCATTTCATTTTTTTCATAAGTAGAAGGCTTTGGGGGAGCACACGCCATGTACTGTAGAATTCTAGACTGTATAACTCCAATTAATATATTTTATAAATAGCTTTATATAATTCTTTCTGCATACCTCTGTAATTTGTACATGTATTTTTATCTATTTAGGATTAAAAGTCCACCTTATAATTACACGAGAAGTAAATCATATTAAATTAATTTGCATTAAATTAATTATTCTCTGCCTCTGCACATTAACACGGAGTTCTCCAGTTGTAGTGCAAGTCGATGTCCAAAATGCAGAACAAGCGGGGGTTTTGAACGAGGCGTTAGATGCACTACAACAGGATGATTTGTATGCATATGGTCTTGGTGCAATTGAAGCCACAATGAGCAAGTTTATCCCAGATAGCCTTTTAGACGAAGCCATCGTAGCAATACCCCCGACGTTAGAAATTAGGACTGGTATGTCATATAACACACCAAGATCTGAATGGTCCTTGGATTATAACATAATGGCGTCTCCTCATTTACCTACTTCAAACGAGCACTACGTTCGAATTATGTACATGACAAAGAACGGAAATACAATGGCAATGGGAGACGGAAACAATGCATGTCTTTTACCAGAAACCAGTGATGAAGATTGTATGTTAACACTTAAAAACAATTATATCGTTTCTTCCACGTTAGACGCGGATTCGATGAGACCAGATTCAGATCATCTCACATTCGATGAAGGTGGTATTGTATCGACTCACACAATTCCAGCTGCTGATGCAGCTTCGAATGTACAACAATTGAAAGTCGAAATAGAACATGCAAGAATAGTGGGTACCAAATCTGGTGTAAGTGGTGTGTCTAATAAACAAACAAGCACTGATTCGTCGGGTAATACACTGGAAATTTATCAATTTGGAATTGGCGTTATTTTCTGGCCGAAAGTTGGATCCCGCACAATAATATTTGACAAGTTTGACTTAGTCAAAAATTCAATGGGAAGCTGGACCGTTGAAAAATCACACCAATATACTATTGTGCGCCATGTTCAATTACAGATTGTACAACCTGCAGCTGACAAAATTGCAGGATTGGGTAATAATCGCCTCATTAAACTTGAAACCATGATAGAGGCCGGCCACGAGCTTGATTCTATCGATCCTATAAAAATTTCAATTAGAAACGGTCAACTAGATTCAGATTTTATAGAAATTACCGGTATTTTTTCAAATGGAAATTCTTTACAAGCAGGAACAGATTGCGCTTCTTTCAAGACCGAATATGATATTGCAAATGTAGACAACTGTCTTTCTTCAATTGAATTATGTGAAATTCAAGAAAATGATTTTACTACTCAAGATTCAGCTTCAGTTACTAAATTGATTAGTGTCAATGTGCCCTTGTTATCATCTTTAAATGCATATGATGATTTCTTTGACGTACAGACTACGTTTAAAACTACTAAAGGTGGTGTAACGTTGTATTCAATTTTAAATTTTAAGATATTCCATACCAGTATTACCCCCAAATGCAATGCCGTTGTGAGGCAGGCATTTTCACCCATTGATTACATCGAAGTAAAGGTTTATGGAAAGATGGATGAAGAAGAGTTGGAATTATATGAAACTTGCACAGGAGGTGACTGTGCCATGACAAATATGAATATACAAACACTAAGTGCAATTCAGGCACTTAATACAATATTTTTAGGTTTAAGAGATGATCCTTCTGCATCTGCTGATGCAATAACATTCCAAAGATCCCTTCTTTACATGCAAAGTTCTTCTGATGAAATTTACCTTGACGATTTGTATATTTCACATAAACTAAATGAAGATACTTACACGTTTGTGGATAGTGATGTACGTGTCAATATTGATTCCACAGGCAGTGCGACGGGCAGAAGCAGAATTTCCCTTCAAACACAACTCACAGCTGCGTGCCCTGAAGAGACTTCAGCAACTTCAACTGACGAAACTTGTATCACGACTCATGATTACCTACATGGCACAGTGCTTCCTCGTCCTTTATCTCCGAGTCACACTTATGTTTACGAAAGGAAATTTCTTGGTTCAAGTTTATTCTCTGTAAGTGACTTATCACAAGGACAATCCGTAACAGTAAGTGACTTTATACCGTATTATATTTACATTCCAGATACATGTGACGATATATCGACCATGACGTGTGGAAACTACGAACTGGAAGGAGTTCCACGGAGAGTTTCTGGGTCTTCTGACTGGAAACAGTGTTATTTTCAATTTACTAATAATGTAGATTTAACTGTTACGTGTTCGGCTACACAATACACTATTTCTGTAATAATAAACAATGCAGCCGCCAATGACGATCACAACTTCCTTAAAACAATTTATGGTTCAAATGTGAACGCTCTGACTTTCATGGAAACGGTCGTAAAAGTTCAAGAAGATCCTCGCTACGTAAAATCATTCTGGGTGTCACCAATTTATCACTGGCCTGCAAATCCCATCGGTTTGAATGATATCACGGCAATTCATATGTCGTGGTCTATAGGAAATTACGGAGGCATCTCATCGTCTTCTTCACGAAGAAGACTATTATCAAACATAAACGCTGATATCATGAACAAAACCTTAAATTCGTCTTTTGGAATTGAAACATCTTCTGAATTTAACCCAATTATTTCAACGATACAGCATGTTTCGACGCCTCAACCCTATCCAACGCAAATTACCGAAGTATATGACTATCAGGAGGATTATGTACACTCTATGGCAATTGAAGAAGATATAGCGTTGGCATGTAAAAAGGTTCCGGATTACAGAAACTTTCCATATTCCTCATTAAAGGAACAGATAAATCCCGCGTCAATTTGTGTATTTGAAGATGAAGTTATATGCAAAGATTTACTCGAAATAGATACTTCTTTGAAATTGGAGACACTTTTGATGATAATAGAAAAATCAAAGAACAAAAACATGCTTGATATCGCAGTTTCGAACAATACAAATAAAATGTGTAAAAAGGTGACTGGAAATTCGGCAATATTACAGTTAGAATTTTATAAAATAGTTCCATCTCCAATTAATCTCTGGATACAGTATTTGAATGGTACTGAAGTCTGTAATCTACAGTATCTGGTGGACCTTTACAAAGAAGATTATTCTCTTGTGCAAGTAGAAAACAATGTTGCTACGTTTTTATCAAAAAATATACTGCAAGAGTATAATATTCAAGACGTAAAACCAGAGTGTTTTGATATAGAAAGAAAAAACATAAACTTGCTATATCTTTACGAGCAGGCTTCACACTTTCTACTTTCCTATGCTGTTTTTAGCTGGATACGACACGATCTTGTCAAAGAGTCGATGCGTTTGCGTGTCGGATGCAATAATGAATTTACATCTTTCCAATTTATGCATGGAAATTCACATAAATTGATAAAAAGGTAATATTTCCTATTTAAAGTTGAATTAATACTCGTAACGAGTTACGATGTCTGTCTATCTGGAAAAAAGTTGACACTATTGACTTCAAATTTAAACGTGAACAATTCAAGTGCAGCGAAGATGAAATCAAAATCATGCAAGAAATCTGATCAGGGTATTTGCATAGAAAATCAAATATCAGAAAAACTAGAGGAAAGTAAACTAAAAGGTTTAATGGACTCCAAATATTTTAAAATATTCTCAACAATCTTTATTTTGTTTTGTTTGGTTTATTTTATCAATTACTCGCTATACGACATATTTACAAAATTCAATTTTACGGCTTTACTAATAGCATCTACACTGCCAATGGAGCAATTCCAATATTCAATTAGCATTGCTGTTTTGACAAGTTTGATATTTCCTTTTTTTGAAAAAGACCACATTTCTCCACTCCTATATGTAGCGATTATATTCTCTTCAGTCAAACTCCAATTTTCAAAAAATTCATCAAAAAACATTGCAATTTATATATTATTTTTATTATCTATTTTTACATGTGTCGTGTTATGGACTGTAGTGACTCTATTTTTCAATGAACATTTAATTTTTGGGGATATTATCTGCAGCTCACTTTGCATTATAATGAGCTGTATTTCCAAATTTTTTTAAGTTAATCGAAATCATTCTAAAAGATCATTTTTCAAAAAGTATACTCAATAAATTCAAAATTTCCTCATCTCTTGACTTTTCTTCCAATAACAATGTCTTGTCTTCAAAAACTCGCCGCACACCAACTTGAAGGTATGTGTACATTTGACCACAAGCTCTCTCTTTTAACTGACTTTCATAATCTTTTCCATTTATTCTTTGTTCTTGTAAATATCTTCTCAGTAAGGGAGGCAGGTCAGATAAAACTGTCGATTTCCTAGACATTTTATTTTGATTCATTACAAATACGATAAG
>Ga0206682_10003551_pt1 | contig 13241 bp, 21 predicted proteins | sample M240m12015metaG_FD_155444 | JGI IMG/M metagenome (GOLD analysis project Ga0206682, IMG submission 155444) | Ammonia-oxidizing marine archaeal communities from Monterey Bay, California, United States - M2 40m 12015 | ecosystem: Environmental > Aquatic > Marine > Intertidal zone | place: USA... | reverse complement strand
CTTAGTACTTCGTTAGTTATGTCAAGATATGTTGTAGCCATTATTTTTTATGTACCTTTTGAGTTGGAAAGTTTGCTTCTAAACTTGCACCTTTATGTTTTATAAACTTTCCTGTGTGTTTCATTAACTTATAACCACCTTTAGCTTGTTTCATCCAGTGATAGCCTTTAGGTGCTTTAACCTTCATATTAACAAGGTTTTCCTTTTGGCATTACTTCACCACCATGTTTATAAGTAGCTCTTTTAACTTTACCGCCTTTAGCTTTTTTTATTTTTTTTTGAACTTCACCTATAACTTCTTTAGCTGCATATCCTGTTGGATTAGCTGCAAATTTTAATGCTTCTTTAGCAGTTCCCTGTTTAGCTTTAGGTTTAGACCTACCAGTAGGTTTTCCATATTTTTTTCTTGTCATTTTATTTTTCCTGTTAAAAAGTGGAGGGTCAATTAAGACCCCCCGAATTGATATTAGTCAATTTTGTAGAAAGCTGATACTAAAGCTTCATCTCTAAGAACTTTACATCCATAGACATGTAAGCCTCTAACAATATCACCAAACGATGTTGGGTCTCTCAACACTTCTGTTGAAAGGATAGTGTTAGCAGTAGCAGTAGAACTCATATGACCAGCCAAACATTTACCTGTAACATTAGATGGAGTTACAATGTTGTTTGATTTGTACATATCAAATCCTCTTAGTTTTCCACTTGAAACTAAACCATTTCTGATTGAACCTTGACCAGCGTTAAAGTCAACAGAAAGAAGTTTAGACCCAGACTGTCCTAATTGCTCGTAAAAGTCAGGACCAGCAACGAACCATCTACCTTCTTCAGGTACGTTCTGTTCGTCTAATAGTCTTGCCATTCTAGCCATTAAGTCTAGAGGGTCTGTTTCACCAGTTTGACCTAAGTCTACAGAACCAGTTCCATCAAATACACCAGCACCTAATGCTGTAGCATTGTCTGCACCTAAGATGTGATTAGGTGTAGCTGCGGAACAACCAGCAAACATTTTTGCTATAACAGCAGCATCGTATGCATCTTTAAGAGCATATGCAGCTGAGCTAGAAGCAATTTCTTTGAAGTTCACATGTGACATGTTGCTTTCGATATCATCTACGATGAATTTAAAAGCTTTAGCACTGTCAACAACCAAAGATATTTCTTGGTCGGTTAGTAGGGTCGCACTTGTATCTGCATTTCTTGTGTAATCAGACACAGAAATTACAGGTTCTTTTATTATTTTTACAGAGTCTCCGTAAGCAGATATTTCACCAGCATAGTCGGTGTTAGTAATAGCTTCTACCACTGAGGCTTTTCTAAAGAAGTTTAAAACCTTTTTAGAGTAAACCGATGGTAAAAAGAAACTATTAGTCTGTCCGGCTGTACCTGCGTCAAAGTTACTCGTTGCTGACCCGTCAGAGCCAGTTTGAAAAAATTGAGCCATTTTATTTTCCTTTTAGTTAATTATAGTTTATTTTGTGATTCTGCCTTCTTGCATTGCATCTGATATTTCACTTTCGTACTTATCAAACTCAGCAACACTCATTGCAGTAATCTCTTTTTCTGACCATATTTTCTGTTGCGTAGGTTCTACACTAGTTGTTTTAGTGGAGACCATATCTGCAGCAGATTTTCTAGTCGGTTTAGAAGATGACTTAGCCTTTGGAGCATCAATACCAAAATCTTTCTTAAACAAATCTAAAGCACGTGAAGCTAGGTCAGCATTGTCAGCATTAGAATATATCCAATCTTGAATAACTTCTGGCTGCTCTTTTGCCCAACCATGAAAGTCATCACTGTTTTTAATATCTTCAAAATCAGGATGTCTTTCCATTAACCTTTTCTCTGCACTTTGTCGTACTAATTGATTCTCACGTTCTTGGAGTTTGCTAAGGCGTTCTTCTAGAACTTTTGCTTTAGTCTCCGATTGCATATGAGCAACAGTTTCTACAACTTCGTAAACATCAGGATAGTTATTTTTAAACTCTTCAAGTTCTTCAGGAGATTTAGGAGCTTTGTATTCGGTTCTATTACTAGTAGCCTCTTCAATTAACTCTTGTTCTCTGCTTTTAAACTCGTTAAGTTTACTATCATAATGTTTTTTCAAATCATCGTATCTTTTTTTATAGTCTGGTTTTTTATAAGGAGTATCCTTTTTAGTTTCCAGTTCTTGAGTATTAACACTTTCTTCAGCTTCCACTTCAGTTATGTCGTTACTCTTAAAGAGCTTATTCTGTGGCTCTTCAAAATACATATTTTCTGATGAGATAAAAGGTTTATCTTCTCCACCATGCCAATCTTTCTTTGCGTTATAAGGATTTGGCGTTTCCTCTTTTTGGACTGTATTAGTCATTTTCTTTTCTCCTACTCAGGGCTTGTTTCACAAGGTAGCTCTATGTCGACTAGAGGGCTTGTTTGTAAAGGTAGCCTTTCGGTTATTAAAATGATAAAGGGCTGAGTAATTAATTCAGGTAGCTTTATCGTTATTTAGCTTCTTACGTGTGGAACTCTAGGGTCTAACATATTCCGTGTTACTTCTTCCTGTATCATGTTATCTTCTTTAGCACCTAGTGCTGGAGACATAGCATCTGCAGGTTTAGTAATACGAGTTTCTGTTGACACAACTTTTTCAAGTTGGTCTCCCATGACTCCTCCGCCATAAGCTTGTTGTCTTCCTTCTGCATTAGCTTCAGCTTCTTTCATCATTGACATTAAATTGTCAGCTCCGATTTCTTCTACAGCTTTTGCAGTAAAGACAAATTCTCCGTCAGATAACCTTGCAGGTATACTGTCAGAGACTCCCGAACCCGGACCTTCAACAGGACCAGACCCAGCAAATTCTTGAGCAACATCTACGACTTTATCGAATAACATTGCTAGTTCATTATCTTGTTCTAGTTTGCTTACAAGCATATCTTCTTCTTCTTCTGATAATGCTTCAGCCATTATAAATTCCATGTAGTTATCTTCCATGTTTTCGTCAGGAAGCATACCACCCTCGTCTAAACCTAATCTAGACATGTCATCTTCTAACATACCGCCTGACATTTTAGGCTTTCTACCTTCTTTACCATACTTTTTAAGTTGCATGTCTAGTAATTGTTCTCTTTCTATAGGCGTAAGGTTTTCTAGTTCTTTATCTGTTAAATTATCTAGTATACTATCTATGTCTTTTTTAGAAGATTTCTTAGGTGTAAAATCTTTACCATACTTTTCAAGTTGTAAATCCATTAATTGTTCTATTTCTGCAGGACTTAGTTTTTCCATCTCTGCTTCTGTTAAACCTTTTAATATTTTATCTACATCTTTTTCTGTAGGTTTAGCAGGTACTTTCTTTTTAGCTAGTTTTTGTATAATCTTTGTAATGCCACCTGCAGCATATTTTTTTCTGTCGTCTTGTAATAACATTATATTTCCTCTTTACGTGTAATTGCTTCTTTAACCTGTAGGTCCAACTGCTCTAGGCGTCCCAGTAAATTCAGTTTCCCCTGCAACCGGTACATTTCCTGTTCCGATGTTGCCACCACCAGTGCCTGTAGCTCCAAGTTCTTGAGGTTGTTGAGGTACTCCTTCAAGTCCTCCCATTGTGGGCTGTTGACCATCGGGTTGAGTTTCCTCGCCAGTTGTTTGTCCAGCATTTTGCATTCCTATTATTTGTGCCATAATTGCAGCTTCTTCAGGGTCATTGAGTATTTCATCAGGGTCTAAGTCTAAGCTGTAGGCAAGTTCACTTACGAGTTTAGAAATCTTAACAAATGGAGCAATAGCAGGACTTTGTGCAGTTTGTAAGAACATAGTAAGTCTTTGACTTCTAACTTCTTTTTGCATCAAGCTATTTGTTCCAGTAGCCTTAACTTCTAAATCACCTTTAACATCCAACTCATCTTCTAAGAATTGCATGTTCCACTGGAAGTAAGACTCCCCTAGTGGTTTTAATAAAAAGTCATCAAGATTCTTTATGACTGTTTTAATATTTAAACTTGAAGCACCTAGTAACATTGACATGCCTGAAGCAGTCCTTGTCATACTCTGTACTCCTGTTTGTCCGTGTGAATAACTAGGTATACCTGTTTGTTCGTCTGCAAGTTGTCTAAACTTATCAAACATCATTAAGTTTTCTTGTGATGTATTAGGAAACTTCAAACCATGTATAGCTTGTCCGGGCATTCCAGCTTGTCTACGGAAGATTTTTCCGGGGTATATTTCCATTGATTGTCCACCTACTAGGGCAGACTCATCTACATCAAATACTAAAGAACCTGACATTGCTAAGTTATCTATAGCCATTCTTGCATGACCATTCATAATCTGTTGAGAATCATCCATGTTCTCTGCTACACCAATACCAAAAAAGTTATAAGGATTTCTTTCGTACGGAAAAGCATTATATGGTATTCTATACGGAGTGAATGGATTAAGTACTGCTCTTAATAAGTACTGTCCACATGTCCATATGTTTACTTGTACTTCATCTAGGTCATCAACGCTGTCGGGTAAGTCGATTCCTACTTCTCGTGCGTACTCTGCATCCATCATGCCCCAATATTCTAGTATTTCAAAACTGTTGTGAGCTTCATCGTCTGCTCTAGCGTCGTCTTTTAACTGACTTTCAAAATCTTTCTCTACGTAATTAGCACCCATTTGAATAGCATTACGTATTGCGTCTTCGTCAAAGTAAGGCATATTTCTTAACTGTCTTAGTTGACTTCTATTCATCTTGTGTCTATGTATTACATATTCACATTCTTCCATATTAGTAGCATTAGGGTCAGGATAAAAATCCCAACAACTAACAAACTCTATTCTAGGTACTCTAACTTCTAATGGGTTATAATTTCTATTCCCTTCTTCGTCTGTGTCCCACTTATGTAGTTTCTTGTTAAAGTTAAATGGTCCTTTTACAATTCCTGTACCTAGTAAAGCAGATTCTAAAAGAGCATTTCTTAACTCTGAGTTCCCATTTGACTCTTCAATTTGGTCATGGATGAGTTTTTCCATTCTTCTTGCAGCTCTTTGTGCGGGAGATACTTCAATGTTTTGTGGGTTAGCACTTACTCCGTCTACAAGTATACCAGCTTTTTGAGCTTGGTCTTCAAGACTATCTTCAAAAATACCGTTATAAAAAGAAGCACCAGGTTTTATAGTCTTACCGTCTCCTTCATAACCAACATCATAAATACTATCTATTCTATTTCCAATGTCATCTGGTACTTCATTTTGAGAAGTTTCTAAGCCGGGTGTAGGATTAGACGTATTTAAATGTGCGTAGTCTGTTTCTCCTTCAGGTATTTTAGTTTCTGTTATTCCTATCGGAAATTTACCTGTTCCAAAAATAACATCAACAAGCTGTCCAAACGCAGCTAGTACTTTAGTCTTAGTAACCTTTACAAATATTCTAGACTTTTCAGATTCTCTAAACTTAACACTTTTAGAATAAAGTCCTCTATAGTTTTCATACGCTTTTAACCAACGAGTCTCATCAGTCTGTCTAGCTTCTTCAGCTTGAGCATAACGTCCTTTAATAATACCAATTAGATTTCTTTGTTGGTCTTCTTCAAGAGTAAGCTGTACTCCAGCTTCACCTTCTACTTCTTCATAGATACTATCAGCGTTTAAAAATGTATTGTCGTTTTCTACCATGTATTCTAATATCCAAATGTAGAATCTACAGGTCTGTACATTTCACGTTTTAAACCTCTGATACGTTCTAACGGGCTTTCCATCCTTGGTCTACTCATTATCATATAACGTAACGCATCATATGCATGGTCAGAAGCATGTGTGTCAACATCTTCTGGATTAGTTTTAGATAATGGTATAGACTGTAACTCTCTTATTAAGTTAGGACATGTATTAAATATCTGTAACTTAGGTCTACCGTTCTCTCTAATCTTTAAATACTCGTGTATTTGTATCTTACCTTGTATTCTATTCTTATCAGCTCGTCTTAATTTATGACCAGCTCTTACTAAACTTTCTCCAACAGTAGGGCCAGTTGTTCCTGTGTTCGCCCATGCTGCTGTATCTAAAACCCCACTCACAGAGAAAGGGTCTTCTAATTCCATATCTGTTATTATACTGGCCAATTCTTCACCTGTCAAGCCTTTTCGGTATAATTCTCTATAAATTATCAATGTATTGTCATTTATGTCCATTATTCCCCATAAACAACATGATTCTGAAGCATATCCATAGTCAATTCCTTTTACTCTTTCCCAATGTACAGGAAGAGCAAACGGAGTAATAACATGAGCTAATGGGTCAAACTCTGTAAAAGCTGCACCTTCAGCAACATCCCAGTTGCCTTCTAAGAGTTGTTGTCTTTGAGTTGCAGGAAGAGACTTAAGCATTTGTTCATAAACACCATCAGCATCTAGGTAAGGGTTATCAGCTAACTTAGCAGGTATAAACTTACGTGTTAAACCATCAGTGCCTTTAAAACTTTTATTGTTTTCGTTTGGTTCTATATATCTTTGTTTTACCCAGTGAGAACCAACCCCTCCGGGGTTAGCAGTACAACGTAAGTATGTTTGTATTTCTGGGTCAGTTGTACGTAGTCTTGAGGCTAGGTAGTTCCAACTGAACTCTGTAGGTAGATGGGTTATCTCATCAAAGCCTATCCAGCTATATGCTTGTCCTTGATATCTATATACGTCTGCATCTCTTTCAAGGAATCCAAACTCTACCTTTGCACCACTAGGAAAGTTCCAAAGCTTTTCGACTTCTTTGAACTTAGCACCGGGAAATGCTTGAGGGTACAACTCTCTAGACTTATCAATCATTTCTCGTAGTTCTGGCATAGAACGTCTTAGGATTAATGCTCTATGAGCTTTCTTGTGTGCATAGCGTAAAGGGTCAACCAACATTGCGTAGGATTTACCACCACCTGCTGCACCACCATATAGTACATCTTTTTCACTAGCAGCTAGAAAGTCTGTTTGTGGGCCTTCATTAGGATGAAAAACAACCTTAGAGTCTTTAAGTACTTCCTGTATGCTTGGTGCTACTTGTTCTAATTGGTCGGTAGTCACTACATTATCTGTAGTTTTTTCTGTTGCTTTTTTAATAACCTCTTGTTCTGTTTTAAGTTTAGATTCTTTGTAGGCTATTTTCTTTTTAGCTTTGAGTAGTTCTTTTTTGTCTCTAGCTAGTTTCTGTTTCCTTTTAGTTTCTTTAGAGTATTGATACTTAGTATTAGGAGGTATATATGTATTCTTTATTATCTTAGATAGTCCTACATGTGTTATACTTCTACCTGTTTCTTCTTTAATGAGTTGTGCTGCTTTACGGAGTGAATACTCCTCATTTACTACAGACTCTATATACTTATTAAGAACATCTAGTTCTTCTTGTATAGGAGCTAAGTATCCTTCTACTTCGCTTAGTTTATAACCAAAAGGAACAGTAACACTCTTTTTCTTAATATAACCTTTAGGGATATTGTCAGACATTACTTTACTTTTCTATAGGCTCTGGTTTTACGTGCAGTCTTTTTAGGTTGTTTGCTAAACTGCTTACCTTTTTTAGTATCTTCTCTTTTCTTTTTTGTTGTCTTAGCATACTCTTCTTTTGACAAAGCCTTAATGGCTTTTTCAGGTAAATATCTTTCACCTGTTTCTGACGACTTTTTTCCACTCTTTGTACGCCATTTTTGCTTTGTCCAAGCTCTAAGACTTCTTTGTGACTTTTTTAGACTTGACATTCTTTTTCTTTGTTTTTGGTGTTAAACACTTTTTAAATAACTTAGCATATGCTTTGTTTAGTTTATCCATCATATCTATCATAAATTCTTTTATCCTTTTTATCATTTATATCCTCCTCCTTTAGACTTGTACTCTTTTGCAAGGAGCTGGGCTTTTCGAGCTGACCATTGTCCGGGTTTACCGCCTTTGCTACCAGCTTTAATCCTCTCGAAAAGTCTCTTACGCATAGTGGGCTTGGTATAATTACCAGCCTTGTTCACGGTTGACTTCTTCTTAGTTGTCGTTTTCTTTTTTATCGGCATCTTTCTTTCCTCCAAATATTGAATCCCAGTTATCTCTATACTGTTTAGAGTGTATGTCGATTCTAGGTTTAGAGCCTTTACCTCCATGCCATGAAGGTTTATATACTCTTTCTCTAAATTTGACAGCTCCGTCAGGGCTATCGCTTCCTATTTGTTTACCCATTTACCATTTAACCTTGTCAGCCCAGTAGGCTGCTGACATTTTACCCTTGGCAATGTTTTTACCGTGTCTTGCTTTAAAAGACTTTCTCTTTGCTTTCATTCTAGCTGATTCACCTGCTTTAGGCTTACCAGCAGTACTAGCACCTTTCTGCCCAAAACGTATAGTCTTAATCTTATCACCTTCTTTAGCCACAACAATGTGTGACTTCTTAGGATGACTAGGTGTTCTCTTAGGTTTATTGAACCCAGAAACTCCTGCTCGTTTTAATCTACTGTCTTTTTCTTTTGGCATCTTAGTCCTCCGGACTATTAGTGTACTATTCTTTTTTCTAATTGAGTGTCATGTTGTAGTTCTTGAATCTCTCCTATAACTAACAACCCATATTGTATTGCTATGCGATTAGCCTGTGCAACTGTTTCTGCTTTAATGTAAGGACCTATTGAAGCTCCTTCTTGTTCATCAGCTAATTCAGTTATCCAGAGCTTACTCATACTCTACATCTTCTGCTTCAATATCAATCGTATGTTTTTCTGGTAATATAAAAATACCACCACTAACATTATGATTAATATCTAGTCTTTCCTTTTTACCTAAACCAACTCTATCTAGAATTGTTTGGGCTGCTTGTACTTTTATATTAGCTTGAGGTAATGCTTTATCGCTTTGCAATACCTCAACTAGTTTAAAAGCAGCTAAGGGGGCTTCCCTTGCAAGTACGTCTGAGGCTAAGTCCACTATCTCTTGTTTAAGTGATTGAATTACTTGGTAGTGATTTCCTGCGTACCCTGCAAGTTCGGCTGACAGTTTAAGATTTCCTTTAGTTTCTATTATGTTACTAAGGAAATTCTCTTGTTTTTCTGTTAATTTTCTCTTTTGTGTTGTTGGTAAAGACATAGGGATATTATATAGTTCTATTTAAGCTTTGTCAAGCTTTTAAATATATTTTACGAAAGACTTGACAAACTTGAAATTAAACTATATAATAACATTAAGTGTGCCGAGGTTGAATACATATCCTCATGTCTTTTTCTAGACCTATTGAACCCGAACAAACCTGCCAAACCCGAACAAATCTTTTTAGCTTTGTGAAGTTTCCAACTCAAATTCCCTAAAAATGTAGAACCATTAGTATATATATATGGGGGGGTGGGGGTGGGTCTTGCCCCCTACCTAAACTCTAAAGAGTTTACCAAGTTTTACAATCAATTCCCTACTTAAAGTCTTACTAGACTTTAAAAACTCTAGAGAACTTACCAAGATTTACCGAGTTAAAGCCTATGGCTTTTTAGTCTTGTGAAGTTTCCAAGATTTTCAGAGAAAATATACGTTAGTTTTATAACTCTACAAACTCTAAAGAGTTTACCAAGCTATACAGCATTCTAAAGCCCTTACAAAGCTTTTCAACCTATGGTTGATGATAACCTTCTCCCCATGTAAACAAGAGCCTAGGAAAGCTTAGGAAAGCTTAGCGTGAACTTGTTAAGCCTGTTAAGGTTTGGTAGTAGAAATCTATGATTTCGGCATGAAACTGCCTGTGCTGTGCTGAAGACTTTGAAAGTCTTTAAGGAATTTTGAGCCAAAAAAAAGACCCCGAAGGGTCTTCTTAGTGTGTTAGCTTCGTAGAAGCTTAGCCAAGTTCTACAAGTTTCTTGTAGCTTCTCATAGCCTTCAAGTCAGCAGAAGGCAAAGCCTTCATGTTGCAAATCTTTACAACTTGACCTTGGGTCAAAGGATTCTTAGGGTCGTTCAGCTTAGACACAAAGTGTCCATGAATCGTTCCCCACTTGATGTCCTTCGGACAGTTCTTAGCTTTGCTAAACTGCGAAGCAATCTTTCTCACCATGCCATAAGAAGCTTTAGCTTCAGGAGTAGTAGTTTCAAACGAAGTTTGTTGTGTTGTATTTGTCATGTCAATTTTTCCTTAGTCTCTAGAGACTAGTTATGCAACTCGGTATTGAATTGCCATTACATAGTAATACGACTTTGGAAACCTTGTCAACATCTTTCTACGTGCGTTAACACGCATCAAGAAAGTAGAGTCCCTTCAAAATAGCCCAAAAAACACCACGAAAAGCCCTCGAATGCACAAAGTCTATTAAGACTTTGATTTCCCTACGAAAGAATTTACACGCATAACGATTACGTGATTACGCCTACACGCCTGTAAAATCTTTACATCATGATACATATGGAAAGGCGTATAAGGTTTTATTTACACATGACCTGTAATATTTGTTTTTACGTGTGCTTTCCTTCTTGACAAACTCGAAAGCAGTCTCTAAGCTTGTTGGGGCAATCAGCAATGTCGCTGACTGCTTAACCGAACTATTGAGTTCAAGGTAAATAATATGGAAAACTTAGTAAATGCAATTAGCGAAACTCGTATGGAAAGGCTGTTGAATCCTAAAATGTCTGACCACTTTCACACCAACTTTGTTGGTAAGTATGGCTATAGAGGTTATGACATAAAAGTGGGCAGGAAATGGGTGACAATGAGGTCAAATGTTCACAAAGTGAGAATGTCTATACAGAAATTTAAAGTTCATGCGTTTCTCCAATGGCGAAGAGATGCTATGACTGATGCTTCTTGCAAAGCTTATAACGAAACAGGTAAATATTCAAGACCAAGAGCATGGTGGAAAGACTATGGGTTTACAAGTAACCCTAAAGATTTCAACTATGAGCCAAGCAGACTGTCTTGGTAAATATTTATTTATACATCACATGTAAAGTATTTTATGTTTATGCTTTACATGTGTACTTTCACTTGACAAGCCTCACAGCATTTGTTAATGTTGTTGGGCAATCAACCAACGGAGAACGATTATGGCAATAGCCAACGAAAAAGAATTAAATTTTAACACAACCGATATAGAAGCAGAACAACTGCTTGATATGTTTCAAGATGATGAGCATGTTGAAATAGAACATGTAGATATTCTAGACTTTTGTCTAGACTTAGAAGCTATCAGCGTTATTGATGATGACCAATTCAATTACATGGAGGTGTAAATATGAAAAAGAAATGCGAAAATCCTAATGGATTACAAAACATGGCAACAATTGTTGACTCTCAAACACGAAAATCTGTAAAGTTTAATAGCTTGGAGAAGGCAAAACTTTACCTTAAATCAAAAGGTTATAGGTTTAGACAAGCTTTCAATATGAAAGAAGATAAAGCTATGTTGTATCAAGGTAAACGTGGATGGGTAAAAATATCCTCGTCTAAAGATTATCTGAATAAAACTTCTATGGAACAAGGTACTGTTTGGAATATTATACAGATGTAAATTATTTACATACATGCTTTCACTTGACAAGCCCCGACTGATTTGTTATTGTGTTGGGGCAATTAACTAACAGGTCTACTAAGACTAAGGAAATAAATATGGAAATTAACTTACATGATGTAATTAAAATAGAAGTAAAGCCTAGAAAAGATATTGTAAATTTTCACACAAGAGATATAGTATTTCATTACAAAGATTATTGTAAAGAAACAAGTAAAGATATTATTAATGAATTTATTGTAAGTTCTTTTAGCAAAGATAAAAAAATAATTAATAAATTAATTTACAGCAAATAATAAAACTTATAGGACACTAAGCTAAAGAGGTGCTACAACTAAAGCACATATAATAATATCGCTTAGTCTCTAGGGACTGCTGTTAAATCGTAAAATTAAACTGTGCAATCAGGATAAACTAGAACAAATATAAACCGAGAAACAGCCCTGAAATACTCTTTCTGCTAGTTTGAGTAGTAAATAAACCAACTAGCACCTTAATTTTAACTAAAATATGGAGATAAAAGTATGAAATTATTTATACAAAAATGGCTTGGTATTATTGATAGCAATAGTGCTTTTACAGAACTTGAACACGCTTTGAATCGCATTAGAGATTTAGAATCTCAATATGATGACCTGAAATATGAGCAAGAAAATTTTGAATATACAATGTGTGAATTAGAAGGCACTGTAAATGAAATAGTTGAAGAACCAATTAATATTAAAGAAATAAAAGAAAATTTAAAATATGAAATGACTGAATTAAAAGAAGATATAAATGAAGTATTAGCAGACTTTGAAAGCATGACAGAAGGCTATACAGTCTCTGTTAAATTAAACCCACCATTATCATAAGGAGATAGTATAATGAGTAAAATAGTATATGGAAAAAGAGATACAAAAACTGTTGTATCAATTGATAAAGCACCACAAAGTATTCAAACACTTTGGAATCAAGCAAACTCTTTAGGAGTTAATATTGTTAGAGTTAGAGCTAACAAAGAAAGATATGAGACTACTACAGGAGATACTTTTGAGGGTTATCATTCAGGTAAAGTATCAGTGTATAATCAAAAGTCTAAGCCAAGTAGACCTTTACATTTTGTAAGGCGAACACCTCTTGGTAAAGACAACAAAGGTATGCAAATCCTTGAAGTAGCTTCAAACATTGATGTTCAAGATACTTTAGAGGTTATAAACGACTATGAATATTACACAACTAACAGCTTCTTTGCTAGGTTAGTTATGTCATTCAGAAGATTGTTTGCATAAAAGTTTAGTGTAAGATGAGTTTACTGTAAAATCCTTAAAGGTGGTCGTAAATTGAAGGTTGGAATGAGTGCTAGAAACCATCGTCCATCACACTAAAAGTCTGATTTTTCCACATTGCGTGGTGGTTTGCACAGACTCTAAACAACAAAGCCACAATTTGCGAGTGTTGACAGGCACTTTAAAAACCTATAGTTCAAGTTGCTGTTGGAGGAGTTGGTAGTAATCTTCGGGACTGAAAAACTACCTTTTAATTTTAACTTAATGGAGATAAAATATGAGCTATAAACTATTAACCGTTAGTGGAAACCCTAAAGTTATGAAGGGTGATAAGCTAAGTAATTACTTAACTGCTATCATGCATTTGAGTCCAATCAACACTAAGATATGTCCTTATCAAGACATTGCAGGGTGCAAGGAAGCCTGTCTAAATACAGCAGGTAGAGGTGGCATTATAAAGAAGGGTGAAACCACTAATGTCATACAAGAAGCTAGAAAGCGTAAGACTAATTTGT
>Ga0206682_10003549_pt1 | contig 13244 bp, 7 predicted proteins | sample M240m12015metaG_FD_155444 | JGI IMG/M metagenome (GOLD analysis project Ga0206682, IMG submission 155444) | Ammonia-oxidizing marine archaeal communities from Monterey Bay, California, United States - M2 40m 12015 | ecosystem: Environmental > Aquatic > Marine > Intertidal zone | place: USA... | reverse complement strand
ACACCAATTACTACGGTGACTTTGCTGCTACTTCTCAAATGTCGCAAATCGATATTGATTCAAATATCAGACATCGCGGTAATACTACCACGTATATGGGCTTCCCAAATAATAATGTTATAACGTTCGTAACGGATGGCACATCTCGATTAAACATTGATAACGATAGTGCAGATTTCTCAGTAAATGTTTATGCACCTCGCTATTACGATTCACAGAATACTGATTACTATGCAGATCCTGCCGTTACTTCTGTAATGAGTCGTATCGACATTGATGATTATATTAGACACAAAGGCGATGAAAATACATTCTTTGGTTTTGATGGCAATGATCAAATTACATTCAGAACTGGTGGCGCTGAAAGATTAAATATTGATAATGATTCTGCAGACTTTACAGTTCATACATATGCTCCAAGATTCTTTACAGATGATTATCTTGTACATACCGGTGATACAAATAGTTATATTGGTTGGTCTGCTAACGATTCATTCGGTGTATGGACCGGTGGTACTAAGCGAGTTCAAACTAACGACACATTTACATATATTAATCAACCAGTAAGTATTGGTCAAACGAGTACACCATCAAGATTACAGTATGGTACAGTAGATCCTAAGCTTCACGTAAAAGGTACTAGCACAAATGGTGCTTATAACTTAGTTGCAAGATTCGAAGCTGGTAGTGATGCTGACGATACTGGTGCAGCAATACTTGTTAACCACAGCAATGACCGTGGTTTATTAATTGAAGCAGGTAGATCGTCAAGTGATAGAGGAATTGCTCACCTTGGTCTTCTTAACTCGGCTGGTAACAATACACGAGTTCTTACATTAAGACAAGATGGTACTGATTACTGGGCTGGTATTAATAAAGAAACTCCAACTGCTCCGCTAAGTATTCAACCAACTGGTACAATGGGTAATAACTTTTTATCCGCTAGCAACAGACTTATGGACTTTGGCGATTCAGCCACGGCAGACTTTGCACTTGCTGGTGATGCAAATGGTAATGCAATCTTACTTACTGATAATAACTTCACAATGTATAATACCAGTGCTTCTGGTAAGTTCGCGGTACTAAGTACTGGTGACGTTATTGTTAATAATGGTTCAGTTACATACACTGCATCAGATGCAACACCAGCTGTTGGTACAATAGCAAATAACAGATTACACGTAGATGGATCAGTGCAACTTAACGGTGCTAACGATGCAATCGTATTTGGAGCTGGTACATCAGGTTACTTAAAGAATAATGATCTTGGCTTTGGCCAAGGTGGTGGTTTCTATATGGATGAAGCCACGACTATAAAAACTCGTGGTAACAAAAACATCTATACATCTGGAACTGTTACCGGTTCTCAGTTCATTGATGCTAACGACGTAAATTACTACGCGGATCCAGCTTCTACATCTCAAATGAATCGTATTGATATTAATGATTATATCAGACATCGTGGCGATACAAATACTTATATTGGATTTGATGCAGCTGATAGATTCAGAGTTTGGACTGGTGGAACACAAAGATTAAACATAGATAATAACTCTGCTGACTTCTCAGTAAATGTTTATGCACCTCGTTATTACGATAGTAATGATACTGATTATTACGGTGATTTTGCTAGCACATCAATAATGAGTCGTATCGATATTGACGATTACATTCGCCACAAAGGAAATACTGACGCGCTGTTTGGTTGGTCTGCAAATAACGTTTTCAAAATCAATACAAATGGTTTAGAACGATTTAACTTAGACGCAAACTCTGCTGATTTTACTGTTAATGTTTATGCACCTCGTTATTATGATTCTAACGATAATTTATATTATGTAGACCCCGCAACTACATCGTATATGAATAATATTTCATTCGGTAAACCAGGGAATGGAACTAATACTAAAGGTCGATTCTTATCTATTGAAGGTAATACTGATACAAGTGGAGAAGGTTCAGCTCGTATATTCTTTGCAGAACATAACTCATCAACTGCCGCACAAGACAAATATGGTATGGCTCTTGCATATCAAGGTGGATCAACAACAGTTAATAGTGTCACAGGTCAACCAGTAACTCTAAACGGTTTATCAAATGGTACTTGGGGACTGATTGGACATGATAATAGTATCGATGGTGCTTGGGCAATGCGTGGTCCTAGAAGTGGTGGATATGTAGAAGCTCGCGGTGACTTTAGAGCACCAAGATTCTATGATTCAAATAACACTGCTTATTACGGCGATTTTGCTTCAACATCTATAATGAATGTTGTAAGAGCTAATCAATTCCAAGTAGATGTTGCTGGAAGATATATTGATTCGCCATCTGGTAACTACGGTACAATTAAAGTTGAAGGTGATACTGGTGGTTGGGCAGGTTATGCAATCAGAGATGATTGGGTCTTCATGGCAAATGGGGCTACCAACGCTGGTATCTATAATGATACTCGTAATGAATGGTCTTTATATGCTCAAGATAATAACTTTACTCGTTTGTATTCAAATGGTGTACACCAAATTGGTGCAGAAAACGGATATGGTTATGCTCCAAACAGCATGCGTTCTCCGATCTTCTATGATCACGATGATACAACTTACTTCGGTGATTTTGCATCTCGTTCTAAGCTTAAAACTCTTGAGCTTGGTAATCAAGGAAACTTAACAGGTTCTGGTTCATATCCACTTGGTATCTGGCATAATAACAGATATCTTGTAGGAATGAGAAATAGTGCTGCTGGCGCTAACTATCCTTGGTTGGTACATGATAATTACAACTACAATGGTACTGGTTCTAAAGATGCATTTATTGTACACTTTAATGGATTAGGAGATAGATTAAACCTTGATGAAGCTGGTAACATGCTTATTACTGGCGAAATGTCTGCTTCCAACTATAACCTTAGTGCTGGTAACGAAAACATCTCATTGAACCCAGCATATGGTGTTGGTAAAACTGAACTTAAATTATTCGACGGTGCTAAGTACTGGGAAAAGAGAGCTATTGAAGCTCTGCAAGGTGCTGAAGATTCTCCAACTGGTACAACAAGTGAATATGTTAAATCACCAGACGCTCCTGCACCTTCCTCGTATGTATTAAGATCTGCAGCATACAGAACATTCTATTCAGATTATATTGAAGTACAGCCTGGTGAAGAAGTTTACGGTGAAATGTATGTTAAGCGTATTTCAGGATCAGGCGGATTATTCTATTATGGTATTGAAAGATTCGATAAAGATAAGAAACCAATTGCTGGTAATACCGGTACTACATACTTTACTGCAAGTGCTCAAAACGTTACAAGTACTTCTTGGGTCAAGTACACGGGTTATACAACGATACCAACAACACACACGCCTTACGCCGGTTCAGATGGCGGCGGAGTAAGATATGTAAGAATGAGAGTTCTTATGAACTACAGTTCTGGTGGTGCTATTCGTGAGTTCACTCCACCGATCTTAATGAGAACAAAGGTTCCTTCAAGAATCCGTACAGATGAATCAGTTTACTCACCGGTCTTTATCGATTCAGATGATAATAATTTCTACTTAGATCCAGCTTCAACATCTGTATTAAACACAGTTGATGCAAGCAACTTTAGAGATCGCGATAATACCAGTCGATTCATGAATCCTGCTACAGGCGGTAATGTTCAGGGTACTTGGAACTGGAACAACGGTTCTATTACTAATCTGAACAACTTATCATTTAACGATCCTGGTCCTAATGAAGGTATTAAATGGAACGGTGGTAATCAATGGCAGATTTATGAATCACCAAACGACTTAGCTACAAACGCTGGCGGTAACTTACAGTTCACTACAGGTGCTGGGGCAGGTACTTATCGTTTACGACTTGACGCAAATGGTGATACAATATCAGGTCGTTATATGCGAGCCCAGCGTTTCTATGATACAAATGACGCTAACTATTATGTAGATCCTAATGGTACTTCTCTTCAAGCTGCTATTGAATTAAGAACCGGTGGCCTGAAAATGGCTCGAAATTATGGTGATAACGCTATTTGGTTTAACAAAGGTACAGATGCAAACCATGTTCTCTGGAACCATTATTATGGCGGTCCTGGAGCTCGTGGTGCCGCTGGTTCTGGCGGGTTTGATGGTATTAAGTGGAATACTTATGCTGGTATCCATTTGCAAGGTGGATCGAGTGGTGCATACAACTTAGCTAAGTTCCATACAACTGGAGCAGGTAACGGTAACGCTCACTACGTACAGCTTTATGCAAACAACGTAGAACAACTTGGTACTCGTGGTGGTTACGGTTATGCACCTAACTCAATGCGTTCACCAATATTCTATGATCAAGACAACACAGATTACTACGGTGACTTCGCATCAACATCTAGAATGAATGTTATCGTTGCAAATATGTACAGCTTAGATAACGGCTGGGATATTTACGATGATGATAGCGATACAATGTCAATTCGTTCTAATAACGGTGACCACGGCGAGATTATCTTCCGTGATTCTAACTCAACAAACTGTGGCCGCATTTACTTCGATGATGATAACCACTGGGGCTTTAGATCACCAGATAATGAATGGCAGATTTACTTAGAAAGAAATGCTCGTACCATTCTTTACTATAATGGTGGTCAGCAGGCTCGTACGCAAAACGGTTACTTCGAAGCAAATAACCAGTTACGTACACCAATCTTCTATGATTCAAATGATACTGCCTTCTACGTAGATCCAAACGCTACTTCAAGATTACGTGGATTAACGACGGTCGATATAATTACATCTCCAGGAATTACTGGTACCGCGGGTGCATTAAGATCTAGAGATAATAGAATAATTGAGCCAAATGAAGATTCTGCAAGCCAAATGAAGTTTGGTTTCACATCTTGGGACAACAATAACACTGCTCCTTGGGCTGATTACCTGCACCTAAGATCTTATGGAGATTCTTCGGGTGGATCAGATAACCTTCTTATGTTTAAGAAGTCTGGCCGTGGCATGCGTCTATGGCAGCAATCATTTAACTCAGGTACTAGATATACTGCATACTCTAACATTGCAATATACAATGCTAATCCGGGCGGTGGTTCAAACGCATATTTCTATGCAAGTAAATTATTTGATTCAGATGATACTGGTTATTACTTAGATCCAAATAGTAATTCACGTATTAAGCATCTTAAAGTTGCTGCTACAACTGCTAACGCAAGATATGATTATGCCGCTCTTGAAGTTCGAGAACTTAACCACGCGGGTGCTCAAACCGCTAATGCTCAAACTGCGCCAAGAATTGGTTTCCACTGGGGTGGACGAGTTGCATCGCAGATTATGCTTGAAACAAATGGCGAGATCCAGATTAGAAATAATCCTGGTACTGGTTATGAAGATTTAAGAGCACAAATTGGTTTCTTCCAAGCCTCTACAAGAGCTCCTTATCATTACGATTCAGATAACACTAATTATTATGGTAACTTTGCTGGTACATCAGTAACGAACATCATTGATAACCGTGGTGAAATCTATAACGATGGTTGGTTCCGTAACGATACTGGTGGTCGTGGTTTATATAGTACACCATACGCCATGCATTGGATGGCAGTAAATAATACTACTTGGAGAGCATACGGCACACAGACTACTGTAAAAATAGAAATGAACACCTCTGGTAATAACAGAAGAGGTTCATTCTACGCAAACAATAGTAACGAAGTAGGTATTCTATCTCAAGACAATGGTTGGGCGTTACAAGCTACTAACTCCAAAGTAGATTCGCATCATAACTTCTATGCTCCTATCATGTACGATAGAAATGATTCAAATTATTATGTAGATCCTAATGGTACTTCACGAATGAACGTTGTTCGTGCTAATAAATTTACAAATGATGGTTCCGTTTCTTCTGACGATGGCTTTGGAATATACTGGTCATCAGACCAATCTCCAGCATATGCAATCTTTAGAGAATCCGGCGGTTGGTCTAACCCATACCCAGATATGCGTATTGCTAACCACACTGGTATTAAGTTTGGCGCAAACGCTGGCTACAATGGCATGCGTTTCTATAACGATTATAACATGGCTGGTCAGGTCATGTCGGTTAACAACGCGTCTGATCCATTGGGTGGCAATAACGTTTATGTTAATAATAACTTACAAGCCGGCACATCATTAAGAGCTCCAATATTCTACGATTCAAATAACACTGCTTATTATTTCGATGGTGCTAGTAAATATAGTACAAGATTTGAAGGTGTTAATGCTAGAACTGAAGCATGGTTAGGACAACCAGGACATACTCGAAACAGCGGTCAAAACTATAGATCAAGACCTCACTTTACAAGTGATAGCAACTATTGGACTGGTTCAATGGGTTGGGGTCGTGTCGACATGAACCTTGTTGGTACTTGGGGTTCAGGCTTTATCGATTCATGGTCTAATCCAGGCAACCAGCCTTCAGGTACATCTCACTGGGTTGGTATGCAAGCTTCTCACTATCGTAGCTCTAATACAAATGGTTATGGTTGGCAGTTAGTTGGTGGACCGATCGAAAACTTAAGACTCAGAAGTTCTTGGGCAGGTTGGAGAGCATGGCGTACAGTTCCAGTACTTGATGTTAACAATGGTAATGGCGGTTCAATGTATGCTGGTCGTTATTACGATTCAAATAATACAGCTTATTACTGTGATCCTGCATCGTTCTCTAACTTTAACTCAGGGCTGAGAGCTACTGAGATTTATGCTCGTAACTGGTTCCGTAATGATAATGCTAGAGAAGGCATGTATAACCAAGCAACTGGTGCGCATTCTTACTCTTACCAAGGTCAGTATTGGGCTATTACTGGTAACAATAACTCTTCATCTATGTCGCTTCAATTGCGAGCAGCTAATAACGGTACAATGTGTCGTTGGATGTACGGTGATAGAACTTGGTCCGGTGATCTTAACGCAGCAGGTCAATGGCAGTTACAAACACGCCACACAGATGGTTACTCACCATCTCTAAGATTCATTGAATCTGGTAACGAATCATGGACTGGTAACATTGGTAACGATGCTGGTAAGATTGAATACCACTCAAACCGTTTCTATATCGAAGCAGGCGGTAACTCAAACCGGATTGTTCAATTCCGTCGTAACGGTGCTGATAGATCTTATGTTGATAACAACGGCTTGTATGTTGGTACGGCTACTTCAGCTCGCTGGGCTGACTTGGCGGAAAGATATACCGCTGATGCAATATATGAAAATGCAACCGTACTGGGTGTTAATCTTGACGGTGATTCTGAAGCTACTTTATGGCAGCCAGGAATGCCTTTATTAGGTGTTATCTCTACTAACCCAGCTGTTCAAATGAACGACATGGGTATTGAACCAGGAAGTACTTCTACAAAAGCTAAGATGAATCCATTTATTGCTCTTAAAGGACGTATTCCATGTAAAGTAAGTGGAGACGTTAAGAAAGGCCAATGGGTAATTCCAGCCGGTGACGGTAAAGCCAAGGGAGTTGACTACGGTACACCTGGTATAAATAGCTATGATATAATTGGTATCGCACTGAGCGATAGTGAAAATGGTGAAGTAGAGGTTAAAGTATAGTATGGCAACATATGCAACATTAAATAGTAATGCACAAACGCAATGCGGGCGGCAGCTCCGTACGTTTGATAAGACTATGAGGCTAGCAGTTCAGACTTATACTAGAGGTCAATGGACCGGCGGCACTGCTTATAGATACCCAAGGCAAGGCTCTACTAGTGCAGCTATTACTCGAAATTATTATCACAGGTATGAATACGTTGGCGCTTCATATTCTGTATACAATGGTTATCTCGATGGAGGCATATATACTGGGCAGCTTATACACGACGATGATGTATATAATACCATTTCTAGAGTTGTAAGGAGAACCGTGGATTTAATTGAAGGCAGATTTACGCAGAGAAACATTAGTGCTCTCGTATGTCACAGTAGCTGCCACGGCTCGTGCCATTCATCAAGAGGTAGACGCTAATGGTTATGAAGAGAAGTGACGTCAACTCGTGGGTACAAACCTATGGGGGAGCACAATTAAGAACATTTGATAAAACTGCCACATATAGAATAACTACATATACAAGAAGTGTACGTTTGTTTGGTAATAGCTCAAGTGGTGGTACCAGCAGCACGACCACCGTAAATAGATACGCGCGATTTGAATATACTGGTGCATCTAATGCCCTCTATAATAACTATGTAGATTCTGGAATTAACGCTGGTAATATAATTTACCCTCAAGATATCGTAGACACCATGGAAGATTTAGTAAGAAGAACTGTTGACTTAATAGAACCAAGAATAACCAATCGTACAGTGAATGCAAGAGTTTGTCACGGAAGCTGCCACCAGAACTGCCATTCATCACGAGGGAGAAGATAAAATGACAATGCAAAAATCATACTGTAAACAAATGAGATATTCTGGTCCAGAAAGTCTCTCACCTGGAGATCAGGAAAAGTTTGATGTACTTATTCAAATGGAAGTTTTATCAGGATGTGAACAAGCATGCTTAGGTTGCTTTGTTGATAAGAATATCGATCCTGCGATGAACCAACAAATTATTGATAGAGCAAAAGAATTAGCAGATGGTGTTAAAAGAACGGGTCTTAATTTAAGAGAGTTTGTTATTGGACCAACTGATTTCTTTACAGCATCTAATACTGAATCGGTTTTAAATAACGAAACAGTTCAAGAAATCATGCGCGAACATACCGGCGCTCGTATTGCTGCACCTGCAAAGTTTGATGTAGCAACTATGGAAAGGGTACAAGAAATATTTAATATTCTCGATGATGAAGATAAATTCCGTCGAGAAATGATTATCGAATTTATTATGCCAATTGGTAAAGTAGATCAAATGCTTAACGATATTATCTATTACGAAGAAGTAATGAGAAAAGTTAAGTTCTTTAAAGAGAATACTCCTAAGCAAATGGATTGGTCTTGGACTTTACAAGCATCTAATGTTGTTGGTAAGAAAATCGATAAAGAAACATATAATAAAATTATTCAAAAATCTGTTAATGAGTATGAAACAATTGTTGAAATGAATCCTGCATTCTCAAGAGCAAATTCACAATTGGTACAAAGAAAGAATTTATTTGGATGGAACGAGTTCTTAGGTAGAGTTATTGATGAAGGTAACGCTAATGAGACAGTAATGTCGATGGCTAACCTATATTGTAACTCAATTAACTTCGTTGGTATCACAATTGTTCCAGGCGCAAACGGACCGACAACACACTTAAACGTAATGTTACATGAGCAAGCATTCTTCTTAAAGAATAAAAACCTTGACGTTACTGGTTTAACGTTTGAAGAAATCTTAGATAGAAAACATGAGCTTGTTACTAAAGGAATAAATAGATCAAGCAAAGTAAAAGATTGCAATGGTTGTCAATTCGCTATAGCATGCGCTAACAGGTTAATATTCGAGGCACAAGAATCACTAAACATTGATGGCTGTGTTCTTAACAAAGATGTATTAGATCATTATAATCCATTCGACTTTACATGGAATGATGATGCACTTAAAAAATTAGGAGAGGCTTCATGATTGGCCAAAGTTATTACTATTTAAATAATAAAAAATATTTGACAAATATCACTAACTGTGGTACAATTATTAGTGAGGTAAATAATTTCTATCACACTAAAACTCCTCGCTCAATTAAAGTTGTTGAACCATCTGAGGAAGGGCATCAACTTTTGCCGAATCAACTTTTAGAAGAAGCAGAAGCATTACGCGCTGGTTCAACTGATTTAATCGAATTTGTTGAATGGGAAGATGCAAGTACTATAGAATTTATAGAAAATAGTGATAAGTGTATTGTTGCTTATACAGACGAAGCTGACATGTTAGATATATATGTTAGGTATACTCGGGGTTTATTGGCGGCTTCTGGTTTTTATGCTAGTCATGAAACAAGCGTAGATCAAATTGCAGCAGAGTTTGTTACTAAGATTTGTGAAGCTGATTCTCTTTTAACTATCATGAATGATTCATCATTATTCCAAGATACACTAGGATATTGTAATCAAATTTTAGCAGACGAAGATAAGCCTGCGTTTACTGTCCAATACGAAAATGGTAAGAACTTTAGTTACGATTTGTTATTCTTCTTAAATGATTATTATCCTTGTGATGCAGTAAAGTCTCTTATTATTGAAAAGTTCACAATACATTCTGGTGAAATTACTAGAGATATTATGGAACAATTTACGAGTATGCGTAGAGATTTAGCCTATATTTGTGCAGTGATTGATTGGATGAATGAAAATGCTACAGCAGAAAATGGATTAGCAACAAACAAAGCTGAGTTTATTAATAAAGTTTTTGTAGAGCCACACACTGCGTCAGCAGCAAACTGGACTGTTCCGTTTTATGCTCTTAATGACTTATGGAATAAAGTAAAAGACAATACAGATTTTATTGCAGCCCATGCTGCAAAAGCAGACGGTATTACAAATTGGGAATATAATGACGAATATAACGAAGTCAATCATATGATTCCAATGGCTAAAAAGATATTAGAAAAAACGTGGGATATTGATAACCTATCAACAGACTTAAAATTGATCGAAGCTGAAATACAATTTTTTGCTAAAAGACAAAACAGGATTCCGTATTTAATACATAAATACAGTTTAGTATAATTTAAAGGTGATTATAGAATGAGTGAAGAAGTAGAATTAGAAATTATTGATGAAAAAAACGGAATTATTAGGCATGAAGTTACAGATGTATCTAATAAAACATGCTATGCCTTGCCGCTTTCCCCTCAAGATCTCGTAGCAATTTATAAAGATAAAGGCGAAGACCCAGACAATAAATTTGTTTTGTGGGTAAATTATGGTGATTCGAGATTAAAATTATCTCCTGCACATATTTTAATTTATCTTGCAAATACTAATTTTTACGCAACCTTTTCTGGTGTTGATGAAGAGTTACTTGTTGAATATATTAAAACAGACTTTTTAGTAGATGCTCCTATTCTTGCGAGAATCATTACAAACATTATCAAAACAAAATACGGTCACGAGTTAACAGAGTTAGAAATGAAACTGTATAATTTGTTTGACCAAGAGCAAATTGCTGAGTTTATTGAAAATCAGGGAGAGTTGCTCGATGATCTCATTGAAAACGTTAAGGGTCTTATTCCTTTCGTTCTTCACCACTCATATAATAATTTAAGCGATGAAGATAAAAAGACTCACACTGATCTAAAAGAAACTTTAAAAGAACTTAAACCCGTTGATAAGCCAACAAAATGTGGACCAAACGTTGCAATGTTGGTTCAATGTGTTTGGGATATGTTTCTTGTTATAACTACCTACGAAGGAATAAGCCAAGAGTTTAATACAAACATGTATAACGATAAACCAAAATATAACGGTAGTGACTTATTCGTTATGCTAAATGCAACTAACGTTATTTCAAACGTTATTGAGTTTTTGCCACCAGGATTGCTTTTACCGCATATTGGCGCTGAATAACTCTTAATTCCCTTCACAAAACCGTTTACATTCCTCAGATTCTGTGTTATAATATAAAAATTATAGGAGATATGTATGAACTTCTTGGAGTTTGAAGACTTCGTTTTAAGCGAAGAATGCTACAATAATCATGATGTGTCATATATAGATATAGATGGTTTACAGCATTACTTGTTTTATGATTCATTTTGGGAATACCAGCCTAAGATCTTAAATTTGCTCATGAGTGAAAACACTATTAAAGTCGAGCAGATGGAAAAGTATTATGGATATATAAATCAGACCGCTCATATTTTCTTTAATAAGACAAATGGTCCAACTTTTGATATTCATACGGATCCTGTAAAAGTTATTATAGAATGTTTAGATGGTACTAAGCATATGGAAATCGAAGGAAACGAAATAGTATTGAAGCCCGGCGAATCTGTGGTAATACAACCAAACACAGAGCATAGGGCGTTAAATTATAAAAAGGCATTGATGGTGAGTTATGGCATTCGCGACACAGAAACACTTGATGGTTTACGTAAAAACAACGGAGACATGCAATCTTAATTGTTCTCATTGCTTTACGTCAGGCAGCAAAGGTAGAAAAATATATTTTAAACCAAAGGAAACCGCCGAATGGTGTAATGGTTTAGATAGCGATACCTGCGATAAGGCCATACATTTTGAGTATCATGGCGGTGAACCAATGCTTGCTCCAATGGAAGATATTCTAGAGTTTTATAATATTACAAAAGAACATTGGGGAGATCGTTGTACACACGGCATCACTACTAACTTAGTGTTTAAAATAAAAGACGAACATCTAAAATTCTTCGAAGAAAACATTGACTATATGGGTACTTCTTGGGATCCAAATATTAGATTTGCTAATGAGAAGCAAAGAAAACTTTGGGAAGATAATGTTAAGCTTTTAACTTCTCGTGGAATGAAACTTAAATGTTTTATTTCTGTATCTAAAGATGTTGTTAAAATGGATCCTCTTGAGATTGCTGATTATATGCATTCATTAGGTGTATGGGATATCGCATACGAGCGTTTAACTCATAATGGTAATGCTACAATTAATCTTGATATATTCCCTCACAATAAAGAGCTCGATGATTTCTGGATGCGTATGCACGAAAGAACAAAAGGCCACCCAGTAAAAAATTCATTCCTAGAATCTGTATACGATAAATTTGATCACGGTGAAACTCGCAATGGAACATTCTGCAGAGATTGCGAACAAAAGCTTCATACAATTAATGCCGACGGTACTATTGCTGGTTGTCCTAACTCTGCTCCTACAGATCATTATGGTCATATTAGCGAACCGGTTCCAAAAGTTCGTGGATGCTATAAGCGAATGGAGATTATTGCTTCGGAATTACATGTACGTGATATGAGATGTTATAGCTGTCCTGTATTCGATTTGTGTCACTCTGATTGTCACCAATTGCAATGGATGGATGATGTATGCCCTGCTCCTAAGTCGTTAATGTTAAAGTTAGCGGAGGAAAAAAATTGGATCTCATAATTAAACCAACCGAGGCCTGCAACTTCAAATGCTCCTTTTGCTCTTCAACAGCGATTGATCCTGATAATGCGGGTTTGCTAGATCTAGAATATATTTACAAATTCTTAAAACGATATCCTGATACAAATACTATTATTGTAAATGGCGGTGATCCTTTAATGGTTGATCCAAAATATTACTGGGATTTGATAGATCATTTA
>Ga0206682_10003548_pt1 | contig 13258 bp, 8 predicted proteins | sample M240m12015metaG_FD_155444 | JGI IMG/M metagenome (GOLD analysis project Ga0206682, IMG submission 155444) | Ammonia-oxidizing marine archaeal communities from Monterey Bay, California, United States - M2 40m 12015 | ecosystem: Environmental > Aquatic > Marine > Intertidal zone | place: USA... | reverse complement strand
TACTTCTACTTCAGATTTCTACAATACTCAAGGACAATGGTTCCAAACTTTAGGAACTAAAATCCAAAAAGTATCTAACAAGATTCACCAGAAAACCTTAAGAGGTGGTGCTAACTTCCTAGTTGTTTCTCCTACTGTTGCTACAGTATTAGAATCTATTCCAGGATATGCTGCTGCAACTGACGGGGATCAGCAAGAATTCAACATGGGTGTACAAAGAGTTGGTAGCTTAGCTAACAGATTCAAAGTATACAAAAACCCATACATGACTGAGAACACAATCTTAATGGGATATAGAGGTTCACAATTCCTAGAAACAGGAGCTGTATATGCACCTTACGTACCATTAATGATGACTCCTCTAGTATACGATCCAGAAACCTTCACTCCAAGAAAAGGTTTAATGACTAGATATGCTAAGAAGATGATCAGACCTGAATTCTACGGTAAAATCTTTGTATCTGATTTATCTCAGATTTAAGATATACTTTAGAGTAATATTAAAGAGAGGCCTTCGGGCCTCTTTTTTTTTGTCTATTTATATATAAACCGTATTTAAATGGCTAGTGTAACTATATGGAATGGATCAGCAACTTTTACTTCAGGTAGCTCTACTCCTTTCGGATTTTATGATAACGATACCGAGTTTCAAACTGATGCTATAAAAGTAGCTAAGTTTTGTGGTACTCGTTTAGGATTTCCTTTAATGGATGTCGAACTACAAGATGGTAACTTTTTTGCTTGTTTCGAAGAAGCTGTTACCACTTATGGTAATGAAGTATTTCAATATAAAATTAGAGAAAATTATTTATCATTAGAAGGCTCTTCTACTGGAAGTTCAGCAAATAACAAATTAGTTAATCCAACTTTAGATAGAGTGGTGAATATTAGTAAAAATTATGGTACTGAAGCTGAAGTAGGAGGATACGTAACTAGATATACCGGTTCTTTAGCTCTTACTCAATCAATTCAAGATTATAACCTAGATGAATGGGCTACTAATAAAGGAATATCAGGTTCTATAGAAGTAAGAAGAGTATTTTATGAAGCACCACCTGCTATACTAAGGTATTTTGACCCTTATGCTGGTACAGGTACAGGTATTCAATCATTAATGGACGCTTTTGACTTTGGATCATATAGTCCTGGAGTTAACTTCTTACTTATGCCTGCATCATTCGATATGTTAAAGGTTCAAGCTATAGAGTTTAATGATCAGATTAGAAGATCTACATATACATTTGAAGTAGTTAATAATAGATTAAAGATATTTCCTATACCGAAAGAGAATGTTAATCTAAGATTTGAGTATTATAAAGTAGATGATAAGAAAGCAGCTAGTTTATTAGATAGCTCAGACCTTATAACTAACGTAGCAGAAGTTCCTTATTCTAATCCTACCTATGCATATATTAATAGTGTAGGAAGACAGTGGGTATTTAGATATACACTAGCATTAGCAAAAGAATTACTAGCATATATTCGTGGTAAATATCAAGTAGTACCTGTACCTGGAGCTGAAGCAACCTTAAACCAAGCAGATTTACTAGCAGATGCAAGAACAGAGAAAGAAACTCTTTTAACAGAACTAAAAGAAATGCTAGATCAAACTTCTAGACAAGCTCAACTAGAGAGAAAAGCAAATGAAGGTGAGAATTTAATGAAAACACTAGGTAATGTACCTATGACTATATATATTGGGTAATGAAGTTATCAAAAATCATATTAGACGAGGCAGTTTATACTCCATATCGTGCAATGGTACAAGTTATCAGTAGAGATGCTAGTCCATCAGTGTTAGCAGACTTAATTCGTGCGTTACCAGGTGTAACTACATGTACTATAGCAGGTTCTGACGATGCAGCTAGTAAATATATATTTAAAGTTAAGCTAATAACTCAGAAACCAGCATCTGAAGCGTTTGCTTCGTTAAAAAACAATGCTGTAAGTAAGTATCAAGAAATAAATGCGTTTAAAGTAGCTACAAACTCAGTTGAACGTATGAAACGCCCAGGAGAATACTAATATGCTATTTGGATCTAACAGAGACTTCGATTTACTCGTAAATATTAATAGAGAACTACTAAAAGACATAGTGGAACAGGAAATACTGTACCATAAGCTAAGTTTAGAAGATACAGACGTTAATTTATACGGTGAGGCAATGCAAAAATCATTTTGGAATGCTGTTAAACTTAATTGTTTAATAACTAGAGGTGATCAAGTCATTGATATACAAGAATTTGGCCCAGATCTAGGTAGAGAAGCATCATTTGCCTTCCTAAGGGAAGACTTAGTAGATAGCTCAGTAGTTCCAGAGGTCGGAGACATAGTAGAATGGCATAATGACTTTTACGAAGTTGATACTGTAAGGGAAAATCAACTTTTTATGGGTAGAGACAACCAATATAACTTAGCTTCCTACGGATCTCAGTTTGGTTCAACAATATCTATCATAGTAGACTGTCATTTAACAAGAGCAGACAAAGTAGGAATAACAGAAGTTAGATAAAATGGCAGAGAAACCACTTATACCTAAATCTCAAGAGGAATTATCTCAGAATAGTATAACTAACTATACTAATCCTGAAAGTAATACTGAAATTAGACCAAAAGAAGGCTTAGATCAAAGCACAAACAGGGGTAACCAGGTTTCTATGTTAAATGATAATGTAGAAACATATAAAGTCGGTATAAAAGATATAGATACTGCTATATTTTACTACTTTAACGAAGTACTTAAACCATCTGTTACTCAAAATGGTAAGGTTCTTAATGTTCCTCTAGTGTATGGTTCACCAGAAAGATGGGCTGCGATGCAGAAAGACGGTTACTACCGTGATAAAAACGGTAAAATGCAAGCTCCTCTGATAGCTTTCAGAAGAGATAGTATAGAAAAGAATAGAAATCTTGGGAACAAGATGGATGCTAACAATCCTCATAACTTTGGTATATTTGAAAAGAAGTTTTCAAGAGATAATGTATACGATAGGTTTGGAATATTAAATAATAGAATAGAAAAAAGAGAATTATATGCAGTTGCTATACCAGATTACGTAAATATAGTTTATAGTTGTATAATATTTACAGATTATGTAGAACAGAATAATAAAATAATAGAAGGTATAAATTTTGCATCTGATTCTTATTGGGGCAATCCATCTTCTTTTAGATTTAGAGCAATGATTGACAATTATACCACCTCAGCTGAGATAGTTCAAGGAAATGATCGTATAATAAAGACTGAATTCCAAATAAATTTACTAGGTCATATAGTAACAGATACATATAATGCTCAACTAGTAAATACTAAGAAAGTTTACTCTAAATCTAATATTAAAATTACATCTGAAACTGTGAATAAACTTTGATAGTACTACCATATTTATAAATAAGAGTTGCAATAAAAGGTTCCAGGTAATTTTAAAAAGGATAGATGACAAGATTTTCAAGTGAACTTTCCGGTTCGTTAATATTAAATTCCGGCAGTGTTACTCTCGAGTTACAACCATACTCAGGTGGTTTAAACGTATCGGGATCGGATTTATATATTAATCAAGTAAGCTTAGATAGCAGGATTTCCTCTATAGAATCAGGAAATGCTGGTACTGCGAGTTTAAATCCATTAAATCAACATTCTGCATCTGCAAATTTAAGATTAGGAGTTCTTGAATCATCATCCGCAGCGTTAAATACTGAAACTGGTTCTATCCTTACCAGTATTGGAAGTTTAACCTCAGTTACAGGTTCATATATTGTAACATCATCAGGATTTATCTCCTCTTCTGACCAGATTAGTCAATCTGGATACCTTACATCGGCTTCTGCCGCTAATTTAGGGTTTGGATCAGGCGGAGGAGGATCTACTCCTGCAGGAACTATATCATCTTCAGCTCAAATTGATGCTTTAGGTTATATTACTTCATCAACATCATCATCTTTTGCATCAACTGCATCTTTTATATCAGATACATTTATTTCAGCATCAGCTGTTAGAAGTGGCTTTGGATCTGGGGGTTCAACACCAGCAGGTACAATATCTGGTTCAACTCAGATAGAGGAATTAGGATTTATTACTTCTTCTAATATTAACACTGCTAGTTTTGTACAAAATAGTGCTACTTCATCGTTTGTAATTAATTCACAAACTAGTTCTTTTGTTCTAAATAGTGCTACTTCATCATTTGTAGTAAGCTCACAAACTAGTTCATTTGTAACCTCTGATCAAACAAGTTCTTTTGGTACAGCCAGCACTGGAAGTTTAGTACAGACAGCCTCTGTTAGTAATAATACTATTACTTTTACTAAAGGGGACAACACTACCTTTAATATTACAGTAGCAACCGGTAGTGGAGGTGGAGGAGGAGATGTAACTTACGATGGAAATAGACAAGTATCACAAGATTTGTTTCCAACTATGTTCTCTGGTTCATTTAATCCAGGAACATCAGGAAGTATACAAGATTTTTTAAATGCTATATTTTATCCTAACAGTGCACCTACAATTACAACAGGTAATCAAACTATAGTTGAATTTACTGCATCAGGATCATCAATAGTAACAGTAGCAGGTACAGATCCAGAAGGTCAATCGTTAACTTTCGGTACATCTTCAGCATATACAGCAGATTTCGTTAGAGTATCAGGTAGTGGTGAAATGACTCTTAATACTTTAGCTACTGGTTCAATGAATACTGTAGATAGAGGTGATGGAAATGATGCACATCCTATTATATTAAGGGTAGTTGATGCATTTGGTACTGCAGCAACAAAAACAATTTACTTAACTGTTACTTTAAACAGTGCTCCTCAATTTAGAGAGACTTCTGTTAGCGGTAACGTTATAACATCATTCACTACAGCAAGAAATGAAAATGCAGCAGCAGGAGAAGTAACTAAAATATACTTTACTGACGCTGATAGTGATGCTATTACAATTACTTCACAATCTGATGCTAATAATCATTTTATTATAACTAAAACTGGTTCTTATGTTAGATTATTACAAAATACAGCATCGTTAGACTACGAAACTACATCATCCTACAGTTTATCTATAACAGCCTCGGATGAACACAGTGTAGCAGGTGTTGATGGTAATTCATTTACTACAATTCCAATAACAGTAAACGTAACAGATAACGTTCCACCTACTTTTAATAACCAGACTTTAACCGGAGTTACAGAAAGTGTAGCAGCAGGAACTTCTGCTGGTACTGCAACTGCAACAGATGACGAAGGAGATACTATAACATTTGTATCATTTACTTTAGCAGGATTAAAATTAGACGGTGGAGATATAACTACAGGCTCATATAGCGGTACAAGTAAAAATGATCCAACAGAAGATGCATTTCAAATGGCATCTAATGGAGCAGTAACTACTAAAGTAGGAGCTTATTTAAACTCAGATATAATCAATGCTTACATTTATAGCGCTTCTGCTTCTGATCCTTATAATACTAGCACTAATGCAACGATTACCATACCGGTAGCTGATGACCAAGCACCTACTATCAGTGGTAATACAACATTATATGTAATAGAATCTGCTACAACTGGCAATGGTGTTAAAACTAACACCGACGGACTGTCAGGAACTAATGCAAGATTTACAGCTGATACAGCAGTGACTTGGTCTATTTCATCATCTGGATGGTTTAGTATTGACAGTTCAGGGTACGTTACTTTAGCTAGCAACATATCAGGGTCAGTATATGATGGAGGAACACAACTTAATGGAAGTGTAACCGCAAGTAATAGTTTTGGAACACCATCACAAACTAACTTTACAGTTAATATAACTGATAACGCAGCACCAACTATAACTTTTACTGATACTACTGCTAATTTAAATACGAATGGAGCAAGAAGTGGTTCAACCATAACTACTATATCTTTTGCTGATGTAGAAAGCGATAGTGTAGATTTATCATCTTTTACTTTTACTGATCCAAGCGGTCAATTAAATGCAGTACAAGCAGGTAGTACATTTTTAATTCAAGCTACTAACAACCTAAGTGGTTCAACATATGGATTTACATCTTCAATAGCAGATGTTAATGGGTTTGAAACTAGAACATCTACAAGCGATGTAACTATTGCAGCAGCACCTCTTGGTAATGCAAGTAATAACGGAACATACTATATTATTGAATCTGCTACTTCTGGTTCTAATATAGTAATAAGTGCAAATGGTAGAACAGGAACACAAGGAGATATAGACATAAGTTATTCACCTACATACAATAGCGCAGCAGTACAATCATTTACTTCATCTAATTCAGCAGTTGTAATAGATAGTAATGGTAGTTTAACTTTAGGAGTTAACATAAGTGGATCAGCAACAAGCTCAGGAGATACTATTGCTTCAACTATTACGTTTAGAGATCAATATGATAATATTGGTTCAAGTAGTATAAGTGTTAACGTTGCAGTTAATTCATCACCAACAGCAAGCTTTAGCAACTCAGGGTATACTAATAACTACAATACTAACCTAGCGACTAGTGGTACTACATTATTAAGTTCGACTATTACGGATGTAGAATCTGAAACACCGTACAGTGCTTCTCTTTCTGGTACTAATGCAAGTTCATTTACTTTAGTACCTCAAAATGCTAATTCATCATCTTACTTAATAAATACTTCAGAAGATTTATCAGCAGGAACTTATTATTATTCAATGTCAGTAGTTGACAGCTTTAACAAACAATCTGATTATAACAGATCATTAACTATTGCAGCTGCAGATATAGGAACACTTACAACTAATGGTACATTCTATATAATAGAGTCTGCAGTTAGTGGAGGATTAGTTAGAATTAACTCAGATGGTAGAACAAGTACACAAGGTGATTTAGGAGTAAGTTACTCTCCATCATACGGTTCACCAACAGTACAGTCATTTACATCTTCTAATTCACAAGTTGCTGTTACAGATGCAGGTGCTTTAACAGTTGCATTTGACGTAAGCGGTAGTGGAACAGGATCAGGTGATACAATAACATCAGATATAACTTTTAGAGATCAATACGATAACATAGGAAGTGGAAGTGTAACGATAAATGTAGCAATTAATAATGCACCAGATATTTCTTTTAGTGATACATCTGCTAACCACAATACAAACCTTGGACGCTCTGGTAGTACTTTAGTTACTTTAACATTTAGTGATACTGAAGGAGATACAATTAACTATTCAGGAGTAACTTTTGAAAATACTGGTAGCCAATTAAATTTAATTCAAGACGGTAGTTCTTGGTTCGTACAAGCAAAAGAAAATTTAAGCGCTTCAGCTTATTCATATACAGCTTCAGTACAAGACAATCATCAATTTAGAACTAATACTGAAACTGATTCATTTACTATAGCGGCAGCTGATATTGGTACGATGTCTACTAACGGTACTTTTTATATTATTGAAAGTGCAGTAAGCGGATCAGATATAGTTACTAATTCTAATGGTAGAACAGGTACACAAGGAAATGTAAGTTCGAGCTATTCACCAAATTACGGTGCAGCAGTAGTTCAATCCTTTACATCTTCTAACGCAGCAGTAGCAGTAGATAGTAGCGGTAACTTATCGTTAGCATTAAATCTAAGTGGTTCTTCTACAGGTTCAGGAGATAGTATAACATCTGATATAACCTTTAGAGATCAGTACGATAACATTGGCTCAGGAAGTATTACAGTAAACGTGACAGAGAATGCAGCACCAACTGTAGTTTCTTTTTCAGATATTACAGCTAATTTAACAGCATCAATTGCAGCAGGCACTGATTTAGTAAGTATGAGTATCGCAGATACTGAAAGTAATACTCCTTATAGTGCAAGTTTATCTGGAACAGATGCAAGTAAACTTACTTTTCAATGGCTTAATGCAGATTCATCATCAGCATTTATTGAAGCAGCAACAACTATAGAAGCTGGTTCTTATACATACGACGTAAAAGTAACAGACAATTTTAATAAATCAACTACCTATTCTGGTAGGACATTAACAGTAGCAGGAGCACCATCACTATATTATGTATATGTGGACGAAGCTGGAGTATACGCCTCGGCTGAAGCTAATGCATTATCAATGTATGGAGATTCTAGTGATAACGGAACAGTAGATGCAGGTAGTACTTTTGCAGCATTTGCAGGAGGAAGTTTAGGAGATACAACTATTAATACTACTATATGGCAATCGTCATTGGGTATAGAAAAAGTATTCTTAATCGGATCAGGTTCGTTACTATCTGGTAGTAGTGCTTCATCATTAATAGATGCAGTAGATCATACAACAGGATCTCAAGGAGGAACTGGAATGCACATCGTTTTCCCATCAGGTTCAAGCACATTTACTAACCCAGGATCATTTACGAATTCATTAGGTGGTTCGTCTGCAGGAGAATATTTACTATATGCAGATAGACCTGGTACTGGAATAGTAGACGCAGTCCAATCAGCATACGTTAGGTACTTCCAATTTACTGGAGGGAACACATACCCAGGTTCAGGGGAGGCAGGATTCGGAGTAATATTTACTCAGAATGATAGTTCAGCAGATATAAATTATTTCTTGATGGCATCGAGTGGATCGGCACCATCATCAACACAATAATAGTAGAGAATGGCAATTAATATAAGTACTGACATTAATGTAACCACCGGTGGGAAACTAACCGACGTAGGTCAGATTCAAGGCGCATGGAGGACTGTAGATAATGAATCCGATATGTATGCCCTTACTGCTAGTGCTACTACAAAACAGCTACTGCAGAATGGAATGATATTCTATGTCAGTGCTTCTAACTCTTTATATACGTTAGATATTGCTGGTTCATTCCCTATTCTTACCTATAACTTTAATTCATTTACTTGGCCTGGATCAGGAGGAGGTGGAGGTGGAGGAGATGTTTCTGCTTTAAATTTATTTACATCATCTATCCAAACAGAAGTAGATTCAATAAAAGCAGTTACTGGTTCCTTTGCAATCACTGGATCAAACACTTTTATTGGTGATCAAACAATAGATGGAATACTAACATTAACAACGCAATCCTCGGAGCCGACATATGTTTCTGGAGGGCTATACCTAGACAGTGATTATAATTTACACCTCGGGGGTAGTTAATAATAAACAACGATATTTATAAAAGACGACTAACTAAATAATTACATAACATGGCAACTTGGAAAAAAATAATAGTATCGGGAAGTAGTATATCCCAGCTCGCTAACGATGCAAATTTAATATACTCGAATAGTGCTGACGTAGCATTAACCGGGTCATATTCTGGTTCCTTCACTGGTGATGGATCAGGATTAACAGGTGTTGTTGCAGCAGGTACAATTTCTAGCTCGGCACAGATAGCTGATAATATATCTGGATCATTAGGTGCAAATGCAACGTTAATACGTTCATTAACTGCAGCTACCATCTCTGGTTCATCAACAGCATTAAGTGCATCTTTAGCAACAGACATAAAAGCATTAGAAGACTTTAGTTCTTCATTAGACGCTGGATTCGTAACTGAGGCTGAATTAGTAACAGCTACAGCTAGTTTAAGTGCATCTTTAGCAACTGACATTGCAGCACTAGACGCATTTAGTTCTTCACTAGATTCAACAATAATTAGCTACACTGGTTCTTTCAGTGGTAACGGTGCAGCATTAACAAATATAACGGTAGATCAAAACGCTACTGTAACAGCATCATTTAGTAATGCATCTACTGCTTCTATTACTCACAATTTTGATAGTGATAATATATTAGTTAGTGCATATGATGCAGATGGATATCAATTTATTCCAGGTCAGGTATTCTTAAAAACGAATGATATAGTTGAATTACACTTTGAGTCAGCTACAACCGGTAAGGCTGTAGTAGCAAGAGGTGGTCATATCGTTTCAGGATCTATTCCTTTCGACAATATTATAGCTAAACCAACCTTATTAAGTGGTTCAGCTCAAATCGCAGCTAATATTAGTGGGTCGTCAACTTCATTAAGTTCATCATTAGCTGGTAGAATTACAACTGCTGAAGCAGAATTAGGTAATACTTTAATATCAGGAGCAGCTCAAATAGCATCAGAAATATCTGGTTCTTCAACAGCTTTAAGTTCTTCTGTTAGTACAAGATTAACTACTGCTGAGGCTGAATTAGGCAACACATTAATTAGTGGTGCCGCTCAAATAGCAGGAGACATTTCTGGTTCGTTAGGTGCCAATGCAACCCTTATTCGTTCTCTAACTGGAGCAGGAATTAGTGGATCATTTACAGCTACATCAGCAAGTATAGCATCAGACATTGCAGGTATTAGTACTACATTTAACGTAGATGCTAACTCAGGTACAGCAGATGCTATTCCTTCAGGAGAAACATTAACGTTTACTGGAGCTGGTCCTATTACAACTGCTGTTAGTGCAAACGAAATTACAATTGATGTTAGTGACGCTGTAATTAGCGGGTCATTTACTTCAACAAGTGCTTCAATTGCAACAGACATTGCTACATTAGATACTAATAAAGCATTAAAAAGTGCAATTACAGGAGCATTTGCAGCAGCAAGTGCATCGTTCTCTACTAGAGTAACCGATAACGAAGGAGATCTTGCATCAATTGAAACATATACAGCTTCGTTAAAAACAGCACTTACATTAGATGGACAAAATGTAACAGTAGCTGGTAACTTAGAAGTATCAGGAACAACAACACAAATAGATTCAACCACAGTTGATATTGGAGATAACATTATTCAATTAAACGGTACTGGAGCTAGTAAAGGTGGTTTAGCAGTTAACGATGTTACTGCACCAACTACAAACTCTGGATCTTTATTATGGGATGGTGCTAACGATTACTGGGTAGCAGGAGCAACTGGATCTGAATCAAAAATATTTACAGCAGGAGGAAATGACGGATTAGTATCTGGATCAGCTCAAATAGCTGCTAATATTAGTGGATCTACAGGAGCATTAAGTGCTTCTATAGCAACAGACATAGCTACTAAAGCTGATAAGACAGCAGTATCAGGAGCATTTGCTACTACTAGTTCTTCTCTAGCAACTAGAATTACAGCAAATGAAGCATTTAGTTCTTCATTAGATGATACATTTACTACAACAGCAGAGTTAAATACTGCGACAGCTAGTTTAAGTGCATCAGTAGCTACAGATATTGCTTTAAAAGCAAATAAAGCAGACATATCAGGATCATTAGGAGCTAACGCAACATTAATTAGATCTTTAACTGGAGCAGGAATTAGTGGATCTTTAGGTGCTAACGCAACATTAATTAGATCTTTAACTGCAGTAGGTATTTCAGGATCATTAGGAGCTAATGCTACTCTAATTAGATCATTAGACGCTGCTACAATTAGTGGTTCATCAAATGCACTAAGTGCTAGTATAGCTGCTGATATATCAGGATTAGAACAAAGTAAAATTACAACTGGTAGTCATGAATTTAAAGTATCACTAGATACAGGTTCAGCAGTACTTGTTTCATCATCAGCAGAGATATTAGAGTTTGGTGATATATACAACCAAGGTGGAGGTCAGATAGACTTCAGAGTACCAAGTACAGCAGGATATATCGAACTTAATCACGGTGATAGTGACTTTATTTGGTTAGATGGTACAGATGCAGGTATTACTTTAGACAACAATTTCGAGTGGAGATTCTACGGAGCATCTGGTACGCTTATCGCACCAGGCGAGATTAGAGGTACTACAATTAGTGGTTCAGTAATTAAAGGAGCAACAGGGGAAGTACTTTCAGGATCAGCTCAATTAAATACTATTACAGGTGTTGCATCAGCTATATCAGGATCTTCAACAGCATTAAGTTCTTCTTTAGCAGGAAGAGTTGCTGCTAACGAAGCATTCAGTGCATCATTAGACGCTACATTTGCTACAGAAGCTGAACTTAATACAGCAACAGCTAGTTTAAGCTCTTCGATTGCTACAGATATTGCTACTTTAGATAGTGGTAAAGCTAATAAGACAGCAGTATCAGGAGCCTTCACAACAACTAGTGCATCAATTGCATCAGACATTGCAGAGCAAGTCGTAGCAAGTGGATCATTTAGTACTAGAGTAACTGCTCAAGAAGCATTTAGTTCTTCATTAGGAACAACATTTGCAACAGATGCAGAAGTAAACACAGCTACAGCAAGTCTAAGTAGTTCATTAGCAACAGACATTGCTACTAACCTAGCAAGTATCACCACTATAAACGGTAAAACAATAGTATCTGCCTCAGTACTAGACAGTACAGGTCAAGGTGAAGCTAGATTAACAACTAACGGAGTAGCTGCAACAACAGTTGATTTAGGATTACAGACAACTGATTCACCAACGTTTGCTGGATTAACAGTAGCAGGTGACTTAACTGTAACAGGTAATACAATTGAAGCACAGGTAACTAACCTTAACGTAGAAGATAAATACATCTTACTTAACTCAGGTAGTACATCAGGTGATTCAGGTATTGTATTTGGAGGTGCAAATGGAGCAGCTAATACAGGAGTTGGTTTATTCTGGGATACTTCTTACAATAGTAATGATGGTCGTCTTGGGATTGTAAATACAATTGCAGCAGGAGCTACAGGAGATCAAACACCAAGCTATCACATTGCAGGTGTATTTGAAGGTACCGAAGGTAATGCAGCATCAGCACAAGCAGATCACGTAGGTAACATAAGAGTAGAATCAGATGATATTTACATTTATGTATAATAATTTATAACAATGTTTAAAAAGGTTTTAATGGCAATAAAAGGTAAAAGACAAATAAATGGAGGTACTAAGAAAACTACTAGTGCCTCCAATTTGTTTTCTAAACAAGAATCAAGCTTTATAGCATCTAAACTTCAACAAGCTCAATATCAAGGAGCTGAGTTTGATATGTACTACAAGATAATGCAAAAGTTAAAGCAGTTGATAGATAAAGGATAATTTCCTATATTTATAATAAAGCTATTATCGGCCCTTCGGGGAAGTGGGCTCATTGAGTAACCAACCATAATAATAAGTAAAATGCCTAATTGGAAAAAACTAATAGTTAGCGGATCAGATGCTAGCTTAAATACTTTATCGCTTACCAATAGTGGATCAACTTCTGATACACTCATTCTTACAGCTACGGAAGATTCTTCAACAGCAGCACCAGTAGCTACATTCAAAAGAAATTCAAGTTCACCAGGAGATGCAGATTACCTTGGACAATTAAAGTTCAAAGGAGAGAATGATGCTGACCAAGAAG
>Ga0206682_10003547_pt1 | contig 13259 bp, 12 predicted proteins | sample M240m12015metaG_FD_155444 | JGI IMG/M metagenome (GOLD analysis project Ga0206682, IMG submission 155444) | Ammonia-oxidizing marine archaeal communities from Monterey Bay, California, United States - M2 40m 12015 | ecosystem: Environmental > Aquatic > Marine > Intertidal zone | place: USA... | reverse complement strand
ATCCTTGAGCCACATAATGGTCGAGTGTTAGATGCAAATACAAATGAAGTGATTACAACATTTGAATTAAAAACTAATGTCATTCTTGATGAAGTGAGAGCTAATGGCAGAATACCATTAATCATAGGAAGACAATTAACAGATAAAACTCGTGAAGCTTTAGATTTAGAGCCTACAAACATATTTACAAGACCAGATGATGCAGATAATTCAGATAAGGGATATACATTAGCTCAAAAGATGGTTGGAAAAGCATGTGGTGTTGAAGGAATACGACCTGGAACATACTGCGAGCCAAGAATGACAACTGTAGGTTCTCAAGATACAACCGGACCTATGACAAGAGATGAGCTGAAAGAGTTAGCTTGTTTAGGCTTCTCAGCAGACTTAGTTATGCAATCGTTTTGTCATACTGCCGCTTATCCAAAGCCTGTTGATATAGAAACGCAGCACAACTTACCTGATTTTATTATGAATAGAGGTGGTGTTTCCTTAAGACCAGGTGATGGAATTATTCATTCTTGGTTAAATAGAATGTTACTACCTGATGGGGTTGGAACTGGTGGTGATAGCCATACTAGATTTCCACTTGGAATAAGCTTCCCTGCTGGGTCAGGGTTGGTTGCTTTTGCAGCAACCTTGGGTGTTATGCCATTAGATATGCCTGAGTCTGTATTAGTAAGATTCAAGGGTGAAATGCAACCTGGAATTACATTAAGAGATCTAGTAAATGCAATTCCATATGCAGCAATACAAAAAGGACTTTTAACTGTAGCCAAAGAAGGTAAGAAAAATATTTTCTCAGGTAAATGTCTTGAGATTGAAGGTCTCCCTGATATGAAAGTTGAACAAGCATTTGAGTTATCTGATGCTTCAGCAGAAAGATCTGCATCTGGATGTACAGTTAGATTAAATAAAGAACCAATAATAGAATATCTAAAGTCAAATATTGTGATGTTGAGATGGATGATTGCAAGTGGCTATGGAGATGCAAAAACTCTAGAAAGAAGAGCGCAGGCAATGGAAGAATGGATAGAAAATCCAGAACTACTTGAACCGGATGCTGATGCAGAGTATGCAGAAATAATTGAAATTGATCTTAATGAAATTACCGAACCATTATTAGCTTGCCCAAATGATCCTGATGATATTAAACCATTATCAGAAGTTGCTAATACTGATATTCAGGAAGTCTTTATTGGATCATGTATGACTAATATAGGTCACTTCAGAGCAGCTGGAACTTTACTGCAAAAATACAACGGTACCAAAGCAAGATTATGGGTAGTTCCTCCAACAAAAATGGATGAAAAACAGCTTATGGAAGAAGGCATCTACAATGTCTTTGGTGTTTCAGGTGCTAGAACTGAGCTGCCTGGATGTTCTTTATGCATGGGTAACCAAGCAAGAGTCTTGGCTAACTCAACTGTTGTTTCAACTTCAACAAGAAACTTTCCAAATAGATTAGGAGATGGAGCTAATGTTTTCCTTGCATCAGCAGAGTTATCAGCAATTGCTTCAATATTAGGAAAACTACCAACTGTTGAGGAATATCATAAGTATATGGAGGATATTAACCCTCTATCAGATGATATCTATAAGTATTTAAACTTTAATGAGATTGATACATATGTTGAAAGCGCTGACTCAGCTAAGATTTCAGCAGTCAATATAGTTAATCCTTAGATTAAGCTTTTTCTCTTTGAGATTTAACTTCGTCTTGCCTTGAGTCTTCGAGGTCTTGAAGATAGTTATCACCTAAAGGAGTGATGTATTCCCCTGTGAAAATAGAAGTTTCAAACTCCTTAATATCAGGGTTTCCATACTGAACGGTTTCAATTAAATCTTCTAAGCTTTGATAGATAAGCCAGTCTGCACCAATTTCTTGAGCAACCTGCTCATGTGTTCTATTTGAGGCAATGAGCTCTTTGGTAGCTGGCATGTCTATGCCATATAAATTTTGATATTTAATTGCTGGCGCTGCGGAAGCAAAATAAACCTTTTTAGCACCCGACTCTTTTGCCATCTCTATAATTTTTTTACTTGTAGTACCTCTGACAATTGAGTCATCAACCAAAAGCACATTTTTATCCCTAAACTCTAAATCAAGAATATTTAATTTACGCCTAACTGATTTTTTACGCTCTTCTTGATAAGGCATGATAAATGTCCTACCAATATATCTATTTTTAACAAAACCTTCTCTATATGGAACGTCAAGGTCTACAGCTAGCTGAAGTGCTGCAGTTGTAGAGCTATCTGGTATAGGAATTACTACATCTATATCATGATCAGGATTTAACTTTTTGATAGATTGAGCTAATTTAGATCCCATTCTCATTCTTGCTTTATAAACTGAAATTTCATCAATTTTTGAATCTGGTCTTGAAAAATATACATATTCAAATATACATGGCTTTTTCTCAGGTACTTCTGCGCATTGCTGTGAAAAAAAGTTTCCATTTTTATCTATGAATACTGCCTCACCTGGCTCAACGTCTCTCAATTTTTCAAAACCTTGGGATGTAAATAAGGCATCCTCGGATGCAATAATATACTCATCTCTTGCTTCGCCTTTTCTAATACCAATTGATAGAGGTCTTATGGCATTGTTATCTCTAAATGCCAATATTCCATGACCTGTTATTAATGCCAAAACAGCATATGCACCATCGCATCGTCTATGAGTTTTTGTTACAGCTTTAAAAATATGTTCAGCTGACGGATAAATTTCCCTTTGCTTTCCTAGCTCGTGTGCAAAAATATTAAGAAGAACTTCTGAATCTGAGTCTGTATTCAGGTGTCTCATTTCAGCATGAAACAACTGCATTGCAAGCTCTTTAGAGTTAGTTAGATTTCCATTATGTGCAAGACTGATTCCATAAGGAGAATTTACATACATTGGTTGAGCAAATTCTTTCCCTGCTCCTCCGGCTGTAGGATATCTGACATGGCCAATACCATAATTTCCTATGAGCTTGTTCATATGATTTTGCTGGAATACATCTCGAACATATCCCATAGACTTTCTGCTATTTAATTTACCTTCAGAATCACAAACCACCATGCCGGCAGCATCCTGGCCTCTATGCTGAAGCATTAAAAGTGAGTCATAAATTTCTGCAGCGACATTATTTTCGGCAGAAATTCCAACTATTCCACACATTAGGAATCCCCTATTTCAGAATTTAAGTTTTCAGAGTCCGTATTTGAGTTTTCCTTTAGCGGTTCAATAACCTCAATAGCATCCTCAACAATTGGTTCAATAACCTCTATGGCCTCTTCAACAATATTTTTATTATCTATTAAATCTCTTAGATATGCCTCTATTTGTGGAGCATATTTTTCAATAATTGGTGTTATTTTTGATTGGTCAATTAAATCTGTTGATTTAACACTTGCAGGAAGCAATAAAAATATTACAAACAAAACTATTAGGCCTCTAGTCAAGCCAAACAAGACTCCAAGAAACCTATCAAAACCCGAAGCCCCTGACCATTTTATTAATTTGCTAATAAATTTAATGACCATGCCTCCAAGAATTATGCAAACCATAAAGACTACTATGTAAGCAAATATTTTTGAAATTTCTGCATTACCTATAAATTCATTTATTTTTGGTGTTGCTAAAAATTCGAGACTAACGGCTGCAATGAAAGCAAATACCCATAAAAATAATGATAAAAACTCTTTAGTAAAGCCTCTAGCTAGAGAAATTAACCCTGATGCAGTTAAAACAATTAAAATAAACCAGTCAGCAAAGTTTAAACCTAGAGCTTCCATCTAAAAATTTCCCCTTTTGTTGTGCCAGCAACTTTTTGTATAAGTTCAATATTGTTATGGATATCATTTTCATCGATAAAAGGCCCTGCATACACAGCATGGAGATCTTTGTTTTCTCCAAAGATTTCTGTAAATGCAATAACTCCGCTCTCTTCTAATTTTTTTACCATCGCTATCGCATTATCCTCTGATGATAAAACATGCAATCTTAAAACAAATAAATCAAAATCAGATTGATCTATATTCATTACAGCTAAATCTTTATTTTTTGGAACAGAGTTTTCACTTGGATCATCATCTTTTTTTGGAGTTACAGTTTCAACAACTTGCATAGAATTATCAGGCTGCAGATCAATGGTATCACTGACCACTTCAATTTTTTGTTCTTGTTGGTAGTCTATTTGTGGCTTTAAAAAGACAAAAAGCGTAAGAAGTAAAAGCCCTATACTAAAAGCTAACCCAACAAATCTTTCAATATTCATTAATCTTTATATATCTTTTTTAATAAGCTATGGACTTTGGTCCTCATATCACGTCTATGGACAATCATATCTATTGCACCATTTTTAAGAAGGAATTCAGACTTCTGAAAATCATCAGGAAGATCAACTCTAACAGTTTGTTCAATAACACGTCTTCCAGCAAAACCTACAAGTGCATCTGGTTCAGCAATATTAATATCACCTAGCATAGCAAGACTAGCAGAAACTCCTCCATAGATTGGATCGATCATTACAGATATATATGGAAGTTTTGCAGCTTTTAGTTTTTGAAGAGCGGCAGATGTTTTAGCCATTTGCATTAAAGAAATCATAGATTCTTGCATTCTAGCCCCACCACTAGTTGAGAAGCATATGAAAGGCGAATGGTCTTTTATTGCTTCATTAACACCTTGTACAAACTTTTCACCAACAACACCACCCATAGACCCACCCATGAATCTAAATTCAAAAGCAGCTACAACTACAGGCATAGAGTCCAGCGACCCCTTACCAATAATAATAGCTTCGTTTTCTCCGGTTACAGAAACAGCATCTTTAATTCTGCTTGAATAATATTTTGTATCTTTGAACTTGAGCGCGTCTTTAGTTTTAACATCAGGTGCAATTTCATGAAAAAAACCATTATCTAAAAAAATCTCAAGTCTCTTTCTTGCTCCAATTCTTAAGTGATGATCGCATTTTGGACACACGAATAAAGATTTTTCAAGTTCGGGTGCATATAAAACAGATTCGCATGATGGACATGAACTCCAAAGCCCATCAGGCACTTTACTTTTAGGCTTTGTTGAGCCCATTGAAGGGATAAGCTTTGTTAACCAGTTCATGATATAGCTGTTTTTATTTCCTTTAAGTAATTTCCTATTCTATCAAACTCTTTAGTTTTAGTGGCTTCATTTATCATTTCTACAATGGATGATCCAATAATGATACCATCAGAAACTTTAGCAAGAGTCCTAGCATCTTCTGCTGATTTGATTCCAAACCCAGCAAGAGTTGGAAGATCTGTGTATTGCTTAATTCTATTAATATTGCTTTCAATTTCAGATACATCTAAATTTGATGACCCAGTAACTCCACGAAGATTTACATAATATATAAACCCAGTACTATTATTAGCAATCAACTCAACTCTATTTTCTTTAGTTGTAGGAGATATAAGTGATATGGTATTTATATTAGGATTGTTGATTCCATAACCTTCTAAATTTAGTTCGCCTGGAATATCAACTACCAAAATAGAATCAATGCCATCTTTACCAGTAGCTTGAACCATATCAATATGAGAGATAAAAGTATTTAAATATCCCATAAGGACAATTGGGGTATCTTTGTTAGTTTCTCTGAATTTATCTACTAGGGACAAAATCATCTTTAAAGAAATATTATTTTTTAATGCGCGATCATGAGCTCTTTGGATTGTTGGCCCCTCTGCAATTGGGTCTGTAAAGGGAACGCCTATTTCTATGACATCTACACCTGAATCTACAAAAAGATGCATTAAGTCCAAGGTGGTATCCATATCAGGATCACCAGCAACTAAATAGGCTACAAGTGCTTTTTGATTATTAGATTTTAGATTAGAAAGAGTTGCCGTTAACCTATTCAAAATTCAATACCATCTATTTCAGCAACAGTATTAATATCTTTGTCACCACGACCAGAAACATTAATTACAACATTGGCTGAAGAGTCTAGCTCTTGCATTAAAGGCTCAAGATAAGCGAATGCATGAGCTGTTTCTAAAGCAGGCATAATGCCTTCTAGCTCAGTTACTTCGTGGAATGCTTTTAGTGCATCATTATCACTAACCGCAACATACTCAGCTCTACCTATATCTTTTAACCATGAATGCTCAGGTCCAACACCTGGATAGTCCAAACCTGCTGAAACAGATTTAGTATCTTTAACTTGACCAGCTTCATCTTGCATTAAATAACTTCTAGCCCCATGCAACACTCCAGGAGTTCCATCGTTTAATGGTGCTGCATGTTCTCCAGTAGAAACACCTTTTCCACCTGCCTCTACTCCAATTAATCTTGTTTCTTTTAAATCAATGAATGGGTAAAAAATACCCATTGCATTTGAGCCGCCACCTACGCATGCAACAACAGCATCAGGCATTTTGTTAAAAAGCTCTTCTGATTGTTTTATTACCTCTTGGCCAACAACGGAATTGAAATCTCTTACTATCATTGGATATGGATGAGGGCCAGTGACACTTCCTATAATGTAATAAGTATCATCAATATTTGTAACCCAGTCTCTCATGGCTTCATTCAATGCATCTTTTAAAGTGGCTGATCCAGAATCAACAGCATGAACCTGAGCGCCTAACAGTTTAATTCTATACACATTTAATGATTGTCTTCTAACATCTTCCGATCCCATATAAATGTGACACTCTAGCCCAAGTCTAGCTGCTACAGTAGCAGTTGCTACTCCATGTTGCCCCGCTCCAGTCTCGGCAATGATTCTTTTCTTGCCCATATACTTGGCTAGCAAAATTTGCCCAACCGTATTATTTATCTTGTGAGCGCCTGTATGATTTAAATCTTCTCTTTTTAACCAAATATTTCCTGATTGATATTTTTCTGTAAGTCTTTGAGCAAAATATAGTGGGGATGGTCTGCCAACAAAGGCAGATAGATCGCTAAAGAATTCTTTTTTAAAATCCTCACTATCCTTCAGATTATTATAGGTATTCTCAAGTTCCTCTAGGGCATACATAAGAGTTTCCGGAACAAACTTGCCACCAAACTCACCAAAGAAACCTTCTTTGTCAGGATAATTAAATTTACTAGAGGTCATGATTATCTATTATGTCTAAAATATTTGTTATCAGGTTAATATCTTTCTTACCAACCTCTGATTCAACTCCAGAGTTGATATCAATACACCAAGAATTAGTTGTTAATGCATTATCGACATTTTTAGAATTAATTCCACCTGAAAGAATTAAATTTTGTTTACTGGAGTCAATTTTTTTAAGTATTTCCCAATTAAATGACTCTCCAGTCCCACCATATTCACCATGTTTATGATTTTCCAGAAGGATTCCTGATGCAGAACTATAATCTGCGATACTTTCAAGATCATCTTCAGTCTTTACTCTTATAGCTTTCCAGAACTCTAATCCAAATGATTCACAAAATGAGAAATCTTCATTGCCATGAAACTGAAGAATTGGATCTGTAAAATATGATGATGTTTTATAAACAAAATCTTCATCAGGATTAACATATACACAAACAGGTCTTATCTTCTTAAAATTAATTTTATTCAAAGTCTTTAGAAATTTCTCATCAACATACCTTGGACTTTTTTCATAAAAAATAAAACCAACATAATCTATTTTTAGATTAATAATATTTTGGAGAATATTAATATCATTAATTCCACATATTTTAATTTTTTTAGCATTCATGATTTGAACTTATCCATAATATTCATTGTAGGGCTTTGAATATTGAATTGACTATTGTACTTTGGTCCAAGAAAAAATAAGCCTTTTGCAGATGCAGTCTTTCCTGCGGCTGCTCTATTCATTTCTAATAATATTTCATTAATTGATGTATTGATTTCACCCTTTGCGATATCTATCAAAGTTCCGGCCATAATCCTAACCATGTTATGTAAAAATGCATTAGCCTTGATTGTTATAAATATAAAATTATCTTTTTTAGTCACTTCAATATTTTTAATTTCTTTAACTGGGTTTTTAGAACTACATCGAGAGCTTCTAAAAGAGGTAAAGTCATGAGACCCTAAAAACATATTAGCTTGTTCTTTGATAATACTAAATTCAATAAGATTATCATCCCAATGAACTAATCTATCAAAAAATAAGGGTTTGGTTTTTGAGTTATAAACAACATAGGTATAACTTCTATCTAATGCTGAAAATCTTGAATGAAAATCCTCGGAAACATTTGAAATACTTTTGATTGATATAGAATCTGGGAGGTTTGAATTCATTCCATCTATCCAATTCTTATGATCTCTATCTATATCAGTTTTGAAATCAAAAACTTGAGACAAAGCATGAACACCTGCGTCAGTTCTTCCAGCATAATTTATTGAGATTTCTTGTTTGGTGATTTCTTTTAGCGCATCCTCTATTGCTTCTTGAACTGATATTGCATTTTTTTGTTTTTGAAAACCAGAAAAATTAGTACCATCGTACTCGGTTACAAAAGCTAATCTCACTTGTTTGGAATTTTAGCTAGCAAACTCTCTGCAGAGCTCTTAATGTTGTTATCTTCTGTTATTTTTATTATATCATCTAGTATTGTCTTCGAATTTCTATAATCTTGCATTTCAAAATATGTTATTGCCAAGTCTAATTGCTGCTCTTCGTGATTATTTTTTATACTCAAACCTTTAGGCAAGCCATCTACAGATGATAAGGAGTCAGTCGCCTCATCAAAATCATAAGAAATTGACTTTTTCTTTGCAGGGTTGAGTTGAATATATATTAAGGCAATAAGCACACCAGATAAAACTGAAACGACAGCAACAAATAATAAATCTGAGACGCCAAACCCACTTCCGCTTTTATCTTCCTGCTCTTCTGTAACTTCAATGAGCTTATCAAGTGCTTTACTCTCAACAGCCATTTCAAATTGTTTAGTATTACTTTCTATAAATTTCTTTGGATCAGAAACTTGGTCATCATTAAAATTAATAATATTCTTATCTTCTTTTTCTATATCCTTAGCAACAGTCTCTATCTTTTCTTGCTTAATAATTTTTGGTGCTGTTAAAGTTAATAGCGACTTAACAGCAGGTTCAAAATTTGAAGAGAAAGAGGAATTCATAGCCAAAATGGATTCTTTGGCATCAGCCTGTGATGTCATCTTCATTGTTGCAAATGATGGTATTACAAGATCCATATCTTTTCTAACCAGATTAATGTTTCCATCAATAAATGCGTTTTTATTACCAAGATAGATTGACCACATAATCTGGTAGATAGAGGTATCTGAAGTTTCTTTTTTTATACTAGAAGCCATGCTCCACATAGTTGTAATGTCATCAGCCTTTATTAAGTTTGGCGTCTCTTTAGGTGGAGACATTTCTATAACCTCCTCAAACTTATCTTTGATAGGAAGCCTTACTGGCTGATAAATTTTTGTTGGTTGTGGTTTTTTTGGCGCATTCTTAATTTTTGAAGGTAAGAATATAAATATGTCTTTAGCTATCTCATCTTTGATAACTAATTTGAAACTAAAATAATCTTCGTTGTAACTATTTTCTAAAACAATAGAGAAGGTTTGGTAACTAGAAAAATCTTCTAACAAGGTATAGCTTATGTCATCTTGTTTTAATAATTCATCTGATTTATATTCCTGCAAAAAAATATCATCATCTTTAATACTAGATCCCTGAATTCTAAAGGTAACAACCCTTTGATCATTAGAATTAAGTTTTAATGATGGAGAAGATAAAAGAGTGTCCCCAATAATATTTATTGAAAAAATAAATGTTAATAGGAATCTATATTTCATTATATTTTGTTGCTTGAAATCAGTCTCTGCAAAATCTGAACAGCATTAAGCGCTGCTCCTTTTCCATACACATTATCTGCAACAACCCACAAAGATATCCATGTTTCGCTTTTAATTTGTTGTGACCTAATTCTTCCAACATAAACATCCTCAGAGTCATTCGCTTGTTCTAAAGGTGTTGGATATTCTAGGTTTTCTGGATTATCCATAACACAAACACCAGAAGTGCCCTCAATGCATCCAATAACCTCTTCACGAGAAGCGACTTTTGATGTTTTAAGAAAAACTGCTTCAGAGTGTCCGTTCATGACAGGAACTCTGGCACATGTAGCTTGTACTTCTATTTTGGGATCTAGGATTTTCTTTGTCTCCCAAACTAATTTCATTTCTTCTTTTGTAAAGGCATTCTCTAAGAAAATATCACATTGAGGTATAACGTTAAATGCAATAGGTTTTGGATAAACTTTTGTCTCAGTACTATTCTCAAAAGTTTGTGATTTCAGCTCTGCTACTGCCTCTTTACCAGTTCCTGACACAGCTTGATATGTTGCAACATTAAAAAAATCAATACCATAATTTTCATGGATAGGCTTTAAAACCATTAAAAGCTGTGATGTTGAGCAGTTAGGATTGGCAATTAAGGCAGGTTCATTAAGCTGATCTAAAATATCTCCATTTATTTCAGGGATAACCAAAGGAATATCATCCTCATATCTAAATTCTGAAGACAAATCGATAACATAGCTTCCCGATTCAACAAATTTTCTAGCATAAGTTTTTGCTACTGATGATCCTGCTGAAAAAATTGTTATATTGGCCAAAGTTGGATCAAAGGAGTCCATATCACCAATAACAATATCTTCGTTTTGAAATTGAACTGTTTGACCAACAGTAGACTTCCCAAGAGGAAATAACTTATTAATTTTTATGTTTTTCTTTTCAAGAAGTTGAAGTATTTTTTGACCAACTACACCTGATGCACCAATTAAAGCTAAATTAATAGATTTATCCATTTTTAATAATTCCTATAATTATCTCAGCAACCTCAGATGTTTTTATATATTCAGAAGTTGTACTTATATCTTTTGTTCTATGGCCCTGTTGAATAAAAATCTTAATGGCATTGTCTATTTTATCTGCTATATCTTGTTGGTCTAGGGAGTGTCTAAATGCCATCGCTAAGGAAGCGATCATAGCTATAGGATTAGCAATATTCTTTCCAGCAATGTCTGGGGCGCTGCCATGACAAGGTTCATACATCCCTTGTGAAGAACTATTTAAAGATGCTGAAGGAAGCATACCTATTGAACCCGATAAGGTTGCGGCAATGTCTGAAAGGATATCTCCAAACAAATTGCTTGATACAATAACGTCAAATTGATTTGGGTTTAAAACCAGCTGCATAGCAGTGTTATCAGCAAGTTGGTGAGAAAGTTCTACTTCAGGATAGTCTTTTGCCATATCAGTTACTACGGATCTCCAAAATTTAGAAACTTCTAAAACATTAGCCTTTTCTACAGAGCAAACCTTGCCGCTTCTTTTCTTTGCAGACTCAAATGCAACTTTAGCAATTCTTCTGATCTCGTCTTCATTATAGATCATTGTGTTAAATGCATATGGTGGTGTTTCATCAGAAACTATTGCTCTAGGTTCTCCAAAATATATTCCACCTGTAAGTTCTCTTACTATTAAAATATCAAGATCTTGAATTATTTCATTTTTAATAGGAGATGCACTCGCGAGTTCATTAAAGAGAAATGCAGGCCTTAGATTTGCAAATAAACCTAACTCTTTTCTTAGGCCTAATAAAGCCTGTTCGGGTCGTGACTCCCAATCTAGCTCATCCCATTCTGGACCACCAACTGCACCAAATAAAATAGCATCAGATTTTTTAGCCTCATCAAGAACTTCATTTGGAAGAGGAGATCCTTTCATATTATATGAAGTTCCACCTACATCCATTTGTTTAACTTCATAATCAAGTTGATACTCATCAATTAAAAAGTCTAAAACTTCCTTGGCAGAACTAGTAACTTCTTTTCCAATACCATCTCCAGGTGTAATTAATATTTTTTTACTCATCTGCATATATCCATGGTTTATTATTTCTTCTTATTTTTTCAAATAATTTTATGTCGTCACTATATTTGAGTGTCATATCAACATCATCTAAACCCAATACTATTCTTTCAAGAAGGTTATCTTCAACATCAAAGGAATATTCTTGAGAGTTATTAAATTCTATTTTTTTTGAATCAAGACTAACAGATATGTCTGAAATTTTATTAGAAAACATAACATCTATCTGATCTTTGGATAGCTTTATAGGCAAGACACCATTTTTAAAACAATTGTTATAAAAGATATCGCCAAATGAGGAAGCTATAACAACCCTGAAACCAAAATCTCTTAAAGCCCAAACTGCATGCTCCCTTGAGGATCCGCAACCAAAATTATCTCTAGTCAAAAGTATATTGGCTTTGTTAAATGGTTCTTGATTTAAAATAAAGTCAGGATTTATAACTCTTTGATTTTTGGTGATGCCTAGCTTGCCTTCATCAAGATAACGCCAGCCATCAAAAAGATAATCTTCAAATCCAAATTTTTTAATAGACTTTAGATATTCTGTGGGAATAATTTGATCAGTATCAATATTATCTCTGTCGATTGATGCAACAGTTCCTTTTATTTGAAGCTCATTACCAACTATTTTCATGACAAGTCTCCAATCACACCCTTAATGGCAGTATGTGCAGCCATAATTGGACTCATAAGATGAGTTCTACCAAGGTTTCCTTGTCGACCTTCAAAATTTCTATTTGATGTAGATGCGCATCTTTCGTATGGTTTTAATTGATCAGGATTCATTCCAAGACACATAGAACATCCTGGATCTCTCCATATAAAACCCGCTTCTTCAAATACCTTATCTAAACCTTCCGCCTCTGCTTGTGCCTTAACCATTCCTGATCCAGGAACCACAATGGCTTCAGTAATACTTTGTGAAACTTTTTTTCCTTTTATAGCTGATGCTGCTTCTCTGAGATCCTCTATCCTTGAATTAGTGCATGATCCAATAAAAACTCTATCAAATTTAAGGTCGGTAAGCTTCTGACCTTCTTCAATACCCATATATTGTTTTGCTAACTCTATATTTTTTTTGTTAGCTAGAAGTCCTGAACTTGATTCGGGCAATGCCGCATCATAATCAACAACCATCTCTGGAGAGGTTCCCCAAGTAACTTGAGGTTTTATAATAGAAACATCAATAACAACCTCTTTATCAAAGATGGCATTTTCATCTGAACTCAGGCTATCCCAATGTTTTTGAGCTAGTTTTAAATGATTTTCATCTAAAAATGAATGCTCTTTTACATAATCTGAAGTCGTTGAATCGGGTGCTACCAATCCAACCTTGGCACCAGCTTCAATAGCCATGTTGCATATTGTCATTCTTGCCTCCATT
>Ga0206682_10003545_pt1 | contig 13260 bp, 13 predicted proteins | sample M240m12015metaG_FD_155444 | JGI IMG/M metagenome (GOLD analysis project Ga0206682, IMG submission 155444) | Ammonia-oxidizing marine archaeal communities from Monterey Bay, California, United States - M2 40m 12015 | ecosystem: Environmental > Aquatic > Marine > Intertidal zone | place: USA... | reverse complement strand
AGCGGCGGCTTCTAAATTATCGTTGGCGTTCATCAAAACCTGCCAAATACCATTGAAATCGGGCTTACCATTCGGGGAACGCGGAATCTCACTATTTAACCCTGACTGATCTCCATCTGTCGTCATACTGTCAGTTGAATCAGTTGGAGAGCAACTTGAAAAAAATACAACGATCGCTGGCAGTAACCAATAAAATCTCATAATTCCGTCCCTTGGCTTTAGTATTGAAATCGCGGACAACTTCTGTCCGAGCATATGCAACCGATGAAACCACCTGACCCCAAGTGTGTCAAGTGATCGAAAACCGGTAGAAAGTAACTATAGACCTTGTCTAACAGAGTCCCTCCCGAATAATCAGGATTTGACTTGAGGAGAATTCAATAAGCGACGGAGACGCCTTCTTAACGGAACCTCTGCGTAAAGATAGATTATGGTGCAAAAAACCAGCAGGACGAAAGCAAGCAAGACGCTATGAAGCATAACGGGCAAAGTTTGTGGTAGAAGATCAAAAAACTGAAGCATTTCCATCAATGGCCAGTGAAAACAATAGAGCACGTAACTTACTCCACCAAGAAAAAAACAGAAGCGATGCTGTAAGTCGTTGGGTGCCCAATCTAAGCGACTCATTACAAACACAATTAATGTCACCGCTGGAACAGACAGATAAAATGAACCGTATTGGTAAGGCAGATAATTTTGCGCGAGATACACAGTCCCCAAGTAGAGTGCAACTGCTGGCAACAACCAAAGCGGATGGATACGTCCAAAAATTTCTGGTGGACGCAGAAGATGTATACGATACAACAGCATGCCCAAGATAAATTCACTGCCGCGCACTATAGGATTCGTATAAACCGGAATATTCAATTCGGCCAAACCCAGGTTTTCTCCAGGTGGCAACCAACTCTGGATAAGGCACAACTGAAGCACATAAAGCCCTAGCATACTTAATAAAATTCTCAGAAGTGTGTCAGCCCGACGAAGCACAATCAGCCAAAAGGGAAAGCTTACATAAAAGTACATTTCTAACACTAGCGACCAAAGCGGGCCATTGAAAACGAGATTTAAAGACTGAATTTCTGAAAGCGACTGTGTAAATGTGACATGAGCAACCGTCGCTCTGACCCAAAACTGTGGGCCCAGGTCCTCAGGCAAATCAAAACGTAACTGCAACGGCCGATGCACTTCTTCCCAAAACTGATCTGTTAAGCTGAGGTATCCAATTGAAACGAAAGCTGCCGAAACAAAAACAGCAAGAAGATATGCGGGAAAAATCCGAATAACGCGATGGCTATAAAAACGATAATAACCTGCACGCCCAATAATTTCTGGATAGTTATATGACAGAATAAATCCGCTCAAGACAAAGAACCATGATAAAAAAGTAGTTCCCAATGTTCCGTAAACGATAGGACTTCCAAAAATTGTTTCGTAATGCACAAAAACCACAATCACAGCGCCAACAAAACGACCGACGTCCAGTATTGGAATTTTGTCTTTATCCGTTGCGGTATTCAAAGTACGGCGCTTCCTTTCGCAATAAGATTTCGACGCCGCTGTTATCAGTGACGTCTCAACATCTTTATCATTAGAATATTGAGAATTAACTCCTCAGATAAGTTATTTCATAGGTAACACCATCCGCGTTAGTTCCCCCAGAACCACGTTGAGAGCTGAAATATAACCGCTCAAACGAGGGATCAAAAGCGGGCCCTGTAATCTCAGAGCGATCGTGTCCCACAATCTGCAGAATAGGCATGACTTTTTCATCCGAGGTCAATGCGACGAGCTGCATGTGTCCTCCATCTTCCGCAACCAGAACATCCCCTGTCGGCGTTATAGCCAGATTATCGACACCGGAAAGCACCGGACTGGCGCTCGTTGCTAAATCGTATGCCAAAGAAAGCTGATGCGATTCTATGTTGTATGCCCAAACTCGGTTGTCCCTTTTGGTGCTAAAGAAAACCGTTCTTTCGTGGATGATAACTCCTTCTCCACCCCGAAAAGGCTGGTAACCTTTCACCTGCTTTCGAGTCGCCATTGTTCTCGCCAACGGATCTGGCACTTCGTGCCAAGTCACAATATCCTCACCCGCTATGTTCTCCACAACAGCAATTTCTAGTTTCCCGCGGCTAATATCTGGGAGCCCTCTACTCGGAACAAATCTGTAAAAGCCCCCGTCAGGGCGGTCTTCTGTGAGGAATAAGTACCCGCTGGTCTCGTCCACTGCAACCGCCTCGTGGGAAAAAACACCCAAAGTAGGTCTTGGAATAGCTGGATTCGCGCCTGTTGGGTCACACTCATAGACCTGTCCAGATCTGGTTTCTTCACACGAGAGCCAAGTCCCCCACGGAGTAGTTCCCCCAGCGCAATTTTGCGAGGTATTCTCTAGTATCGGATAACTATCGACTAACGTACCGGAGGAGCTAAAGCGAAGAGCGCCCGCACCTCCCTTACCGAAAATTTCGCTGTTAGAAACATAAATCCAGCCCCCGTCAGGTTGTGCAAAAACACCCCCCCCATCCGGTGCACCATGCCAGGCTCGCGCCCCATCAATCGGCGAGGCACCACTGCGAGCAACTACGCGGGAACGAAACCCAGAGGGTAAACGAATACCGTTTAAATCTGGAGGCAACAGTGTCCCTACATCTCGAATTGCAGAAAATCTGCCCAAACCTTCCGCGCCAATGGCCCTAAACCCACCCGATAGGAAAGCGGAAAAGCCAACACCTGCCATTTTTAGAAATTCCCGTCGCTTTACTGAGTTAGATTTCATAATCTTGCCCTATTTAAAAAGCCAGAGGCTCCAAATGTTAAAAATAAACCATATTAATTCTTTAAATTAATATTACGTGAACAACATCTTCGCGCCAAAAAATTAAGCCTTAGCGCAGGTAATTCAGCTCAATCCCGTATAGTGAAGTGAGCCGAAAAAACTTCACTAATCGAGGCAAACTTTATGAAACAACTATCGCATCAATATTGCATAAGCCGTCAATCTCTTGGCCTCCTATTTATGATCATGCTTGCAACTTCGCCTTCAAGCGCCTATCAAATCAATTTGGCCAAAAAATCGCAAACAAAAACTACTCCGCATGTCGATTTGATCACAGAGCTTGATCAAAACGGCGATGGAGTCCTCAACTATCCTGAATTTTCAGCGAACAATCCAAGGCGATTCCTGCTGCAAGACGAGAATGGCGATGGAAAACTCTCTATGGATGAATTCGTAAGTAATAGTGATCGTGTACGAGAAAAAAACAAAAAAAAGATCACTAAGGACAAATTACACCCCAAAATGGCGAATCATAACAAAGAAAAGTTGCGCCAATCTCATAGAAAGATGCTAGTTTCGAAATTTTCATCGATAGATACCAACGGCGATGGTCAGCTGAGCACAGACGAGCTACATGAAGATCGCTTCCTCCGCCTGGATAAAGATAAAAACGCGATACTGAACGCGGCAGAGCTCTCTATTAAGAGGAAAGGGAAAAAATTGACCAAGCAAAATCGCCCCGAGAATGGTCGAAAAACCAGAAATGAAATTAAATTACCGTAATAACTTCTGCCGACCAAGAGAATGTTAATGATAACGGATGAGAAACTTATGAGGCGCGTTTGCGATGGAGATGAGAGCGCTTACCGTCTTCTGGTTTCTCGCCACATCACTTCTATAGGACGTTATACGATGAGGCTTCTAAATGGTCGACAAGACTATGAGGATATCTCGCAAGAAGTGTTTCTTAGACTTTGGCTAAAGGCAAAAACCTGGGATCCTAAATCCGCAAAACTTAGTACCTGGCTACACAGAATTGCATTTAATTTGTGTATGGATTATTTCAGGCGCCCGAGTCAGAGAGAATCGCATTCTGATTTGAAAGAATCCGACATTGACGCTGTTCAAGCTTTAGATGAACCTGTAAACGACGTTGCTCAGCGATTCAGGCAACTAGAAAAACTGATTTCAGAATTACCCGAGAGTCAGCGCAGTGCCACGACTCTGGTTTATCAGCAAGGCTTTGCTAATAAAGAGGCGTCGGAGATCATGGGTATCTCCGTTAAAGCATTAGAGTCCCTACTCTCTCGAAGCAGGAAAACCTTACGCGTCTTAGTGTCATCAGAATCAAGCAAAGCTGAAAAGTCCAGCCCGCTTGAAAAAGAGGAAAAGCTATATGCCAAACAAAATTGACGATCCACAACAAGGCTCAAATATGCAAACAACAATATCTGATGAGCAGTTTATTTCCATACTACGCGAACACGGAACTGATATAGAAGCCTGGCCGGCGGCGCTGCTCGTCGAGGGCAAGACTTATCTGCAAAACAATGAGCGAGGCGAAAACTTAATTAAAACCATTCAGTCGGAAGAAAACGAGCTTGACATGAGACTTCGCAACCTCGTCCAACAGCTACCGCCACATAATTTTTCATCTCTCGAAAGGAAGATCTTGAGCCAATCTCTCCCCGAGAAACGCGGCAACCTAACTTGGGTTGATACTATGAATGACTGGCTTTTTGGCAACGAAAAGATGCCCCATGCGCAATTCCTCAGACCCTCGATAGCGGCTTTTTTCTCGATGACACTGGGAATCGTCAGTGGCAGTCTGTACTCACTTAATAATCTCGAGCAGGAATTATCTTCTCAGAATATAGAAGACGAGCTTTACTTAATGGCCCTGACTAGTGAGATTAAACTCGACAATCTAAATATTACTGAGCTGGAGGGACCAGAATGAAAAAACGTAAACTCAGACTTTTTTTGCTTTTTTCAGTGGCACTAAATTTTTTCTTTTTCGGTGGCTTACCTTTTATCGCGAAGAAAAAGTTTGAAGAGCGACAGTTTAGACCGTTCCCTGCAAGCATAGCTTGGGTCGTACGAGGACTCGATAGAAAAGACCTGCCAACGTTCTTAGAAAGACACTCCGGAAGGATTGCAGAACAACAGCCCATTGGAAATGCCCTACTGAGAAGATTAAACGCCTCACAAAATCTCGCTTACGAGCTCATTGCCGCAGAACCCTTCGATCGGCGGGCGCTCACAGACACTTTTGCTACCATCCGTGAGACCAATTTAGAGTACCAAAAGGTATCGCATGACCTCGTCGCCGATCTGTTAGAAGAAATAGAACCTGAAAACCGCAAGATAATTGCGAAATATCTTGCCAAAGCACTCAATCCAAAGCCGACAAAGAGGACCGAGTCTCGTAATTTAGAACATTCAACTCTTGGACCGACGGGGCAACCAAGGCAACCCCAAGCACCTAATCTTCTGCGCTAAATAGGAACCATATATGATTGCCGAAAACAAAGATTCCCAAACCGAATTTCGACGCGGCCAATACCGCCATTTCAAAGGGAACTTATACGAAGTAATTGGAATAGTGCGACATAGTGAGACACAAGAGCAAATGGTGCTCTACCGAGCCCTTTACGGGGAGGGTGGGTTATGGGTCAGACCTTATCACATGTTTTTTGATTTCATCGAGCGCGAGGGACGAAGATTTAAGCGTTTTGAATATATAGAAGCCTAAGAAAATCAGCGACGCGTCGGCGAGGGACAGCTTTAAACGAACAAGCTTTATTCTGTAAACACTTGTATAATACGCATAGACGAGCCCGATCTAACTATCGCCACTGGAAAACAAGATTCAATGCTAAAATCAGTCCTACGCATCGTCCACTGCGTGTCTCCTCTCAATCATCTAAAATCTATACTGATCCCGCTACTAATCCTTTCCAACAGCATTGAGGTAGTCGCTAATTCTTTTGTGAGAGTCCAAACTGATTTAGGTGACTTCACAATCGAATTATTCGAGAACGACGCCCCCATCACCACTAAGAATTTTCTTAACTATGTGCAATCGGGCAGTTATCAGAGCACTATTATTCATCGAGCAGAACCCGGTTTTGTACTTCAAACCGGCAAAATCAGCTCGAACGAAAGCGCAAATATAATAGATCCCATCTTAAAAGGTTCTCCTATAGCTCTGGAATATCAACTTCCAAATATATTGGGGAGCGTAGCCATGGCGAGGACCGACTTACCCGACAGCGCAACGAGTGAGTGGTTCATAAACTTAGCTGACAATACAGATATCTTGGCAGAGAGCAATAACGGTGGTTACGCGGTCTTTGGTCGTGTTATTGGTGATGGGCTGACCGTGGTTCGGAAAATAGAGAACTTAAACCGCGCAAAGTATATCAACGAAATTCCCTTTGATGTTCCCGTAATCAATTACACAGGCTCAGGTTTAAACGTCGCAAATTTTGTTGATCTCAAAGTTACAGAGATTGTTGCTCCTAATTATTTCGACAACAGCAATAATACGCTTTACGTAAAGGTAGATGCTGGGACTGCCGGGTTTGCTAAACTTAGCTTCAGTATTTCTCAGAGCGCACCAAATATCATTGTTAAACTTGAAACTGTTGAAACATTAGCTGGAACCACGCCAAAGATTGCGGTTTATAGGGAGGCATCTGCTGAGCTGATTTTACCGGAATTGGTGATCGATGGAATTGTGGTCGGGCGCGACCTCGTTTTCAGCTTAATCGACGCTGATCAACTTTTATTTCAATTAATTAGCTTCAAGTAATTGAGTGGTAGCACCTGAATGAGCTAGGCACCAAAGGCGCGATCATCTCCCTTACCTTTGGCACCGGGCTGACATTTATAGTTACTTATCGTTTTTTAAAGTATTAGTTCCGCTATGGAATAAGTCTTGGAATAAACTTAGTCATCCCTTTTATTGGACCTACCTCGCCGGCATAAACAACTCCGTCCCTATCTACAGTGACTCCCTCACCCATGGAGCCAATCCCACCCATACCAGAATTACGCTCTGACATGTGATTTGGAATAAAGTACATGACCTCGCCTGTTTGGGCGCTTCCTACTCGAAGACCTTTACGCCAACCACCCGGGTTATAATTCGTGTCTGACTCAGAATCAATGGCGTATAACATGTCTGTTGCCTTATCGATGAAGAGACCGCTTATCCGACTGAACTGATACCAAGTGTCCTGGTGATTTCCATCCTGATCAAAAATTTGAATACGATTGTTACCGCGATCAGCCACAAAAAGTCTACCTTGCGAATCCATTGCTAGGGAGTGCGGAGATCTAAACTGGCCATCTTCAAAACCCCATTCACCAAAAGATTTGATAAATGTTCCATCCGATGAAAATATTGAAATACGGCTTTTCGCGTTTGGTCCAGCTTCATTTTGGAATTGTGCTCCGTGGGTGTCTGCCACAAAAATGTTGCCGTTTGGCGCGATCAAAACATCATTCGGAGCATCAAAATGGGTTGGAGGATCCCCAGCTTCACCGCCAGTGCCCAGGGTCATTAGCAACTCACCCGTCCGACTAAATTTGAGCACGGTATGGCCTTTTCCGGCGGCATCAGGATTTTCAGCAAGCTCGCGGCTATTTGCCGCACGCGCATCGACGATCCATATATTTCCCTCAGAATCAACATCCATCCCGTGTGGCCAAATAATTAGATCAGCGCCAAAGCTCTGGACCACGTTACCCTGCGGGTCCAGCTTAACAATGGGGTCGACGTGCGACGTAGCACAAGAATTATTCCCACAGCGATCTCCGGCCCAAATGTGTATTCCATCAATATCGACATTAACGGCGCTTACCGAGCCCCACGTACGATTGTCTGGCAGCATTCCAAAATCACGTTGTGTTTCATAGGGATTCGGTAAATTATTAATTGGAGATTGGGCTGCGTGTTCTGGCGGTTGGACCGCTCCACGCTGAGCAACCACCCCTGCAGACAGCATGCATGCAAACACTCCCATTAACTTTGCTATTGTGCTGGCACTTGTTTTAGTAACTCTCATCGTTATAAGCCTCTTTGTAATTAACCTGTTTTTTTACTTTTTACTCAACGACTTTACCAATGTTCAGCGAAAAACCAAAGCTCTCGGTAACAAAATCACATAAAGAAACATTAATGTACGTGAATAGGTTGGATAACCTCAATTACGAGCCGACTGCGCAGTAAATAAAATCAGAAACTAATAATAGACGCAGGGCACACTCTTGGTTATTCTTCGCCTGCAAATTTAGGTCGTTAAAGGATTTATTATTCCTCAACTGGGAACTAAGGATGTGCAATCGGTGTCAGCGTACAACACTAATAAAACGATAATTTCATTAATATTTTTAACATGTCTCACGATGGGCGCATTGCTGCTTTTTATTCTAAATGCGGAAATCGTTGTCAATGGGGGCGGGATTAAGCATGAAATCTTTTCCGGCATGAGCATCGGGGGAGATGGGCTTGAAAGGCTCAGTTATACCGGCATACCGAGCTACGTTTTTGGAGCCTTGCTAATATTTCTGATAGTTGTCTTCTGTGTGTTGGGCATACCGCCCCAAAAGCGCGACTTTCAACTTTATATGTTTGTGCTCTGCACTCTGATCTTAAGCCTCTTCGTTTGGTATCAAATGATTAGCTCTCACCTTGAGTATCTCGAGACTGGTGTGACGGGTTACTTCTTGGGTTTCCCTACGGCCTCAGCTTGGCAAATGTATGGAATTTGGCTGAGCTCTGTCCCCTTGATCTCTCTTTACAGCATAGGTTTTCGACGATATGTGTTTAGTGATTCTGACGAGAAAGAGTTTAATGCCCTTCTCGAAAAGAGTCGTTCTAATGAGAAATAAAGTGGATCACAGAACCTCTGCGGACAAGAAGCTTGTTGATACTCAGCTAAATTATTAATCAAAGAGAACGCAAGAAAATGGAAGCGTATAGGCAAGAGATAATTACAGGTGCAGTTGTTTTCTATATGCTTTTTTGCGTATTCACCGGACTCTGGGCAATGCGCCGAACAACCAACTCTGGTGATTTTTTTATGGCTGGCCGCGGTCTTGGCCCTATTGTTCTGTCACTTGCTCTTTTCTCCTCAACACTCAGTGGCTTTGGCTTTGTTGGAGGACCAGGCCTTGTCTACTCCATAGGCGTGAGCTCATTTTGGATGGTAGTAATTTCATCCGCCGGTTACGCGGTTGGGTTTTTCATGGTCGCTAAAAGGATTCGATTAATTGCCGAACTACGGGACTGTATATCACTGCCAGATATCGCAGCGGTAAGATACCGGAGTGAGACAGTCCGATTGCTAATGGCGATGACTATTGTGCTGGGGGTAATGGGTTATTTAGCTACTCAGATCCTTGCAATGGCATTGGTAATGCAAGCGATACTATCTGGCACTGACACCTTTGCCAACATCGGTCTGGTCTCATGCGTTATTATATCCTCAACCGTCCTGATTTTTTACTGCGTGACTGGCGGAATGATCGCGTCAGTATATACAGATGTTATTCAAGGCGGCATGATGATGGTTGCAGGCGTCCTAATACTTCTTACTGCAATGAAGGTCTTCCCCGGTGGAATAACTGAAGCAACCTCCATAATTCTTGCTGACGATACGGAAACAATGATGCCATTTGGCGCCGCCGGTATTATGGCTTCCCTCGGCTGGTTTTTTGTCTTTGGGCTCGGGCTGGCGGGCCAACCTCACTTGGTAACAAAAATGATGATGAACAAAAAAGTTACTGACAATCGCCACATCCTACCAATGTCGGTTTTCGGTTATGTTATGGCTGCGCTGCTTTGGATTTCTATTGGTGTAGTCATGCGCGCATCAGTAATTGATGGTTTAATACCCCCTCTTTCAGTTCCAGATGATGCCGTCTCAATTTTTTTAACCATATTCAGTAATCCACTTTTGGCCGGCGTGGTTTTTGCCGGACTTTTTGCAGCAATTATGTCCACCTCTGATGCTTTTCTTAATGTGGGCACGGCAGCGGTAATACATGATATCCCCAAAGCAATAAGGGGGACGAGTATCACCAATGAGCTGTTCTGGGCACGCATCGTCACGATAATCCTTGCTGTTATCGCTGCGTCTTTTGCTCTTTACTCCTACTATGCCGATGCTACCCTCGTCGCATTACTGGGAGCTTTTGGGTGGGCAACTTTCTCAGCTTCAATTTTCCCGGTAATAGCGATAGGGCTTAACTGGAAGGGCGCAACTGTTGCAGGTGCAATTGTTGCGATCTTGTCAGCCTTAACAATTAATTTTTCAGTTCAACTAGCCGGAATAACTCCACCCTATGGTATAAGCGGCGGCCTGCTTTCATTTGTTACTTCGTTAGTGCTATTTATAGGCGTTTCTCTTGTCACACCCCCCCCAGAACTCGATGATGACCTCAATCGTTGCCTAGAGCTTTGAAATAAGTAAAGGACAATGATAAAGACAAGCCTGTGAAAATGGCGTAAACTTCGCGATCTTAAAAACTGTCGCGTGCCACCACGTAAGTTTCGTCAATTTTCTGGTTCGCAAACATTGCGTAAAGAAGTATGGTCTGTTCTAAGTAACTGACGCATACTCAGCTTTAACGATCGCGCTCTGAAACGACTGCAACGAAACTAAAAAGGTAGCGCAACTGATGTCTGCAACAAAAGCTGACAAGTTTTCCCAACTTAATCTCTCAAAACCCCTGATCGAATCAATCCGCGAAATCGGTTATGAAGACCCATCACCTATTCAAGCCGAGACAATTCCGTTACTTCTCGAGGGAAAAGACGTTTTGGGTCAAGCCCAAACCGGTACCGGAAAAACGGCAGCATTCGCCCTTCCGATATTATCAAATTTAGATTTTTCGCAGCGTAACCCTCAAGCTTTGGTATTGACGCCCACTCGCGAACTTGCAATTCAGGTTGCGGAGGCGTTTCAGAAATATGCGTCAAGGATTCAATCATTCCATGTTCTCCCTATTTACGGGGGGCAAGATTATGGCGGACAAATTCGCGCGCTTAAGCGAGGAGTCCACGTGGTCGTTGGTACACCAGGTCGTGTAATGGACCACATGCGCAAGAAGACCCTCAAGCTAGGGGAGCTTAAAACTCTGGTCCTTGACGAAGCTGATGAAATGCTTCGTATGGGGTTCATCGACGATGTGGAGTGGGTGCTCGAACAAATACCCAAGCCGAGGCAAATTGCATTATTTTCAGCGACAATGCCCAATCAAATTCGTAGAATTGCGACCAATCATCTCTCTGATCCAGCACAAGTAACTATAAAAGTTAAAACTGCAACGGCAAATTTAATTCGTCAACGCTTTTGGCCCGTCAGCGGCTTACATAAACTCGACGCTTTAACCCGAATTCTTGAAGCCGAGACTTTCGATGGAATGATTATTTTTGTGCGTACTCGTATCGTTACTGTCGAACTTGCACAAAAGCTCACTGCAAGGGGATTTGCAGCTACTGCTTTGAACGGAGATATTGCTCAAAATCAGCGAGAAAGGACCATTGAACAATTAAAGAAGGGTCAACTCGACATAATTGTCGCTACAGACGTTGCGGCAAGAGGCCTTGATGTAGACCGCATTAGTCACGTTATAAACTACGATATCCCTCATGACACAGAAGCTTATATTCATCGCATCGGCCGCACAGGACGAGCAGGGCGCCACGGCGACGCAATCCTTTTTGTGGCGCCAAGAGAGCGAAGAATGTTGGCAGCAATAGAAAGAGCAACACAGAAGAAGATTGACATAATGGAGTTGCCCTCAACAAAAATCATAAACACAAAACGAATCGAAACTTTCAAAGAAAACATATCGAGAACACTCACGGAAGACGATTTAAGTCTCTTTTTAACTTTAATAGAACAGTATCAAAAAGAAAACGACACGCCCCCATTAAAAATAGCAGCAGCGCTCGCGAAACTTCTTCAAGGGGATACTCCTCTACTTTTAGAACACAAACCTATAAAGAAAGGGTGGCCGTCTGCCGGCAAAGAGAAGACAAACCGATTTTCTGAACGTGGCGAAACCAGCGGGCGTCAGCGCAAGGAACAAAAACCCATGAAGGGAATGCAACGCTATCGAATAGCGGTCGGTCACATTCATCAGGTTATGCCGGGGAATATCGTCGGCGCGATTGCTAACGAGACCGGCATCGATGCAAAAGATATTGGCCGGATCAATATCTTTGATGATTACAGCACTGTCGACCTGCCTGAAAAAATGCCAGATGAGATTTTTTCTGATTTGCAAAAAACATGGGTAGCGGGTCAAACACTTAAGATCACACGGTTGAAGGAAACGGAAGAGCAGGCAAGGGAAAGTAAACATGGCGAGAAACCTCAAAGAAAGAGGACCTCTCCCAAGGGTGGAAATAAAAACCCACCAACAAAAAAGAAACCGAATAAAAAAGCAAAATTGCGAGCGGCACAGAAGCAGGCGAGCGAGGCCAAAGACAAAGCAACAAAACGAAAGAAACCAAAAAGCAAATCGAATGCCAAATCATCTCTTTAATCTACGAACCTTCTGGCGTTAAACCTTTAGGAATACGCGACATTACTCGCCCTACAATTCCTGATCAAGCAGAATTGACGATAAAACCTGAATGGCCTCAAAAAGATTCGAAAGACTCAATGCCAAGAACTCTGTCATACCGAGATTCACTGATTTCATCTTTAGTAATTTCACCGGCCAACAATCCTCTAACATCAGCCTCGACAAAATCAATCACCGCGCGACTAAATTCGGTACCTACACCCAACTGAATTGTAGAACCCCAAATTGCCAATAATCGGTTATCAATTACACGGAGCTCGTTTTCTTTAGCCCATTCACCGCCAATCTTTTTTCCAAGCTCAGCAAATAGCAAAGTTAACGCCTCTCTTTGCTTCTCTTCAGACAAGTTTAAAGCCCGCGCTTCAATCTCAAGCCAGCCCGTTGGGTAAAGAGTCGTGCCTAAATAAAAGCTCTTTATCCATTCTAGGTAGTCTCGCCGTCCTTGTAACAATTGGTTATCTACATCTAGTTCATAGACGGATTCGAAATAACTTTTTTCAGGTATTGACGCTGGCCATGTTAATTCGCCGGTCCCAAGACATGCCGCTAAAACGAAAACTTGCGAGACAATCGCAACAGTTTGTAGTTTTTTTTTGTTCCGTAGGCTAAAGCTGACAAACCTTTGCTTAACAGCGGCGTATAGAGTTATAACAAGCATGAGACGTTTCCTAACTATCTCTGATTTAGTCCAAAATATCAGTCTTAAAACTTAATGGTGTTCGAGAAGATGCTGCCGCAGCAGATCCTTTCCGTAGTCATTGCCATTAGGTGTTCTGACCATGGTGTGAATGTGATCTCGCGTTGGTATCCCAGCTGGATTCTTATTTAAGCTACCAACAGGGTTTTGATGGTCAAATTCAATTAAGATTACGGGA
>Ga0206682_10003540_pt1 | contig 13272 bp, 11 predicted proteins | sample M240m12015metaG_FD_155444 | JGI IMG/M metagenome (GOLD analysis project Ga0206682, IMG submission 155444) | Ammonia-oxidizing marine archaeal communities from Monterey Bay, California, United States - M2 40m 12015 | ecosystem: Environmental > Aquatic > Marine > Intertidal zone | place: USA... | reverse complement strand
GATAGGCAGCCAGACTTTCTTCCGTGTCTACTGGAACGTATGGTGTTTTTCCGGCATAACGATAACGAACACTTACTTCCCAGTTTTTTCGGAGTTTGTAGCCTCCTGTAAAAGAAATAAGATTACGACTGTCCCAAACCGACGGTAATTTGATGTTTTGAGTTCCACTGAATTCACTTTTGAAATAGGTGTATGCAAGAATCCCATAGAAGTTTTTTGATAGTTTTTGTTGAAAGAGTAATTCAAATCCTGAACTTTTTCCACTACCTAAATCCGAAACGGGCTCGTTTCCTAAAACTTCAAAACCTCCTCCTTTATTTGCCAGTGAAACACCATCGAGAATAGAAACAGGATATTGACTGTAGTTTTTGTTGAAGGCTTCTAAAGTAAAACGAGAAGAGGGACTTGGGTTGAACTCTAATCCGATTACGTAGTGATCGCTTTGAGTATACCGATTTACTTTGTTGATAAAGGCACCACTGTTGTCTTGAAAACCGAGCATGGTGTAGATTGGTATTTTAAAATACCGTCCAACGGATGCGTTTACTTTCCAACGGTTATCTTCTTTGAGGGCATAGGAGGCAGATAAGCGTGGAGAAATGTTATCCTTCAAATCAGAACCCTCAGTAAAACTATCGGCATCGGATCGCAAACCAAGGGCTAAACTTAATCGGTCATTCAATAATGAACCACTTATTTTTCCAAAAAAACCGATTTTAGTAAAATCAATTTTGGTTTCGTAAAGAAAATTATCTAGAAGATTGACGGTATTATTAGTGTAAACAGAATTCTGTAGGTTAGCTCCATAGGATAATTTCCAGTTTCTTATGTAGTTTGTTACATGAACTCTTAGTTTTATCTCTTGTTCTTTTGAATCGTTTCTAAAAAGTACACCTGTTTTATTTTGGTTATCGTCATATCGGCTGAAAATATTTTTCAACCGATTACTGCTCAGTATTGTATTTATTTGCCCTTTTCCGTTTTTTAATTTATGTTTCCAAGTTAAACCTAAAGTCAAGGTTTTTTGTTCGATGATAGGTACTTGTTCAAGAGTTGCTTGTTGTTCTGCATCAAATTCATCAGGTGCTACAACCGAGAAATCATCAATAGACCCCAATCCAATAAATGTTAGTGTATTTCGTTCATCAATTTTATGATTTAATTTCCATTGAAAATCCCAGTAATCTGGTCTTATGGGAAGTCCAACTAAAGCAAATACAAATTGCAAATAACTCCTTCTGGCAGAAAACATTAATGTGGTGTTCGATCGTTCATTAGCTCCCTTGAACAAAGGACCGTTAAAGGTGGCTCCGGCCTCGCTAGCCCCAATCCGAACGTTCCCCGTAAATTTTTGGTCGTCTCCGTCTCTTTGCTCAAAGGTTAAAACACCCGAAAGAGGATTGTCGTATTCAGCTCCAAATGCGGAGGAAGATAATGTTACCTCCCTTATGAAAGAAACATTTAGCATTCCTACGGGACCTCCAGCACTTCCTTGAGTACTGAAATGGTTGATGTTGGGGATTTCAACTCCATCAAGGTAATAAACACTTTCGTTTGGGGCTCCCCCTCGTATGATAAAGTCATTTCTAAAACCACCAATAGATGGAGAAATTCCGGGTAAACTTTGCGCTACTTTGGCAATATCATTATTCCCTCCTGGATAAGTTTCAATTTCTACAGCAGAAAAAGATTGAGTAGATAGTGGAGTTTCTTTTGTAGTTCTGAATGGGCTTTTTGAGAGAACTACCTCGTTTAGAGTTTCTGAACTTTCATTAAGTTTAAACAGAAGCTGAGGAGTTCCTACAGATTTTACAATTACATTGTATAGTATCTGAGACTCAAATCCCAAATAACTAGCTTTTATGTTGTACGATTGAGTTGGGATGTTCTCAAAAACAAAAAAACCATTGGCATCGGTAATTACACCGATATTAGTTCCTTCCAAAAGAACGGTTGAACCTTCTAAAGGATCTTGTGTCTTTTCATCGATAACTCTTCCTGAGAAGGATCCGGTATTTTGACCATAAATAACTAAAGACGCTATCAAAAAAACAGCTAAGAAATACTTGCGCATGGGTTAATTTTTTAACTAAATTATGTTTTGAAATTAAAAGCCCAAAATTTTTGTTTAATTTTTTTAACAAACTAATAAACAATTTAATTTTTCCGCTTTTTCTTATTTCTTTTGGCTTCTTTGTTTTGTTGTTCTATTTTTTTTAGCTCTTTTTCTTTTTGTTGTAAGTCATATTCTTGTCTGAATTGCTCTATTTCTTCACTTTTGATTTTTTCCTGATCTACAGCTTGAATAGCAATGTCATCTACACCAAAGGAGGCTTTTTCGGTTTGTTTGCGCATGATTTCTTTTGAAGCCTTGAGGCTGTAATAAATCCCTGGATCAATCATTTTATTAGCAACATAATTTTCTTTCTTTTTTTTGTCCCATCGGACAAAAACAAATCCTCCTTCGTTTCCAGAATCTAGCTTCACTCGAAATACTCTTGCGTTGTTAGGAAGATTTTGATAAACCTCAATTCTTTTTAAAAGATAACCCGAAAGATCTAATAATTCCTCAACAAAAAGTGTTTGCCCTTCCAAGCTCTTGTCATTTAGTGGATACAGGTATTCAACTTCTTCGTTCTCTTCATCGTTATAATATTCGTCTTGAGCAAAATTATTGTTGCAAAATAAGAGGAACACTAAAATGAATGTGTGTTTTAAGGTTTTATACTCCATGCTGTTTTGCAGGTTGATAGATAAAATAATAGCAAATAAAAAACTGTGACCCTACATAGGTTATTTCTGTTTTGATGTCAAGGAAATTGGTTTCTCCAACAAAAAGGGAATTGGAAAGTAATGTTCCACTGAAAATGAGTAAAGTGATTCCAATCATAAGTGACAATGTTGTTTTGGTTCTTTGTTCGACCCACAGCATAACACTCACAAATCCTGTTCCAATAAGGATCATACCGTAAAAAAGTATAGGCCAGAACAATAAACCCAGATTCGCATAAAGATTCATCAGTGCAAATATCAGATAAACTACCCAACCCAATGCAACAATTAAAGAATATTTTTTTCTGAATTAACTCAAAAGATTACCCCGACGCTCTTTAAACATGGTATCCAAAAGGAGTAAAAGCACTCCTCAAAAAACGATTATTCCACTAAGTATATTAGAAAAATATGAACTTAAAATTAAAACATCTCCAATCCAAGAGAAAAATAAAATTATAAAATAGGCATTGGATCTATTTTTACCAGATAAATAATAGAGTGAAAGGGTAGGGGTAGATGATAATTTGGCGATTTGTGCCAATTCCTGATATTGAAAAGCAACACCTGTAATGCTCAGTAAAGCAACAATCCAAAAGATGTAGAAGCCGTATTTGACTGGAAAAGATTGAATTAATTCATGGAATGGGGTTTAAAAAATTGTTTTTAAAGTAATTGCAAATTAAAAATTGAGCAGGAATATATGTTGCCATAACCCAAAACCCAAAAATATTTTTTTCGAAATAAAATGTATTGAATGCGATCATGCTATCTGATACAATAAACAAAAGAACACCTGCAAAAAGGGCAAAAGTTTTGTTGTCTTTTTTGGTCATCCAAAGTAACATAGCTGCTACTCCTATTGATGCTAGAGTGATTGCATATCCACTCACAGGGATGGTTAATGCTCCTAATTTAGAACTCAATAAACTCATGGTTCCAAGAAAATAGCCTCCAAATAAGAGGAGTGAAATTAATCCTTTTTTTGAAAAGAAAAATTCGTTTAATGGGAGCTCTATTTCTTTGTTGATAAAATACAGATAAAAAAGCTGAGCAACCCAAAAGGATAAAATCCCCAAGAGAAAAAATAAGGGGCCTTCACCCATCAGCAAAAGATCTCCTACCCACGAGAACAACAGAGCTACTAAAAATATTTTTTTTGATAATAAAACAATGCCAACAAGGGCAAAAGAAGTGGTTTTGTAAAGCTCACCCAGATCTCTTGATGTGTGTACTGGAAAAAAAAATGAGCAAGACCGATGGCCCAGAAAAGATATGCGGCGTTTTTCATTTAAGTACACAATTTAGTATTTTAAATATAAAAAATCTTACTGATATTCAAAAAGTTAAACTTTTTTGACAACAAATGTTACGACTCCCCAAATGATGAGCTCATTGTCCTCGGTTACCCGTATGGGTTTGTACTTTTTGTTTTCTGGTATCAGGTAGATACAATCGGCTTCTACCTTTAAACGTTTTACCGTAAATTCTCCATCAACGAAGCATACGGCGATGCTGTTGTCTTGTGGTTCTTTACTTCTGTCAATAACCAAAAGGTCTCCGTCATCTAGTCCAGCTCCTTGCATTGATTCTCCAGCAACTCGTGCATAAAAAGTCGCTTCTTCGTTTTTTACAACTTCTCTGTCGATACTGATTCGAAGTTCTTTGAAATCATCTGCGGGAGACGGAAATCCTGCAGAGACTCCATTCTGAGCAAGAGGTATTTTTTGAAAATTTTTAGTATTGGGCTTGAAGAAAATGATCCCTTTTTGAATTTTATTTTTTTTCTTCATAAAGTGATGCCTGAATTGTTGTTGACCACAATGACTTCATTAAGTTCAGTGGTGTATCGTTTAGAGAGATGTTCTTGTCGCATTTTCCAAGTTTTATTGAGATCTTGGTTTCCTAACTTAATTTGATGTGGACCAAAGCGTAAGTGTATTTTGTCGATAGCTTGCATCAAAGGATCATGCTTATTTATGTTGGGCTGGAATAAGTTGAGTTGTCGCTCTTTAGAAGGGACAAGACCGAGTAAGAGGACTCCTGCTTTTTTGTATTCAATTCCATCGCGAAAAATCCGTTTCAATCCTTCGACAGCGTATTTACAAAGGGTTATGCTTGAATCGGTAGCGTAGGGAAGTGTAATTACACAACTGTTTCGATATTGCTGTTTGTTTGTTTGATGTCGATTACTACTTATGAATACTAATACTGCACTACAACTACTTTTTTGTTTGCGAAGTTTTTCTGCACAACTGTTGGCATAGGTCGAAATGCGATCCTCTAATTCATGAAATAACTTGTAATTGTTTTTAAAACTTCGTGAAGTTGTGATGGATTTTTTTGCAGGGATAATTTCTTCGAGCTTAATGTAAGGCAAACCCAGCAGGTCTTTTTTTAAACGAAGTTCCAAAACACTCATGTGCTTTCGAATCCATGAGTCAGGAAGGTTTGCAAAATTGTAAGCTGTTCGAATTCCTTGCGCTTCTAGTTTTTTTGCATGTTGCCTTCCAATCCCCCAAATATCTTTCACAGCAGTCCATTTAAGGGCTTTTATTCGTTTCTCTTCAGTGTCGATTACATAAACCCCTTGTGTTTTAGAGCTGAATTTTTTAGCTATTTTATTTGCAATTTTAGCCAAAGCTTTTGTGGGTGCAAATCCAATGGAAACAGGGATTCCTGTCCATTGGCGTACTTGTTTTTTCATCTGAAAGCCTATTGCTTCAAGATCAAAATAATCAAAACCATCAAACCTTAAAAAAGCTTCATCAATACTGTAAATTTCTGTATTGGGGGTGTAACGTTCAAGGATACGCATCACTCGATTACTCATATCCCCATAAAGAGGATAGTTCGAGGAAAACACTTTGATGTTTTGTTTTGCAAAAAAAGTCTGATATTTAAAAGTAGGAGCCCCCATAGGAATCCCCAAAGCTTTTGCTTCGTTACTTCGAGCAATAACACAACCATCGTTATTCGATAAGATAACAATGGGTTTTAATTCCCACTGGGGTTGGAAAACACGCTCACAAGAAGCATAAAAATTATTACAATCAACAAGTGCAAACATGTTGTCTAAAGTAACGAATTATGAAATGTGATGTTCCTTTTTTTTGAAAAGATGTTCTTAATTTTTTTGGACTTATTTTAAGGATTAGGTTCAAGTTTCGATTATTTTTTATTACAAATGTTACAATTGGGATGTAAGAGGTCTTATTTGTGATAAAAACAACTTCATTTTTTTTTAAATACACGAAGGTCTTAGGCTAAAAGTTGTAATTTCGTAAATGAATTTTAGACTAGTCTTCACATAAATGGATAAATATTCTTTTTTAAATGCAGCTCATACAGGCTATTTTGCTCAAATGTATGATCAATATCTTCAACAGCCTGATAGTGTTGAAGCCAGTTGGAGAGCTTTCTTCCAAGGTTTTGATTTTGGAGTAGAAAACAGTCAAGAAAGTTTTGATTCTGAAATAATATCTGAAGTGCCCGAACATTTACAAAAAGAGTTTCAGGTAGTACAGCTGATTGACGGATACAGAAAACGAGGCCATTTGTTCACCAAAACAAATCCTGTAAGAGATCGTAGAACTTATGCTCCAGATTTATCAATAGAGAATTTTGGGCTTACTCCAGAAGATCTTAATAGTGTTTTTAATGCAGGGGATATCATGGGAATTGGTCCCAGTACCCTTAATGTAATTATTGAACATTTAGAGCGAGTGTATTGTGATTCTATTGGAGTGGAATACATGTACATTCGAAATCATGAGAAACTCAATTGGATTCAAAAAAGATTGCACATTAATGATAATCATCCCAATTTTTCTGATGATCAAAAGAAACATATTTTAAAAAAATTAAATCAAGCAGTTAGCTTCGAAAACTTTTTGCATACCAAATATGTGGGTCAAAAACGTTTTTCTTTAGAAGGTGGAGAATCTCTGATTCCTGCTTTAGATGCTGTAGTAGAAGCTGCAGCCAATCACGGAGTAGAAGAGTTTGTAATGGGAATGGCGCATCGAGGTCGCTTGAATACACTGACCAATATTTTTGGAAAATCGAGTAAAGATATTTTCAGTGAATTTGACGGCAAAGATTACGAAGAAATAGTTTTTGATGGAGATGTAAAATATCATTTGGGTTGGACTTCAAAACGTACTACGGATACGGGTAAAAAAATCAACATGAACATTGCTCCAAATCCTTCACACTTAGAAACGGTTGGAGCTGTTGTTGAAGGCATAACCAGAGCTAAACTGGAAAACAGTTTTCAAGGAGACACCAATAAAGTATTGCCTATTGTTGTTCATGGAGACGCAGCAATTGCAGGTCAAGGATTACCCTATGAAATTGTTCAAATGGCTGGACTCAAAGGCTATGGAACTGGAGGAACAATCCACATAGTTGTAAACAACCAAATTGGATTTACTACCAATTATTTAGATGCCCGATCAAGCACCTATTGTACCGATGTAGCTAAGGTAACCTTATCACCTGTTTTGCACGTGAATTCTGATGATGCGGAAGCGGTTGTCCACGCCACTCTTTTTGCATTAGATTATCGCATGCAATTTGGCAGAGATGTATTTATTGACCTTTTGGGGTACAGAAAATATGGGCACAACGAAGGAGATGAACCACGTTTTACTCAACCAAAACTTTACAAGTCCATTGCAAAACACAAAAATCCAAGAGACATCTATGCTGAACAATTGATAGCTCAAAATATTGTGACGCCTTCTTACATAAAACAATTAGAAAAAGAATACAAAAACTCTTTAGAGGTAGATCTTCAAGATTCTCGCAAAGAAGAGAAAACAGTTATTACACCTTTTATGGCAGATGAGTGGGAAGGGCTTTCTCTGTCTAATGAAAAAGAAATGATGACCGAGGTTGATACTCATGTCAAAGAAAATACCCTTACCGAAGTTGCAACTGCTATCACAACCCTACCAGAGCATAAAAAATTCTTACGAAAAATAGAAAAATTGATCAAAGATCGAAAGCGTATGTATTTCGAATCGGATTCAATGGATTGGGCAATGGGGGAACTTCTTGCATACGGAACTTTACTTCAAGAAGGTTTTGATGTTCGCATATCGGGTCAAGACGTAGAACGAGGAACATTTTCGCACAGACATGCCTTATTGAAAGCTGAAGACTCGGAAGATGAAACGGTCTTATTGAATACACTGCCCTTCAAAAATCAAGGGAAATTTAGCATTTACAATTCTTTACTGTCCGAATATGCAGTTTTGGGTTTTGATTATGGTTATGCAATGGCAAGTCCTAACGCATTGACCATTTGGGAAGCTCAATTTGGAGATTTTAGTAACGGAGCCCAAATTGTAATTGACCAATACATTTCCTCTGGAGAGGATAAATGGAAAACTCAAAATGGAATAGTAATGTTATTGCCTCATGGATACGAGGGGCAAGGTGCGGAACACTCTTCTGCACGAATTGAACGCTATTTACAGCTTTGTGCAAAAGACAATATGTATGTTGCAAATTGTTCAACCCCTGCAAATCTATTTCATCTTCTAAGAAGACAAATGAAAACGGATTTCCGTAAGCCTTTAATTATTTTTACACCAAAAAGCTTATTGCGTCATCCTGAGGTAGTTTCTTCAAAAAAAGATTTCACTTCAGGAAAGTTTCAAATGCTTATTGAAGATAAAACCATAAAGGTAAAGGACACAAAAACACTGGTGTTCTGTACTGGTAAATTCTATTACGACCTTGTAAAAGCCAGAAAAGATGGTCAACGAAAAGATGTTGCGATTGTTCGTTTAGAGCAATTGTTTCCATTGCCTTCAGACGAAATTCGTTCGATATTAAATCAATACAAAGATGTAAAAGATGTAGTTTGGGCTCAAGAAGAACCTCGTAATATGGGAGTTTGGTCACATTTGCTTTTACATTTACCAGAAGCCATGAACTTCCGACCTGTAACAAGACGTTTTTATGCTGCTCCTGCGGCAGGAAGTGCTACCCGGTTCAACAAAAGGCATCGTGAAGTAATTGATTACGTTTTTGACGCATCAAAAGATAATTTTAATAAAAAACAAAAATAAATAATAAGTACCCGTTAAAACACCATTCCTATGATTTTAGAAATGAAAGTTCCTTCGCCAGGAGAATCGATAACAGAAGTAGAAATAGCTCAGTGGTTAGTAGCTGAAGGGGATTATGTCGAAAAAGATCAAGCCATTGCCGAGGTTGATTCAGATAAGGCTACCCTTGAACTTCCTGCAGAGGAAAGTGGTACGATCACCTTTAAAGCAGAGGAAGGAGATGCAGTAGCAGTTGGACAAGTTGTTTGTTTGATAGACACCGAAGGTAAACCCTCTGGGGATACTGTTGTTTCAGAAGTTTCAGAAGAAAAAAAGAAACCCGAAGCAGTTGTTGAAAAAGAAGTTGAGACTACAAAAACCTATGCTTCTGGTTCAGCTTCTCCAGCTGCCAAAAAAATATTGAGTGAAAAAGGAATTCAAGCCGATTCAATCGTAGGAACAGGAAGAGACGGACGTGTTACCAAACAAGATGCTGTAGATGCAGTTCCTTCAATGGGGACACCACCCACCCACGGTACTCGAGAAGATAGCCGAAAGAAACTTTCTATGTTGAGGAGAAAAGTGGCTCAACGGCTGGTAAGTGCAAAAAATGAGACGGCTATGTTGACAACGTTCAATGAAGTCAATATGTCTCCTATTTTTGCATTACGAAACGAATTTAAAGAAGGTTTTAAGGAAAAACATAACGTTGGACTGGGCTTTATGAGCTTTTTTACCAAAGCAGTAGTTCGAGCATTAAAATTATTTCCAGACGTAAATTCTATGATCGATGGTGATTATCAAATCAAATACGAGTATTGCGACATCAGTGTTGCAGTTTCTGGTCCAAAAGGTTTAATGGTTCCTGTGGTTAGGAATGCAGAAACACTTTCATTTAGAGGTATTGAAACGGAAATTAAGCGCTTGGCTATTCGTGCTCGAGATGGAAAGATAACAGTTGATGAAATGACAGGAGGAACTTTTACAATTTCAAACGGAGGTGTTTTTGGTTCAATGCTGTCCACACCTATTATCAACCCCCCACAATCAGGTATTTTGGGAATGCATAACATACTCGAACGACCCATTGCAGTTGATGGAAAAGTTGAAATTCACCCGATGATGTATTTGGCTCTATCCTATGATCACCGAATTGTTGATGGAAAAGAATCTGTAGGTTTTTTGGTTGCAGTAAAAGAAGCTTTGGAAGATCCAACAAACCTTTTGATGGATAGCGACGCTAAAAAAGCTTTAGAGCTTTAGAAAAAGATTTTTGCTTTTGTAATCGATAACAGCGTTGGTTCTTTTGAGAAAGTCAGCACCGATAATACCATCTATTGTTGAACTTCCTTGTTCTGACAAAGAAGAATTAATCCCATCCATATCGAGTAAAAAAAATTTTAGTTTAACTAAAAAAGTCCCTTTGTAGTCAATAGTGCTATTGTAACTTGGATTGGCTTTTAACTTTTCATTTCCAGCTCCGCTCATTTCTAATTCGTCCTGTTTTCTTTTGATAGAAAAATAACCTTCTTTATTCAGAGAAATACAGCTGTTTGAAGCGCCAGTGTCAATTAAAAAAAGCCCTTCTTTTTTATTAACATTTAGTTTAGCAACTAAATGTTGACTTTTTGTTATCTTCAATTTTATTGAAAGAAACCCATGAGGTTTTAAAATAGTTTTCAGCACTTTTTTTATTTCAAAGATACAGAAAGGAGTTAAGCTTTGTTTCCAAATTGAAATGCCTATTTTTGCGTCATGCAATTAATTGACACCCACACGCACCTTTATGTAGAGGCTTTTGATAAAGATCGAGACGAAATGATTGAAAGAGCTTTGGAAATTGGTGTCAGTGATTTCTTTGTGCCAGCTATTGACTCTACTTACACGGAAGGAATGTTTGCTCTTGAGTCTCAATATCCCGATCAAGTTCATCTTATGACTGGAGTTCACCCAACTCACATAAAGAACAACTATCGGGAGGAACTTGCCCATGTCTCTTCTTTATTAAAATCACGATCCTTTTGTGCTGTTGGAGAAATAGGAATTGATTTGTATTGGGATAAAATCTTTATTAAAGAACAACAAGAGGCTTTTGATATTCAAATTCAATGGGCAAAAGACCACAAACTTCCCATTGTAATTCACTGTAGAGATGCTTTTGATCAGGTTTTCGAAGTTTTAGAAGGGCATAAATCTGAAGAACTTTATGGAATATTTCACTGCTTCACTGGAACAGTAGAGCAAGCAAAACAAGCTTTATCCTACAATCTAAAATTAGGAATTGGAGGCGTAGTTACTTTTAAGAATGGTAAAATCGATCAATTTTTAAATAAAATTCCTCTTAGTAAAATAGTATTGGAAACAGATTCACCTTATTTAGCGCCTATACCCAATCGCGGAAAAAGAAATGAAAGTTCTTACATAAAGCAAGTTGCTGAAAAAGTTGCTGCTATTTACGATTTGACTGTTGAACAAGTAGCAGAGCAAACCACCAAGAATGCTTTTGAAGTATTTAAATTAATTTGATTTTGTGCGAGCTAAATTTTTGGAAGAAGTTTTTTTTTTGTTATTTCGATAACTAAAATTTTTACCTCTAGAGAGGTGGCCGAGCGGTCGAAGGCGCACGCCTGGAAAGCGTGTATACGCCAAAAGCGTATCGAGGGTTCGAATCCCTTCCTCTCTGCTCATATGCCCTGAAAGCCCAATGTTTTCAGGGTTTTGTTTTTTTGGAGGTCGGACAGGTGGTCGGTTCGGTCTTTTTTAGCTAATTAATAGTTCTCAATTTTTGATAAAAATTTACCAGGAATCATCTTATTGGGATCAAATAAGTCGTCCTGTATATCCTTATCACGAATCTCAATTTTTCTATATGCTCGGCCAGCTTCTTCTAGTTGTTCAGATGTTAGTTTCATCTTTGCTTTTTTTTACCTTTTCAGTTAAAACTTTATCTATGTATCTGTCAAGGGCCTTCTCATTCTGTAATCCATCCTTTGAGATATAATCTTCAATTTTAAGTTTCATTGAATCCTTTACTTGGTATAGTTCCATAATCTTTTTCAGGATATTATCAGTTATTTCTTTACCATTGTATGGAAGTTTACTAACAATATCATTTTCTTGAATCTTCTTTAATGGCTGCTCCCTAATTCTGATAACCTGATAACCCTCATCCATTAGCATTTCAGATTTGATTTTATCAAGAGCTCTCTCGGAACGTATCTTTACTATTGAATATTTTCAACATAGGCTAAACAGCGTTTGACCTCTTGAACTGCATCTGAACCTTCAGGAATATCGTATTCGAGTTCAATAGTTACAGGAAAATCATAGCCATTTTCTTTGATCAGTTTAATGACTTCAGCTATGGGTGTATCACCTTCACCCCAGACTAAATTTCCTCCTCCATTGCTTTTCTTTTGTCGATCCTTTAGGTGCATACTCACGATTTTGTGGTGTTTGCTTTTGATTATTTCAAGAGGGTTTTCGTTTTCAGCAGCAATGTAGTGACCAAAGTCAAGATTCATGCGGTTTGCATCTGACTGACTCATAGCGGTATCCCAAAGAGTAGGAGTTTGTTGTTCGTGACCGTGATAGCCAATCAGCATTCCTTCTTCCTCTGCTATTTTAGCTAGTCTGGCAGTGTGTTCGTCATCTTCAGGGTGTTCCAACGTTATGTGGCTAGCGCCAAGTGCTTTTGCAGCACGCATACCGTATCTTATATCGTCATCACTATTGTTTTTTCTAAATACGCTAGGTTTAAAAGCATAGATTGAAATCCCAGCTTGAGCGTATAAACTTTTGAGTTCTTCAAACTTTTTGAAATCTACATTTTTGAGCCAGGCAGCAACCTCTGCATTATAAGTTTCTCTCATTGCAGCCACTTCAGCAGCTATGACTTTTTCATCTTCAGTAAGGGGTTCTTTTCGGTATTGTTTGATCAGAACAGCCATTTTAGAAGGATCATTGATTGGACTTTCAGGTGCACCAGCAAATGGCTCAGCGTGATTTCCCATCAGCTCAACTTGTTTAATTCCAGTTTGCTTGATGTATTCCAATATTGCCAATGGACTTTGATCTTCCATGGTTCGAAATGAATAGGTCTGTATACCTATCGATAGCTCGTTTTTTTTCTTTGTCTCAGATTGGCAAGAAATGGTTGTTTGTGATATTATAGCAAAGGCTACAATTAGTTGAAGTAATACTCTCATAAGTTTTGTTTTTTGCTTAGACCAAATTTAATTAAAAAGATGTAATACAATTTAATGAGACTAGCACTATATTTTTCTGCCTTTAACATAAAACGAGTTTTTCTGAAAGTGTTATCGGAAATGAAAGATTATAGGGTTAAATAATTTCATAAAATATTTGCGTTCTACATGCGATAAATTAATTAAACTGGTTGTGTTAAATAAATAAATAACTCTTGTTAATCATTTTA
>Ga0206682_10003533_pt1 | contig 13282 bp, 21 predicted proteins | sample M240m12015metaG_FD_155444 | JGI IMG/M metagenome (GOLD analysis project Ga0206682, IMG submission 155444) | Ammonia-oxidizing marine archaeal communities from Monterey Bay, California, United States - M2 40m 12015 | ecosystem: Environmental > Aquatic > Marine > Intertidal zone | place: USA... | reverse complement strand
CTATTCACAGCTAAATTTCCATGAAGTGCTCGCTTTTTGGTGTGAATAGAAGAAAAGCGAGCACTTTGTGGAAATTTCAAAGTTGCAAAAATCGCGGTTTTTCAATGGAAGTAAAGCATCACCCTGTAGGTCTCGAGTTGGTAGACCACCTCGAAGGTCTTGAGTTGGGAGCCCACCTCACAGGTTTTGAGTTGGTAGACCACCCCACAGGTCTACCGTGAGGAGCCCTACATTATTAATTGACTTCAGACTCGTCAACGGACGGTGTCAGTTCTACGTCCTCGTCCTCATGCTCCTGTTCAAAGGGCTTTTCACCAGATGCTCTGCGCTCCCAAGCAGCCCAAACGCAAGGTCCAACCACTAAGAACGCGATTACATGGATGATGATTATTGCGCAAAGCAGCGCGACGATCACAAGCACGACTACGCTCCACGAAGGCATTGCTCGAGCGTCTTCGAGTGAGATTTGTAATCTATCGATGGCGTCGCTGAACGCGTCGCTGAACCCGTTGCCATCTTGCACGCCCGTGTACTTTTCAGTGAGCTGGCTCGAGAAACTCATGCCAAGAACCGAGGTTCATTGCGCCTTGGGCATGTCTTCTGCCGCCGCGGCTATTAGCGTTTGTGGTCTGCACACATGGCCTCTCTTCAGTTGACCACATACACCACATTTGTTTTTCACAATGCCGCCTTCCGCCACGGCGCTCTGCCCCTTTTTGATTCGGTGGTAGCGATTGCGCAAGGATGCAACAGTCCTCTCGCAGGTCGACCCACCGCTCGATTCGTTGATGATCTCGGCAATGCGCTTCCACCTGGTTCCTAGGGTTTGGGCCAAGTCGAGTATAAGAGCGTCTTCGCTAGGGGTCCACGCTTTCATGTTTACGTGAGCACCACCTGGCATGGTTTTGTATGTTGAGGCGCGCTTGATGACTTGGTTTGTGGAGAATCGTGCTGGAGACCACCACTTTATTCACAGTACAGCCATGAGCACACATGCAGTACTGGCTCCAATCGCTCTCGGGTAAAGTGCTCTCACTCGCATATTCGTAGGAGTTGCGACGCTCGCGCCTCGCGCATTCAGCATGCCTTTGCTCTCTCTCAGCACGACCACTTCGTTGGGCTGGGGAAAGAGGACCTGTTTACGGTCCTCTGAGCGTATAAGTGCACGCTTCTTTGCTTTGCTTTGCTTCTTGATCTTCACTTGCAAATAAATGGAACCTCTCTTTGAGTTGAGATAGGCGTGCCCAGGCAAGAGCTCAGAGCTTCGATCGACGTCTCCAGACACTCTATACTCGCGACCGTCTTCGTCGACCAGCTGGCCTACTCCGAATTGGCTGGTGTTCGCAGCAACGTGCATGTGGTCGTATGACATGTTCACTCGGCCTCTAGCAAACCCGCTGGCGGCGAACATTGCTCCATCCTGAGGGCGCAGGAAGTTGTAAGGAGGAGCTCCAAACAGCGGCCTCAATCTCGACCAATGATCTCTATTCTCGACTGTTTGAAGAAACAGGTCTCTCTGCTGCGAATCCGTTAAGAGGAGGAGGATTGCGTTGCGAGCACTGCCATCACCCGTCACTGCGACATTTGGCGGAGGTCGTTCCACTCTAGCTCTCTGCAGCTGCTCTGTGAGAAGTTGTTCACAAACAAAGTAAGCCTCTTGTACCGTTTGAACTCCATTTGGCGCAGTTTTCCTAACGCGCGATACGTTGTCGTCTTGGTGTTGTTGCACACTCTCGAAAGGCTCTGAGTCATAGTCTGCGCTCTCGGGTTGCTGAAGCGGCGAGGCGCTCTCAGGTTGCCGAAAAAGCGACGGCATGGCGTGGAGGGGCGGCTATTCACTCACTCAGTTATGTATTCCAGCGACTTAAGATATTTTGATGCATGCACTTGATGCAAGTCGATCACAGAGCTCACTTGCTGACTGCGCACTCAGAAAGGGTAGATCCCACTCCATCTCCACTCCCTCCTCCCTCGGACCCGATGGGGACCTCTGTGGCCGCGCTGGAGGCTCCGACTGTTTCTTCGCCCTCCAAGAAAAATGATCAATTCTGTTACACTTTGTTACGTTTTGCGTAACGGACGTCAACTGTTCAACCCTGTAGAATGGATTTTTGTGCTGCGAAAACCTGAGTGCTGCGCGAACCACCGAACCACCGAACCACTTTGCAGTCGCAGCCAACCGACCTCCAACCTCTCACATCTCCTTCGCGCGCTTTGCGGCGCGGTCCTCGTCGTCGTCGACAATGGTCGCGATCTTAGAGAGCACTTCTAAATCCCGTCGACCGTCCACCGTCCCTCTTCCAAACCACACCGCATCCAACGGATCGGCGTACTGCGCACCACCAAATCCGACGAAGGCCACATTGTCAAACACGAGATTTTCAGTAACTGTCCTTAAGACGCGGTTCTGCCATTTCATTAAATTCCACTTAACGGAGGGGTGATCTTTACCTTCCATCGATCTTAAATAAAGCCTGCCCCATTCGGATAAATAGTTCAGTGCTTGCCAATTTCGCCCACGCGACAGCAAGTTGAACCAGTTAATCAACCCAAAATGGGCCATGCCTCCAAAGGTGGCGATGACTTCATCGTCAATTGGTGGGAAGAGGGTCTGAATCGCAAGAAGGATCGCCTCTTCATCTTCTTCTGCTAAAATCCAGCGTCTAAAATCACCTGTCGCTTTAACCTTCGGGACAATCGCTCTCGTACCGACGAGAGAGACTCCAATGTTGACAGAGTGCGTCAATGACAGCTGGGCCAGCGAAGGAAAAGTCATGCACGAGACAAGGGAGTGACTTGGGAAAAAAGAAAGGTCTTTATCTCTACCTGTTGGTAATTCACGGCTACGCGAGCATGACCGCCGCGTGGTCGCACACGCCACACTCTTCGCGCGGGCGTCGTTGAAGAGCAATCGTGTGACGACCCAAAAAGAAGGGCAGCTTCACACGCACGAAGACGCACTTCCAATCATGCGAAGGGTTCACGGCCAAGATTTTCACTCTTAGACCAGCGAGGGCGGCTGCAAATGACTCGTCGAGCTTTACGTTGTAATCTTCGTCGTAGGTCGCGCTACCCGAGAGCACTCCTCCAATCGGAGCACCGCGCAGCTCGATTCGCACTCTTGACAGTCGACGGTTAAGATGGACTTCGGCTGCCACTCCCAATATGCCGCCATTGTATTTCACTGCGGTCGACTTTGGCCTAAGTGGAATCCTGGCATTAAACCCGCTTACGTAGACCGTCGCAAGAAAGAGGACCAGCCGCATGACAACTATGCGCGCTATCTACACGGACCCGCTGGTGACAGCTCCTAGCGCGCGCGATGGAAGTCTTCTCTGCCGACATCTCGAAGAAGCGCACCGACGCGCTCGCGCAGATTCGCGCTCGCACAAGAGAAAACCTGGGCTCCTGGCTCGACGACCACGACGCCATCGCCATCGCCATTGGCGCCGCCACGCGCGTGGCGGATGAACTCTTGGAGTATCTTTGCGCACGAACCATTGCCAAAAAGGCGATTCAAAATGCAAAGAGCATCGCCATCACCAGTGACGAATGGAACAACCTCTTTGGCTACGAGGCCAGACCAGTGCGCATGAGCGCATTCGAGCATCTTGTCCGCGAAGCTGCGTATGGACAGGCGACGCGCGACCTTGGCGACGCGTTGAAAACGACCGTTGAGGAGACGGAGCAGAAAGACATCTGGAGTCGGCCGATGACCCAGGCGGCGTGTACGATCGCGATGCACATGGAGAGCCACGAAACGCACATGTCGTCGTGCTTGGGCAACATTGTTCGTTCTGACCTACGTAGATTGGAGGATTTACACTGCCGGCTGGAGGACGAGAGCACCGATTGCATGTTGATAGGAGCGACTCTTAACGCGCTAAGCATGGCCGTCGTCTGAGCTTTTGGGTGTTCACTGCTGGGTGGCAGAGAGGTGGTGGTGGCGCGCGTGCAGCTGTAATGGCCCCGCGAGGCTTAAAGGCATTCTTGAAAAAGTCACAGCCCGCCAAACTCGTAGGAGTTGGACGGTTTAAAGGGTTTGTTCCGCTGCGGCAAGGCATGAAAACGGGTCGCAAACTGCGCGGGTTGACCAAGCGACTGGAAAAAACGGTGTGGTCCCGTGGAGCGTTGCCACTAATTGCAAGGACCTCCAAAAGCCGACCTGGCGGTCACTGGAAGGGCAAAGACGGTGGGAGGACTCGTGGGTCAAAGGTCGACGCGCAGCTGACCAAGCTCATCAACGGAGGACCTGCATTGATGAAGAAGCAACTGCACGTGTACCGCCTCACCAAGATGGTCCTCTCTGGTCTCCATGAGCGAGGTCTCGAGCCTGTGATGGCTCAAAGGTGTGTGATCTCTGAACGCCACCGTCTTGGCACCGCAGCGGACGTCGTGTGCTTCGACAAGTCGGACAACAGTGTGGTCTTAGTTGAACTAAAATGTGGGTTCGACTCCGGGCGCACGGCTGCGGCAATGCGCAAAGGAACCGCGTGCAACATGCGAGGACCGCTCTCTGGAGCTTCAGACTGCAACGTCCACAGACACCTCGCTCAGCTGGCCGTCACGCATCACCTCTTCACGAGCGAGCAGCAGACACTCGACAAACTCGGCGAGATGGGTGTGGGAAAAGAGGTCAAGGGTTTGCTGATGTACGCATGCGATGACGGAGTGGAGTTCTTCAACCTGGCAGAGTGGTGGGAGAAGCGGGCTGGGAAGGTTTTGGACTGTCTGTGACAAGCACACGTGTGCTTGCCTGTGTGCACACACTCTTGTCTGTGTGCAATTTTGAGCGCTGCTGCAAAAATCGCGTGCTGCGCAATCTAATGACTTTTTAATCATATAATTCCGCAGATGCTGCCAAAACGCGATGTGCTGCGAAAAACATGCTGCTTAAATTTTTTTAACTTTTCAAAACCGCGTAGCAACACGCCACTCGCCGAGCTCCTCCATCGCGGCGATGAGCCGCTCAAGGGTTGCCAGCATGTCTGTCACAAGCGCCGATGCCGTTGAGTGAATTCGTGGCCCGGTGAAGTTGTAGTCGTTATCGTTGATGGCATTCTTCTTTTGCCGAAGTCTCGTTCGCAGCTGTTGTGCTAACAACTCCTTCCCAACGTGGTTCATGGCGATGAGAAACAGCTCGTTGGAGTCGTCAACGCAGTCCTTTGTCCCAAGCCGGCGGTCTTTGAATTTAAGATCAACCTCATTCTCAAGAAGAAACGACCTCGCACGAAGGTTCTCGCTTTCTTCCGTCATTTTTGAGAGGATCGAATTCAGTACGTCGGCGGACGGGAGAGGTTCCGCTTCACGCATGGGTGGAGCGGGTTCCGCTTCACGCATGGGTGGAGCGGCTCCACCGGATCATCCGATCTGCACAGACTGCAGCTTTTCCGTCATCTCTTCACTATCGGACATCTCCATTGTTGAACATACTCCGGGTCACGCGAGGCAGCCTTATGGGCGGAGCCCAGCGCGCTATCAATGGCAGTCGCTCAGCGCGCGCGCGCGTTGGGCTGCGCGCGCCGCAAATGGGCGTGTGGAATCTTTTGGTCTCTAGTATTAAATCAACCGCCGGCCATCGTTTTCAGTCGATGGCAACTGATGCCGAGCGCGCCTCAACCAATGCACCCTCCATCGAAGAGACCGAAGATCTGAAACGGCCAGTTCGCTCTGAATCGGACGAACTGCGCCCGCTGAAAGTCAAGAGACTCTCCTCGAACGCCACGCTTCCCGTGCGCGCGTCGGCTGGTGCAGCTGGGTATGACCTCTGCGCCGCAGAGAACTGCGTCATCGAAGCCCACACGCGAAGGGTGGTCAAGACGGACCTCTCCATGGAGATCCCTCCTCGTCACTACGGACGTGTCGCCCCTCGGTCGGGCCTCAGCTTCAAGTTTGGCATCGACATCGCCGCTGGCGTGATAGATTCAGACTATAGGGGTGCTGTGGGAATTGTGGTCGTCAACAATGGGTCCTCTGCCTTCGAGATCAAGAGCGGTGACAGAGTCGCGCAGCTCCTCCTCGAGCGCGTAAACACTCCTGCAGTTGAAGAAGTCGATGAGCTGGACGTCACCGTGCGCGGCTCGGCGGGATTTGGCTCGACAGGCAAGGGCGCACTGGGCGCAAAGTGAGTGTGTGTGTGTATGTGTGTGGTTCGCAGAGGCCCCCTTGAAAACCTCCCGAGCACTGGGCATTTGTGTGGTCACTGTGCCGTTCAAGTAGGAGAGCGATGCCCGCGCATAGTCGACTTTGGACTGTTTTGAAAGCCGGTGTGGATGCGGGCGTTCCACTCCCGCACAGGGCCCCGGTGAGCACTAATGGTTTGGGTCAGAAGCGTGGACGTCAAGAAGACTTGGACCAACCGCAATCTCCACCGGCATCAGAGGAAGATGCCAGCGATGACCTCTTGTTGGAACCCAATGACCTCTTAATGGACTCTGATGATCCGATGTCATCGGAGATGAGACTTAAAATCACAGTCCTCCCAAATTGGACCCCCGAAGAACGCGACTTTTCTCACGACTTCGTGTACTCGAATGTGCCAGTCGTAAGGAATAATAACGACTGGCAGATCCCAGAGTTTCGACTGACCAACGAAGCTGCGCGGGTCGTGGAGGTGACAGGCTCCCTGAATGCGATCCTCGCCCAGCTCATCGACGGCACCTCTGGCGCGCCCTCCTTGCTCAATCGCGCGCACTACTCGCTGCACTTGTTGGCCTGTCGATCCGCTCTCTCCGAGAATGAATTGCTGAACAATTTAGACTCCAGGTTTCACAAGCACGTTCGCGAAGGCGATCAAGAGATCATAAACTTGGCGTTCGTGTACAACTGTATTTCAAACGACTCCGACTCAGAGTCCATCGTCGACGCCGCGGAGCTCAACGCCCTGGGCTTGAGCGATATTAATATATTCAGGTTCTGGCACCAACTACGCGCGTTACTGGAAGCCTTAATGGACTCTACAGCCGAGACCGTTGATGGAGGACCGCCGGCGAGAGTGGGTGAGTTTGTGGCTCGTTTGACGGCGGAGGTGGACCCCAGGGCACAGTCGGTCGTGTCGGTGAACTGGTAGACCGTAGACCCTTGAATTTAGGCCGCGCAGAGACCGAGGTGACCGAGCCGCTTGGTGCAGTAAAATTCCTTGTTCATGACGCGGGCGCAGATCGGGTGCTTGCGCTTCTTGATGCAGCAGCGCTTCTTGGTCTGCGTCGTCGGCGTCGTCGGCGTCGTCAGCGTCGTCGGCGTCGTCAGCGTCGTCGGCGCCGTCGGCGTCGTCAGCGTCGTCGGCGTCGTCGGCGTCGTCAGCGTCGTCGGCGCCGTCGGCGTCGTCAGCGTCGTCGGCGTCGTCGGCGTCGTCGGCGTCGGCGGCGTCGGCGGAGGGGTGGTGATCTCCGAGGCAGAGAACAGCGCGTCGCCCTCGGAGAGGTTGAAAGCATCCTGGCGCGTCAGTGCAGGCAGAGCCGGCTCCGCCGGCTCCATGGAGTCGGCACCTGCATTGTTGACAACCTCAAGCAGGTAGTCGATGAGCTTGATCTCACTCGAGTGCATGCCAGGCTGCGGAGGTGGAGCAACGCTTTCCATCGCCTCCACCAAGGCGGTCGCAAGGATCTCCTCCCACTCAGGCTTGTCAAACATCTGCTGGTTGGAAGTCTGCAATGGTGCACAGGGGATACAAAATGCAAAATGCAATGCAAAATGTTGTTGCAATGATGCAGTTCATGGCATGGCAGATGGCAGTGCCACAGACGAGGCCGAAGCAGCAGCCAGCAATCGCAGCAAATAGCAAGGCTGTCGCAGACCGGCATGCCGCGCTGCAGAGAATGCAGCGGCTTCTTACCATTTTCTCTTGCAAAAAGAGCGACGTAGCAGGCAGTAGCAGAAAACGGCGGAATTTCGCCGAATTTATTTTTTCGCCGAACAGTGAACATTCACAGCGGAATTTCGCCGAACAGTCTGAGTCTCACAGCGGAATCTCACAGCGGAATCTCACAGCGGAATGTTCGCGGAACCTTCCTAGACCCCCCCAGGACCCCCCCTGAAACCCCTCTGTTCAGCATCACGCCGACTCTCTCCTCCGCTTCAGCCAGTCCAACGCCGTCAGCATTGCATGCAGGGCGAGCAGCGCGTTTAAGCAGAATAAGACGATCAAGCTCGCGTCCGTCGCAACTCGCGCCTCTTTGAGCACCGCAGCAGTTACGGCGTAGAAGAACAAGATAGTCAGCCCGACAGTGTCCAGCAGAGACTGGGCGCAAACACACACAGTATGCGTTCCCATGACCACTCTCGAGGCGTCTGCGGAGCGCGAGTAAAGGATGGCTGTCGACGTGGCCAGAAAGAAGTGCCAGTGGGCGTGGTACAGGTCGTAGGCGTCCCCCTCCTTGTTGTAGGAGAGCTTCCGACCCGTAAGCGAGAGGAGCTCTCCCTGGCACAGTATGGCCGAAAAGACGACTGTAAGTGCCACTCCTAGTTCGAAGAGTGCTATGCGAGCTGCGCCCCACTGGAGGTCCCCCTTCTTGTAGACCAGCATGAAGCGGCAGATTGATCCAAAGACGGCGGCACCTGGGCCTAGCACAAAGTAGAACTCGAGCTGCTTCCCGTAGAACGAGTCGTAGAATGTTGTCAGTAGTGTGAACGCTACAACGAGCATGATCGAGAGAACAATCTGCACCACTATGGTGGAGCTCGCAACCCGTTTCACAAGAGCGATCACACACACCGACAAGGCCACAAAGAACACGTGCAACACCAACAGCCACCCACCCAAGATGTCGAGGGAGTGTGCAGGCGAGTTGAGCGTGCTCTCGGCGTGGAAGGCAAAGGAAGAGGACCCCAGGAACACATACACAAAGGCGGAACCAGCTAGCTGTCCCAGTAGGAACGACGAGCTGTGGCCTCGTGTGAGCGAGATTATGGCTCGGTAGAGACCAGCTCCCATGTAACAGGTGTTGGACACAGTTGCCATCACGTACGGGCTCGGCGCAGCGGCGTAAGCAAGGAAGGCTAGCAACTGGAACGTCGAAATGGTTGCAATCACCGGAGAAATCTCGAAGCCGCTGCTTTTGAGTGGTTCGGCCAGTTGCACCTGGCCATCGCTGCGCAGCAGCTGTGGCAACACGGTTACCAGGCGCTGTCGTTCCATGGTTGTCCCGCCTGATGAGAGTGCGCGTTATTCGTTTATGCGTCACCAAGTGATGCCGTGGCGCATAAAGTGCACACAGCCTCCTAAAAAGGCAGGGGTTACATGGTGCCGTCTGCACCACTCCAGTTGGAGAAAGTACGCTTGGTCTCTCTTCCATCGAGCACCGACGCATACCTCGATGGAAACACTTTAGCGCCATCGGCTGTGTCAAACCGAGTGATAGTGGCACTCTCGGCCACTCTTTCACTCGTTTTAATGTTGGGCCTCGTGTCCACACTCTCACCAAACAACAACCCGACAACCTTCACACCTCCGCAGAAACCACCCCCTTCACCTGTGGCAGCATACTCACCCCCTGCACCTTCACCAGTGTCGCAATTTCCATTGGAGACCTTCGGCTCGTTCTCTTCGCCAACCCCATTCACCGTCGATGTCGAGACCACAAACTCTATTGTTGATTTTGTAGTAAACGCCACAGGAGTTGACCGCTCACAGGTCAATGTTGGATTCGAGCAGTCTGGTTCCTATCCCTCTACTACACTAAACAAACGACACCTCCAGGAGCAAAACGAGACCAACCTCTGTTTGCCAAACGCTTCGCAGTTGAACGTGCAAGTCACGATCTCCAGTAATTCGGTAGAAGGGAGAGAGGCGCTGAGGGCAGCCTTGCTGCAGCAGCTAGGAAACCTGAGAGCTTTGTCGAACGGTTTGAACGAGACGACCACCTTGTGCAATAGCTTTGAATTGCCGGAGAGTCCGGCAACAGCGCCTCCCCCACCACCACTTCCCAGTCCACCCCCGCCGACGACACAGACGACTCCCAGTCTACCACCACCGTCGCCTCTACCGGCTCCTCCACCGTCTCCTCCGCCGGCGCCTCCACCGTCTCCTCCGCCGGCGCCTCCACCGTCTCCTCCGCCGGCGCCTCCACCGTCTCCTCCGCCGGCGCCTCCACCGTCTCCTCCGCCGGCGCCTCCACCGTCTCCTCCGCCTTCACCCCCGCCGGCGCCACCTCCGACACCCCCGCCGGCGCCACCTCCGACACCCCCGCCGAGTCCTCCGCCATCATCACCGCCGGCGCCACCACCCTCACCACCACCACCCTCACCACCGCCGCCGTCGCCGCCGCCGGACAGCTGTCTACCTGCGACGGTGCAAGTGACCGTCGTGAACAACGAGTACTATTTCGACGGCGTCCAAATGGGTAGTTACAAAGTGGGCCCCTATGTTTACCGTTTCGAAGGCGTCCCCAGCAGCAACACGATGGGTTGGCGTGGAACAGAAGGGAATGCAGTTTTTAGCAACGCTCCTGGCAACATGAACAACTACGATTTTAGGTACGTTGACGGCGTGCTGGTGGCGTACAGATGGGGTGTAGGGAGCGACGCAGTGCAGTTGACCGTGAATGGGCCTTTCCAAGCTTCCTACTTTGAGGATTATACGCACGGCGACAACGGAAATTTGCAGACAATCTCTTACGACGCGACATGCACTGTGCCCAGGTATGCATACACACAAGCACACATTCCCGACCTAATCTCCCGCTTTTGCACCCATGCAACACTCTGCAAAAGTGCAGAGACATCCTTTCTCGTTAGAAAGGCACAGTTCTTATTCAACTGTTCCCCAACCCCACACTCGCTCCGTTTTGTGCCCGACTCTCGTCCACAGCCCGCCTTCTCCTCCTCCTCCTTCTCCACCGTCGCCTCCACCGCCCGCATGCTTGCCGGGAACCGTCGCCGTCACCGTGGTCAACCAAAAGTACTACTTTGATGGAGTTGAGGCGGGAAGCTACTCGGTCGGGCCGAACATTTACACCTTCACCGGTGTGCCGAGCGACCACCAGATGGCCTGGATGGGCCATTCTTCGTCGACCATATGGCAAAACGCTGACGGCAACACCAACGCCTACAGTGTCCAGATCATCAACTCTATAATGAAATATTTCCGCCATGGTGTTGTGCAGTTGGTAGTTTCAGGATCGTTCTCGCCCTCATACTTTCGTTGCTACGCCCATGGCGACATGAACGGGGTCGCTGAGATGATCGTGTACAACCCCGCCTGCACCATAAAATAGGGGCGCAAAACGTGCCAAAGTTTTAAATATTTTTTCAGTTTGAAAACATGCTGGACAGCGACTTCGAGGACGACACCGACCGTATGGAGTAGGCATCGAAGCTGCGCTCTGAGCCTACTGTACTCAAGTTCCACTCCGACGACGTGTCCGAAGAGGTCTCTGAGGGTGTGGCGTTCAGGTACGACTTGGACTTTACGCTGGAGCAGGATGAGATGGATGGTCGTTTTGCGTGTTGGCGCGCTTTCTTGGTGCACGCGTGCACCTTCGGCAGCACAATGTGTTTCATGAGGGCGCTTGCCACCATACTTTATAGATGGGAGGTCTGCGACGCTCCGCTGCTGCTGCTAGCATTGGAGACACCGTGTCGGGCGCCGAACTTAGCGCGGGCGCTGCTCGCCGCTTCCTGAGCAGTCCGTGGGGAGTGCATAAAGGGCTCGTGAGCTCTCTCCGATCTGCCTGCACCCACATACAGTGATCAGTCGATTCGTCGCCTCTTGAGCGATGGAGAGCCTGGCGCACGCTCGACCAATGTGTGCACTGTGTGGTCTTTGTTGTTGTTTAAACATTGGCCAGGCTTCGCCGCTTGCAGGTCCACGTGGTTTTCAAGCCACACTCGTGCGTATCTGCGAACACGCAACGACCACCGAGCTAATCCCCAACGTATTTCCAGTCGGAGGCGCTTCGGGAGCGAGGGCGCTAGAACAGTCGGCCACAGCGATTCTTCCACTGTAAATCGGAGGATGCTTAGTTGCAGGCGAGTCGGCTTGCCGCCGCCGTTCAACGAGGGAGTAAATTTGGCAATGATCTCGGATCGGAGGGCCTGCACTTGCCATTCTGCAACATTGTCGACATCGGTGTGCCAGTCGTGCCAATATGAGACCTTATCGTAGAGCGTTCGGTAGACACTAAAGCCAATTTTGAATACCCGCAGTGATTTGCAGGAGGTGAAGAACTCGTGCAGGTGTGGAAATCCGTTGGGCAACTGATCGCCGTACAATGTTCGCGCTCGACGGTCCGTTTTCAGAGCCACTCTCCAAGCCACGTCCGCGGAGTTGGACTTCAACATCCTCTCGTACTTTTCGCGGCCTCGAACCACTGAGACGGCCAGATAGGCGTTTTCCGAGGCTCGAGGAGCGCTAGAGCACGAATTGTCGCGGTGGTCTCTGTCGTCACGGTCTTCGTAGCTAGGCGCTTGGAAAAAGTCTTCGGGATTTGCGCCAAGGGATTGGTGCAGAGTTGCGACGCAACCGAGTACAGCGGGCATTGTGTGAATTGAGAGGCGACGCAAGGCGATTTTTTGGCAACAACGCCCACTTATCACGAGACCCGCAGACACAGACACACGCGTGCACTCTCAGTGCTTGGGAGGGACCACGCTCTCTTTCTTGTCTTGCCTGTGAACCGTGTTAAGCAATACCCGATGGGACCTCTCCAACTTACGCCTCCACCCTTCATTCCCAATCGGATAAACTACAATGAACCGATCACTTTCTTCAGAGAGCCGTTCAAAGTAACTCAGAAAGGTCGTTCCGACCGAAATGTGCCTGAGCTGCTTGTAGATCGGGCAGGCCACTATGCCTTGTATTACAAAGGTTCTGGGTTTGTACTGTGCCACTCCATTGATGTCATGCAGGTATTCACCATTGTTGCCGTATGGATCGTCGCGAAACGACATCATCACGATCGCCACGCACGGGGCGTCACCTTCGTCTACAAAAGCACGCACAGCGTCCGTCCACCGACGGCCCGTGGCGTACGAGGTGGGTCGTGTAAAATACTCCATCAGAATCTTAGAAACACCAGGGCCGTAGTGGCGTTCATAGTCATTGTAATCTTCCTCGTCGCTCTCTTCTTCACTCTCTGCTTCCTCCTCTGCTATTTTCGTCAACAGCTCGTCCATCCTGATCCCACGTTCGCCGAGGTAGCCGAGTAGGAAGGAGACGTACTTGTTTGCAACAGCCTCGTCTATGTCTCTCTTGTACGTATACAAGTCCAGCAAGGAGTTCCACCGAGCAAGGTCACGGTCAGAAGGGTCTGCCGAGAACGCCTCCTTGATCTGGTCTCTAAAG
>Ga0206682_10003530_pt1 | contig 13286 bp, 13 predicted proteins | sample M240m12015metaG_FD_155444 | JGI IMG/M metagenome (GOLD analysis project Ga0206682, IMG submission 155444) | Ammonia-oxidizing marine archaeal communities from Monterey Bay, California, United States - M2 40m 12015 | ecosystem: Environmental > Aquatic > Marine > Intertidal zone | place: USA... | reverse complement strand
CCTTAATGAAATTATAGTAAATTTTAATATTTTCGTGTATTGTATTTGTGCTTGTAAAGTTCCCCAGATTAGGGGTGTAAGTGCTATCACAACTTTCGTTGTTTGTAATGTCTTGTAGATTGTTCATGTAAACCATTTTCATCTTTTAATAACTATTGTATATATGTAAAAAAATTAATAAAATTCTTTAACTTTATGTTAACTTTTTATTTATAAGTGTTTAGTTGATTCTCAACCTTTTCTTTGAGTGTATCATTATATATTGAGGGTAAAACCTCTGTTAGTAAATCTTTAATTTTTTCTTTTGATTTTTGCTTTGAAACTCTAACATTTTCTCGTTCAACTTGATAAAGATAGAATGCAGTTTCATTTATACTTTTAAGTTTATTTTCATATTTTGAAATACGAGAATCAACTATTCTATTATCTGTGGTAGATTTGTTAGGAACATATCCTTTGTATAATTCATCTAACCTACCTTTGAGATATTGAATCTCCATTAATTTATTTATCTCTTCGAATGTCATAGTGCAACTATTTGTATTATACAACTCATAAATGTTATTTCTTTATCTACTACCAATGCATCTTTGTGTTGTGATTCGGAAAGAATGAGTATAATATTTGAAGTGTTACCACTTCCATACTCATCAACCTTTTCATAAAGGAATGAATATAGTTCTGTAAAATCTTGGATTCTTGCATCTGCAACAGCCTGTCTGATATTCTTCCACTTGTTTGGTTTTGCATCACTTGATTTTAAAATTTCAACTACCTTTGATTTGATATCTGAATCGATTACAGATGTTGTATCAAGTTTTAATTCTCCTTTGGTAGAATTTAACTGACAGGTATTAATAATCTTTCTAATATCAGGATATGAACTATCAATGATAGGTACAAGGTCTTTTGGTTCAAATCCAACTTCTTCTTTACCTAAAATCTGTGAGATTTGTACTGCTACTTCTTTTTTAGAAGGGGGAACAATCTGAAATGTTTGACAACGAGATTGAATCGGGTCAATAACTTTCTCAACATAATTACAAGTTAGAATAAATCTACAATGTTTTGAGAAAGTTTCCATTAAGTTTCTAAGGATTGCTTGTGCATTTGGTGTCATATAATCAAACTCATCTAAGATGATTACTTTCATATCTTTGAAACCAACAGTTGAAGCAAAACCTTTTACTTTGTTTCTAACTGTATCTACGTTATTCTCATCAGATGCGTTTATAACAATATAATCACAACTAATTGAATTTACAATTAACTTAGCTAAAGTTGTTTTACCTGTACCCGCTTTACCAAAGAATAAAAGATGGGGTACATCTCCACTTTGAAGGTAATCACTTACCTTTTGTTTCAGATGTTCATTACCAACATATTCTGTTAATTTACGAGGTCTATATTTTTCAACCCACAACGAGTTGTTTATTTCTTGGTTTGATGTATCTTCAAAGAATGCCATTATATTAATTGATTTTTTATGTTAGTTGATTGATAAAAATGTACTATTGAACTTTCTGAATCTAAAATTGAGTATCCCATTGCCAATCCTTCACCATTACCAATTCCTTTATAAACATTACGTTTACTTACTGAAGTGTGTTCAAATAATGGTCTCAGTTTTTCAAATACACTTATGAATTTTTTCATTTTTTTATTATAGGGGAGTATAAATACTCTTTCTAATATTGTTGGAATTAGATTTAAATCATATTTTGATTTAAAAATACTTAATATATTATCCCAATAGGTATCTTCAAAATATTCACTTTTGTGATTCACTAAATCATTAGCTGATTTTATACTTCCCCAATTACCTATATAGTGAATATTAGATACTGTATCTAAATCTATTTTCCATATTAAATTTGGTACTTCTTTTAATCTACCAACATCAATATAAAGAATTGATTTATTTTTTTCTTCGGTTAATTTATATGTTAGGGAAATTTTATCAAAATATTTAAAAATACTTTCTTCATATTCTCTAACATCAGCCGATGGTAATTTTGTTTTTACAGTATTTGTATCATTAGTATATATTACTAAATTATAACTTTTAGGTATTAATTTATAATCTTCTAAAAGAATATCTATATATTTTTTACCAAATGCTATTAGTAATATAGTGGGATACATTTAAAATCCTGCGTTTTTTACTTCTTTACAAAATACTGATAACCTCTCTAACTTTTCAATTAAAGATTCTTTTTTGTTTCTGTCTATTTGACCAGAGTTCATTTCTCCTATAATATCTTGTAATGATGATGCTACTACGAGTAACCCATCTTCTTTTGAGTTTAGAAAATGGTCTGAGATTCTAAACTTTCTTGCTATTTCTGTTAAGTTTGCCATAATTTATTTTTTGTGGAACACGAAAATCGGTTCAAATTTATATTGTTTTCCTTCAAACTCTACTGCGTTTTTGATACCACTCTTGGAGGGGTCTAACCCAACCATTCTGGTCATCAACATTTTGAGTTTACCTTTATACTCACATCCTAATTCATTTAAGATATCAATTGAATCTTGTTCTAGTGGATAGTAAGTAGATTTACCAATTTTAATATCAGCAATATTCCATAGAATATATCTATCATTTTTAAGATACTCATAAATTGTTGTTAGAGTGGGTCTTAAAAAGTTATCTCTCCAATCTTCGTATTCACCATATGCTTTGAAGGATTGATTTTCATCTTGTGAATATTGTTCTCTATTAAAGTAAGGAGGTGAAGTAAATGAAATATCTAATTTACCTTTATACTTTTGGAACTTTGGATTGTTTGAGATTAGTTCTGAACCATCTTGAAATAGTTCATATGTATTACCTTGTTTTTCTACATCAAAGAATGATGTAAGTTTATCTGAGAAATCATCTACACAATTATCATTGTAAAACTTAGCCATGTATTCATAACGAGAAATACCTTCTTCATCTAAGAAGTTATCAGGATTAGGGTCTGTACCAACATAGTGAGTTTTCTTACGAGAACTCATTGCTCCTAAGATTCTACCACCCCAACCACTTGATGAATCATAAATATGCAATGGTTCTTTGGTATCAATGTGTTTAGTATAGTTTTCGTAAATCCACTTTGCAGTTAATGCTGGAAAGTTTACTGCTGGTTGTCCGCAACTTAATCTGAATACTTGTAATATCTTAGGGAAGATACCATCTGTTTTATCGTACCAACGAATTAAATATTTGTATTCAGTAACAGTTCCTGCATCTGAAGTAGATGATTCAACAATATCTCCTAGATTAGAAATTTGTGTATTATTTAAATAACCATCGTTGTTTAATTGATTAACTTCATCTGCTGTCATATATAGATTACCGAAACCTACATATTCTTCATTAAAAGTTCCATAGTTACTTAAGGTAGATGCTTTTACTTTTGCAAGAACAATACCTAAATCAGAATACTTACCAGTAAATACTTTTCCATCATGAACATCCTTTACAAACTGTACACCATCTTGTCCATTCCAAAAAGGATTCTCATCAATTTTATCAACAATTGAACGAGACCATGAGTACATTGAATCTCTCTTAACAGAACGTTTCATAATCCTAACAAACTTATCTTCCATTGTTGGGTCTGAAAAGTGGTCGTATATAGATAACCCATTATCAGCAGATTTACCAATTGATATTTTAGTTTTTAACATTGTAGGAAAAAACTGATTTACAACTGATGCATCTTTATTAAAGTTTTTAATGATACCCAATGATTCATCATCACCACTTGTATCCTTTACCCAATATTCTGCTGGATTAGATTTAAGTTTCTTGAACTTTTTAATGATACCATCTTTATCTGCACCAATAACTGGTGGAGTTCCTCGTTCATCCCATTGTTCAGTAACTTCTTTACGAAGAAGTTTAGCCCAAGATACAAACTCATCATCGGTCATTTGTAACAACTGATGATAAGTAGTATTGGATTTAAACTCGGAAAATTTACTTCGTTCGTAAAAGTGATTCATTAAGATTGAATTTCTACAAGGTAATAATTTGATTCGTAATTATCTACTTCAAATGAGATATGTGATAAACCTTGAGATGAAATCTTTAAGGTTGCATCTGTTGCTTCTTTGTTTGCAACTAGTATCTCTTTTAAATATGTTGCTGAGAAAGAAATTGGTTCAACATCACCCTCACAAGTACAATCAACATCAATGTTAATTCTGTTTGTGTTAATGTTTGAATAACCTAAAATCATTTGTCCAGCACCATCTTTACAAGTAAATGTAAAATTATTCTCATCCGCCAATGCACCTTTAGCCTTGATAAACTTTGAAATAAAGTTTGAATCTAATTTAATCTCCACATTAAAAGGAGGTAATTGTTTTAAATCAGGTACGTTAGGGATAACTGATAAATCAGCCAACATATAGTTTACGTTTGTTGAACCATCTTTGAATTTCAAAGAAACTGGTTTTCCATCTATATCATTTAGTGAAAATTCTACATCTTCTCCTAATACTGATAACATCTTTGTAAGTTTGGTTGTATCATAAACACCAAATTCAGCGTTTGATGCCTCAAACTCTTTCATAGTAACATTACCTAAAACAGATTTATCATCTGAAATAAATGATGTTGTAAGAGAACCATCTTTTGATTCCCATTTTACAGATTCTACTAAACCTGCAAGATTGTACTTCGATACGAAGCGATTTAATGATTGTTTTTCCATGTTTTTATTAAATTATAATTTATTGTTGTACAAATATACGAATTATTTTTGATATATCCAAATTAAAATGAGAAAAACTTTTCAGCTGTTCTCTGTTCACTCACAACATCTCCCCATCCAATAGAATCATAGAAATCTTGTAACTTTCCTTGTAATTCTCTTTCAAAGATTTTATTGTGGTCAATGTAGGTAGAGATAAATTCTTCTATCTCTGGTGGGTCTGAATAACCTGTAAAGGCCAATCCACTTAACCCAAGAGGATTGTTTTTTAAATAAACCCATTTTACTTTATCACCATTTTTCATGGGTTCGTATTTAAATGGGACATCAAAATGTTTAAGACAATCGTTATATGATATTGCTGCTTTTACATGAGCAGGAGCACCACTTACCCATTGGAATAATTGTCTTTTACCTTTTGGCATATATTTTGTTAGATTTTTAACTGCAGAATTTTTTGCAATAACTTTAGTATCTTGTTCAGTCATACTCTTTTTAAAAGCAAGAACTTTATCTGATATTTCTTCTTCGGTTTCACCTCGTAGAATCGATATAAGAACCTCAGCCATGATTTCTTGGAATGCCTTAGGGAAACTACTTCGTTTAACATCTAATCCCTTTACATCTAATTTATCAACAGGTACACCATTATCTGATATAATCCATTGAGCATATCTTTTCTTTGCTACCCATAATCCTGCTTTAGCAACATACTCCTTCTTAATCTCTAATCTGTGTTTATCTTTATCAACATTTAGAACTTTTTCTGAAAGTATGTTATAGAAATCATTAAGATAATCTTGCATCTCTTCTGCAATATCATTTACATAACCAGCAATTGTATCTTGTTCTTCATCTTTCCAATTAGGATAACGTTTATCCATTAAAGGAACTGCTGAAAAAAATACCGAATCAGTATCAATGTATATGTTAGAGTCCAAATCAGGAGTACCAAGCTCCTTATTGTACTTGATGTTACCCATATCCGCAGTTGATTTAATAACTGTCTGTCCTGTCGTGGTAACAGCGGTAGCATTATCAACATCATAGAACCTAAAGGCAGGAAGCCCAAGCACACCATATAAAGAGTTAAGTAAAATTTTCTGAACCAACTGACGTTTTGCGTAAAATGCGTATTTTTCTTTGTTTCCTGCTTTTCCATATTTTTTCATCTGATTCTTGAACTCAACGCGTTGATTAAACCAAATATCTAATATACCTGGAATACATCCAACTGAATCAGTTCTGTAAAGAACTCCATTTGATGCTACTGAGAATTTTGATTGTTCTAAGTATTTCTTCAAATTTTCTTTTGAAATTTCATCCTCTCCAATGTAATATGTATCAACCTCACCTTTAACAAACTTGTTTGCATCCCAATCTCTGATTTTACCTATCTTAGATTCAGGTGATATGTTTAGGGTCATAATGATTGATGGATATAGTGATGTTAAATCCAAATCATATACCCAATCGTACTTACCAACAATAGGGTCTTTTACATAAGCCCCAATAAACTTTTCTTGATTATTATCACGAATCTCTTGCATTCGTTCTAGTCTATCAGCAGGTTTGTTTGGTGCAACCAATCCTTTTCTTCTTAGATACGTTAACATTGCACCTTCAAGGTACTTTGATGAATAAACAAAATCTTCATAAGGTACATGACCAGCATGAGCAATACCTCTACATAAATCAATAAAATCTAATTTTTTATCAAACTCAACAACCAACTCAACATCTACCAAGTTATATTCAATAAACTTTTCAATATCATCTCTGAATAATTGGTCTAAGTTACCTTGGTATTCAATCTTACCTCTGCCTAATTCTATTTGACCAACGGTATCTAATCGATAGTTTGGAAGTTCTCCATAGTTGTATTTTTTATATAACTCGATATAATCTAAATAAGATACACCTGCCATAAAAAATCTCTTACGATAGGGTGACCAGAAACATTTACCAATTGGTGATAATCTATTTGCTTGTCTTTCACCTAACAATCTTTTGATTCTATTGTATAACATTGGTGTATCGAAATAATCAATATTCCAACCTGTAACGATTGATGGATTGATATATTCATATAGTTCCAAATACTTCATCAACATATCTCGTTCATCTGTAAATGGAATTACGATTGCTTTATCAGTAGTTTTCTCTTCCATCTTACCGGTTACATCCATAACCAATACCCAATACTGATTAGTAGCTGAATCATGTAATGCTATTGAAGTTAAAGCATTCTTTGCTTCTTGGGGGTCAGGTAAACCACTATCCATTTCACACTCAATATCATAAGTTAACACAACATGGCCAGTAGATGATTCATCTGAATCTGAATATAAATCTACAAGAGCTCTAGTAGTTTCAGGTACATCTGATTCAAATAAGTTAGGGTCATCCTTTTTAAACTTATAAATCTTGGTTAAAGTATCTCCATAGATAGATTTATATTCACCTCTTTGAGTTTTTTCATACGCATATCGTGTGTATGGAAACGCAGAGTATCCTCTGGTATCATCCCAAAGGTGAATTAAGTTCTTTTCTCGTTGATAATAAATGTTTTGATACATATGTACAAATATACGAATTATTTTTGAAATATCCAAATTGGTTCACAGAAAGTTTTATCTTGATTCTCTTCTGAATTCTTTAGAGTTTCTTCTTTATACTGTTTTTCATTATGCTCTGATGACTTTACAGTTCCTGCTCCACCACTATTAGGTCTTTTTGCCATCTCCATTCCAATACAACCTTTATAAGTTAATCCTTTTGATTCTAAAAACTCACACATTGGTTGTGTTATTTCTTTCCAATCTTTTCCACCACCACCACCACTTGTGTAAACATCTGCGATATTGATTGCCATCTTTCCGCCTTTTTTAAGTGTGGGTATAATCTTTTCTAATGCCTGATGTAAGAAATATTCATTCCAAGCATCTATTGATTTATATCGTATCCAACTTTGTGTATCATCATCACCGTATCTTTCTACATTAAAGTAGGGAGGTGAAGTAAAAACCAAATCAAAATAATCTTGGTAATCTGAATAATCAAAATCTTCTGCTGGTGATTGGTGTAAATCTACCTTTGTTGGATTTTCAAAGAAAGAAGTATGTTTTTGATAAAAATCTGCTTGTTGTTTATATATGGGATGGTTTTCTTTACGCGGGTCAATTCCAACATAATGTTCAATAGTTTCAGAAGCATAGGCACCCGATAAACGGTCTCCCCAGCCAGCAGAAAAATCTAGCATGGTCTTACTTCCAAGATATTCTGTTAAACATTTGGTGACATTTGGCTTGTGTTGAGATGCTATATATTTACGAAGTGAAATCATTAATCTTAATTCTTTCTTTCCAATCTTATCTAACTTTAAACTAAATGCAGCACCCATTAATGATATCATAAATGCTCTCGTTCTCCATGTCCTAGCGGGACCTGGATATCCACTTGAGCATATTGACCATCTGTTTTGTTCTTGCCACCAATTACTAGAAAGATTTCCTACGTTATATCTTTTGAAAAAAAGAGGTTTACCTTCATATGTTAATGGATATTTAGATTCTCTTGATTGTCTTTGAAACCATTCTTTTCCTTCTATTAATAGCTCGTTCCAACGAATTCCTTTAAGTTTGAAGTAATCCTTTCTACAATCATCTTCTGTATATTTTTCTGTTTGGTATGGTAAAGGATATGTCATACACAAATCAGCAAGTTTTTCTTTAACTTCATCCTTTGGATACATATCTTTTATAGTTTCCCATTGTTCCTCATTTATTTCTAAATAAGGTTTCATTCCATAAAATTGTTCAAAGTAATCTTCTCCGCCGTACATTATTTTAAGTTTAATGATTTTCTATATGAACCTCCAATATTCCAAAAAAGAATTTTCCCTTCCAAGTTCTCAATATTATTTTCTAACCACCACCACATCTTACGCTCCCAAAACTCATTCATATCAAATGGATATTCTGTAACTTCATCCATAAAATCATTGAATGCATATTTCGATTCATAGATATTAATATTATTTAAATCTCCTGCTTTATTCTCATTTAAAATCTTTTGAGTAGATGCAAGAGATGACATCGTAACAGTATGTACTTTTCTTTTATTGTTGAGTAAATCTTTCCAATCTTTATATTGTAAGAATTCTCTAATTAAACCAGATGCTGTTACCCCACTACCAATTGATACAATAAGATGGTCGAAATCTTGTTCTTCTAAAACTTCCTTCATTCTATCTTGCATATAAGAAACATATGCAGGGTGATTAAAAGCATAGGGTAATTGTTGCCACCCATTCTTTTTTGCAATACCACCAAGTTTATTCTCAAGTAATTTCATCATATTAGGTTTTAGTGGATTTAGTTTCGCACCATTACCTTTGATTATTTCTAATATCTCTGGTGGATATGATTTAGAGTTTGGATATGAAGATATAAACTCAATACCATATTCTTTACATAATACAGATAAAACCCAACCTGTCCAACTTCCATATACTGAAAGATGTGTAAGTGGTTTAGATTTATCGATATAATCTGATTCCAATATCTTACGAATACCTTCAATCTTTGCCCAACGAGGAAGTGTTGTACCATTTCCAACTAAATCATCTCGTTTGACATGAACTGTTTTACCTTTGAGTTTATATTCTTCTATTGGTGTTTGTATCATATAAATTTGTAGATTCCTACATTATTATTTTTAACTGGTTGTCTAAGTTTTTTATGAGAGAATCCATTTACCTTTTCAAAGTTATCACAAATAACATGAAAGAGTTTTTTTCTGTTTCTAAAGTTTATCTTTTCATCTTCTAAGATAATTTTTTCAATATATTCTTTAAAGTTTGTACCTTTCTGAAATGCACGTTTCTCTTGGTCTAGTATTTCATCTGGTAACTTACCTCTAAAAGCATCTGCAAGTGGTCTTTTCCATTGTCCTTTATCAGATAAAAATTCATCTTGTAGATTAGTAGTATAGTTCAAGAATTCTGTATCGAAAAATGGACACCTTAATTCAATAGTTCCATAATTCATAAAGATTGTGTTACCTCTCAATAAATTACCATAGTGTTGTTTTTCAAATAAGTTTTTTCTTACATCACTCCAATCTGGTTTTTTACTAAACATTCTAAATGTTCCATATGAACCATATGATTCATCAGAACCTTCTCCACTAAATGCAACTTTAATTCCATCCTTAACCATTTCTTCTGCAATAAAAGATTGTAAGATACCAACTTCCATTTGAACAGTTGATGGGTATTCAATTACATTTATAGAATCAAAAAATCTCTGTTTGATTATTTTTTCATCTCTTGGTACAAATACTTCAATAAGTTCTACATCAATACCTTTTGCACAAACTCTTGCCTTTTGTAAATCTTTTGAATCTTGGTCAAACGCAATTGTATATGCTTTGATATTTGGTATTCTTTGTTTAAGTAAATAAGTTATGATTGCAGAATCAATACCACCACTTAATGATGTCGCAATTGGAACATCTGATAATAATCTTTTATCAACTGCTTTTTCTAATAATTTGAACGTAGTTTCACCAACCTCTTCATGTGATTTTGGATTTGTTACTTCGTTTGAAAATTTAAAATAAAAATTTTCATTTATTTTAAAATCATCAGTATCTAAATCTATTTCTATTAATGTATTTTTAGGTACAATTTGTATATCATTTATTCCTTCTTGAGTTAGAATTGATTTTATCTCACTAGCAATGATATATTTGTTTGTATTATGGATGTAGAGGGGTATTTTACCCACCCAGTCACGAGATAATATCAATTTATTATCATCATATATAACAAAAGAAAACATCCCATCTAACCTCTCCAATTCATTCTCTTTATAAAGATATAAAATAATCTCTGAATCAGAGTTTGAGTTGAATTCATAACCTCGCTCTTCGTATTCTTTTCTAAGTTGTGGATAATTCCATATTTCACCATTAACAATTAAATGTGTACCATCAAACTCCATAGGTTGATTACCCAATGGAGAAACATCATTGATTGATAAACGATTATGTCCTAAGTGAATAGTTTTATCGTTGTATGTAAATTCTTTAATACCTCTATTATCTCTACCACGATGAGATATTTTTTCTAACATTTGGTCAACATCATTTTTATGATAACCAATTGTTGCTACAATTCCACACATATTATTTGTTTAATACTTCTAGTAACTTGATAGTTTTCTTTTTTTCATTATCCATATCACCAATGTGACATGAACACGCAAGTGTAGTTACTTTTCCTAATTCCAATCCACTTTGTTCAGCAAGGAAGTGTCCCATTTCTGTTAACGCAGTATAATCTGCATAACCACTTTTAGATACTCTATTTGAACGAAGTACTGATGTAAGGTATAATTTACCATTTCTTGGTTTTAAATCAATCATACACATACAAGGTTGTGAATATGGATTCCTTGCATCCTTTGTTGGGTCAAAGATAATTAGTTCACATCTTTTTACTGCTTTACCAGTTGATAGAATTTTGATTACATTTTCTACTTGATTAAATTCACCTTTCCAAGATACCATTCTACCCCAATAAGATTGGTGATAATGGTCTTTGATAAATTTATATTCCAATCCCTCCTCTTCTTCAAAGAATGGATTATCTGGTTTCTTTTGTTCTGGTTTAAGGAATGTAACAGTTTTAGCAAAATCGATTCTATCATCACCCATTATTTCTCTAAAGTGACCATCAAACCAATCATCCGATTTAAATTCTGTGATTTCTGTTACTACATTAAGTTCTTCTGTAAGATTACCAACTCTTACGCCATTTTCTAATAAATGTTTTGATACTTTTACCCAAGCATCACCAGGTGAAGTTGCTTCTATAACCGTCATATTTTTATTTTATTTATACAAAGATACGAAAAAAATCTGAGATTTACAAATGAGTCCAAGTTTTTCTTTTGCATATTTCTTCTATATTCCAAGTAGAAACTTTAAAGTTTCGTGCTATAACATTGGTTGAAAATCCTTTTGAATACAAATCTCGTATTTGTATTACTTGTTCGGCTGTTAATTTTGCTCTTGGATGAGATTCTCCTCGTAACCTATTACTAAAAAACCATAAGGTTCTTGACATAAATTTTATTTTAATTCATTAAGGGCATTTTTATAAGTAAGTTCAGATTGCAATCCTGCATATCTTCCAACTTCCTTACCATCTTGTTCTATGATAACTGTTGGTACTGACCTTACAAAATACTTTTGTGCTACTTCAAAATCTTCATCTATATTAATATCACTAAAAGACACATTATCATAATTTGTTTTTACCTTTTCCATAATTGGACTTAACATTTTACATGGTCCGCACCATTCTGCGTAGAATTTTTTTACTGTTATCATTTTTTTTCTCCTTTTTATTTTTATTAACCATCACAAGCAACACAATCAGGGTCAACTGCTCTTGTTGCAATATCACCTCTGAGTACTGATTCAGTTCTCATATAGTATAACGTTTTAATTCCCTGCTTCCAAGCTTCCATTGTAACTTGATTAATCCACTTTGGTGAAGCGATAGATGGGAACGCTAGGTTTAAGGAAACTCCTTGGTCAATATACTGTTGTCTTACACCAGCTTGTTTAACCAAGTCCATTTGGTTGATTTCCTTAAACGTTCTGAACACATCCTTGACAGGGTAGGTCTTATCTTTATCTTCTTCTTTAATATCCGAACATTGTACCATCTTACCACCAAGGTAACACCATCCATCTAAATCTTTTAAATCTTGTACTGAACCACCATCTTCCATTATCTTATCCCAAGTATCTCTGTTATTGATACCAGCTTTTCTTAGAACTTTTTCTAATTCAGTATTTTTTCTAATGAAAGTTCCTTTTGCAGTTTGTTCTGTAAATACATTCGCTGCCCATGGTTCGATACCAGCAGATACATTTCCAGCTAATTTAGAGTTACTGACTGTTGGAGCAACTGCTCTTAAGTGAGTGTTTCTAAATCCACTTTCTCTACACCATAGAGGTTCACCTAATTCTGATGCCATATCTCTTGATGCTCTTTCTGATTCTATCTTTAACTGAGAAAAAATCTTACGAGTTTCAAATTGAGCCTCCATACCTTCAAATGGAATACCATTTTGTTGTAGGTAAGTGTGCCATCCTAAAACTCCCAATCCTAATGCTCTACCTTTTTCAGCAGATGCAACAGAGTTTTCGAATCCTCTCATGTTTTTAGCTTTCTGAATGAACTCTGAAAGTACTCCATCTAAGAACCAAGTTGCAGTATAAACTAAATCAGTATCTCTCCACTCATTATAACGAGCAAGATTTACTGATGATAAACAACAAACAAATGAATGGTTCTCATCTGTATGTAAAGTAATTTCAGAACATATGTTTGTCATATGAACTTTTAATCCATTTTTTTTGTACATATCAGGATTTGATTTGTTAACATTTCCTTTGTACATGATGTATGGTTCACCAGTTGCTTTTCTTTTTTGAAGTAATTTTCCCCACTTTCTTCTTGCATCAGGTTCACCATCTTGAAGTTTTCTCATAAAC
>Ga0206682_10003526_pt1 | contig 13297 bp, 10 predicted proteins | sample M240m12015metaG_FD_155444 | JGI IMG/M metagenome (GOLD analysis project Ga0206682, IMG submission 155444) | Ammonia-oxidizing marine archaeal communities from Monterey Bay, California, United States - M2 40m 12015 | ecosystem: Environmental > Aquatic > Marine > Intertidal zone | place: USA... | reverse complement strand
CGCGGAGCTCAAAGTCACAGCGCCGTCCGCAGTCGCCGCAAATCGGTTCCCACCGCTCCCTTGACGAAGCGTGATGGAACCAGCCGTGCCAGCACCTTCCTTGGAGTCCACCAATATGGCGCCATGCGCGTTCGATCCGGAACCGCTGGAAATGGTCATGGCGCCGCTCAGGTAAGCGTCGCCGCTCGACACCGTCACAGCACCGCCGACGCCGCCGGACGCGGAGCCACCATCGCCACCAGAGACAGCCAGGCCGCCGCCTACACCAGTGTTGGATGTCGTCGAAGTGCCGCCGCTCACAGCCACGGCGCCGCCGGTGCCGCTTTCGGAGGCCAAACTCGTAACACTCACACCCTGGCCAGCGATGGAATTCAAAGTCACAGCGCCGGCCGTGTCCCAGCTCAAAATGCTCGTCGAGTCCTGCTTCAGCGCGAGCGTCTTACTCGCCGCGGTGGTCACCACCACGTCGTCGCCGGACGCGAGCGTCAGGTCCTGCCCTGCGGCCGAAGTCACGGACAGCGCGCCGCTACCATCAGCGTGCACTCGCACGTCTCCTGCGTTCGCGCCTTGCCTTATCGAGACCGGAATCGTGGATGTGCTGCTACCTATGTAAACCGCCGTTGCCTCGCTCGGAGCGATCACGACGTGTTGCTGACTCCCTCGCATGCCAGCGTCTAAAGTCAACGTGCTCGTTGGAGTGCCCGTGATGTCCTCCGCGTCCAGACCTGTAATCTTTGGCGCGCGCACTTCTTGATGAAACATGCCGTCTTGAGAGGTTGAAACCTGCACGTAACTCGTGTAGCTGTTCGCGTACACCACATCATTCGTTGTCAAGAGATTTCCGTGCACCGTCAAGTCGCCGAAAATATCGGTTTGAACTTGCTTATTTGAACTCTCGCCGACGCGCACAAACGACGCAGAAGTTGGACCTATGTGAATGATGCCCTCGTACGAAGATGCTTGTGTCGTGCTATCTCCGGCATCTATGACGACGTCGCCGCCCGTTCCTGAGTTCGACGTGCCGCCACGTAACTTCAAATCGCCACCGTTGCCGCCAGACGCCGACCCCGCCTCGATCACGACGTCGCCGCCCGCCCCCGAACCGCCCGTTCCGCCGAGAATCTTTACCGATCCCCCCTGATAGGTCGCGTTCGCGCCGACGATCGACAAAGCGCCGCCCGGGTTGCTGCTCGGTGCGCTCGGCGATTGTCGCGTGATGGCGTAGTACGTACTGTCCGTCACGCCGAGCTTGAGCTCTCCTTTCGCCGTCACCGAATCGGTGTACGCGTCGCCGAGGATGACGTCGCCGTCGACGGACACATCCGCGGTGAATCCCGCCGCCGCGCTCGCGGTGAGCGCTTCTTGCAGTATGAACTGATTTCCAGATCCCGAGCCAACGCTCGAGACGTCGCTATCGGTGATTCGAAATCCCGTGCACGGATGTTTCCCGGTAAACATCGTCGTGAGCGCTCGAAGCTTGTACGTGCTGGACAGCGCGCCGTACACGCTCACGTAATAGTACCCATTCACCGGACTCGTGATCGTCACCGAATCCAACGCATTTCCAACGTTCACGCTCCGCTGTTCGTACGACGAAGTCGTCGGCTGCGCCGATCGAGACACGTACAAGTTCGCGTCCCCGTTGCTCGTCGTCAGCTCCAACGTCAGCGGCTGCGCCGCCTCCACGCACGCCACATTCACCTTATAGTACTTATACCCGCTCGACGACACGAAACCATTCCTCGCCACCCCCTTCGTGAGCGCCGTCGACGCGTCCACGCCGACGCGCTCGACCGTCGCCGCCAACGCCGCCGTCGCCGCCGCCGCCGCCGCCGTCCCGAGCCGTCGACGACGCCTCGTCGCTCTCCCTCGTTCCCGCGCTCGCCGGCGTCCGCTCGCGCCCTCTCGCGCGCGCGTCGTCTCACCATCGCGCGTCGTCGTCGTCGCGTCGTCGTCGCGTCGTCGTCGTCGCGTCGCGTCCGGTCGCGCGACGGCGTCGTCGTCGATGTCATCATCGGCGGCAGCGGCGTCGACGACATCGCCGCGCGTGGTCGCCGCGCGCGTCGGCGTCCGCGTCGCGCGCGCTCGAACCGCGCGCGCGTCCCTTCGTCGCGCGTCGTCGCCGTCGTCGAGCCGCATGCGCGCCGTCGCGCGCGACGGCGCGTCGCGAAGTGCGCGACCGCCCGCGGCTCGCGCGCACGGTTTAAACTCGACGGGGGTCCCGATGGGTCACGACTCGTCAGGGGTGGTTAGGCGGGAGCGACGGACGCGGGACGCGAGGCGCGAGGGAGGCGAAGCGATGAAAATGGGCGTCGATGGGCGTTACAGCGAACCGTCGCTGAGCTCGGCGTCGTCGAGCGCGCGAGCGCGAGAAGTCGGGGGCGGGGGGGGCGCGATGGGGACGACGCGCGCGGCGGACGCGGCGCGGTCGATTTCGGCGCTCCTGTCGTTGAAACGAACGGAGAGCTTGCGAGACTTGGCGCGATCGGCGCCGGCGAGGAGGACGTCTCGAAAGGCGTCGGCGTCGGCGCGCGCGGCGCGGGAATCCTCGAGGGATTGACGCTTCTTTGATTGTCTGTGGCCGACGCGCGAGACGTCGAGGGTTTCGTCTCGGGCGAGCGAGGCGGCCATGGCGGCGTCGAATTGGTCGCGTAAATCGCGCCCGCAGAGGACGTCGCGGATCCAGTTTTGCATGGTTGATTCCTCTCGCTCTTGTTTCGCGATGTGCGGGTACACGTGCGTTTGCTTGAACGACTCGCTTCGCTCGCTGTACTTGGCCAGTTCAAAGTTTTCGTGCACGCCGCCGAATTTGTCGTTGTACGCCTTGTAGATGCACTCGCAAAGGAAGAGCCCGAGTTCGGGCGCCATGGGCGTCGGCACGAATTCGTGCGTGAGCAGTGCAAATTTCTGGTCGTCCTCGGTCAGCTCACCTCGAACGACGGCGAGCATGGTGCCGATGAGCTTGCGAATCTGGTGCAACATGAACGACTGCCCGACGACTTGGCACCGAACGAATTGCTCGCCCTCCACCTCAAACGGCGCCGAGCATTCGAAGCTTATGATGTAGCGCTTCGCTTGCGCGTCCGTTGGTTTCACCTTAACCGTATAGTTATGAAAATTATGCGTCCCGCAGTAATTTTTTAGCACACCGTCCACCCGCGAGCGCGTCTCCTCCGTAAACGCGAACGCCTCCGCCGCGCCCTCGGCGCCGAGATTCGGATCAAACGCCCGCGTCGGTATCACGTACTCATACCGTCGCCGATCGCACATCGTCTTCGCGTTAAACCCCCCGGTGACTCGATCGATCCCAAACACCTCAAATCGCTCCGGCAAAGCCGCGTTAATCCTCTCCACCATCCCGCTCGGTTCCAACACCATCTTCAGCGCCACCACCTGCCCCACCGCCGACACCCCCTTATCCGTCCTCGCCGCCCGCGTCCACTGCACTTTCGCGAAATCGCCCGCATTCGCATCGGATATCCCTCCCGCGCGCGCGATCGCGCCCTCCAGCTCCCCCTCGATCGTCCGCACGCCCGGGTTTCGCTGCATGCCCGCGTACCCGGCGCCGACGTAGGCAAACGTCACCGCGCACTTCCGTTTCTTATTCGGATTCGTCGGCGGTTTCCGCGCTTCGTCCGCGCGCGGTGCGTCGACGTCACCGCCATCGCCCGTCTCGCGCGTCTCCGCGCCGTCGATCGCCGCCGTCGCGTCGTCCTCGCGCGTCATCGCCGCCGCCGCCGCCGCCGCGTCATCATTCACCAACGAATCCATCTCTCTCGCTCGCGCGCGCGTCGCGTCGCGCGCGTTCGCCGCGCGTCGGTCGCCGCGCGTCGGTCGCGCGCGCCTCGCCGCCGTCGCGCGCGCGCGATCGCGCGCGCGCGCGCGCGTCGTCGTGTGCGGGGTGACGTCACGCGACGCGAACCGTCGGGACACGCCGACGCGCGAGCGACGCGCGCGATGCGCGTCGTCGTCGTCGGCGGCGGCGCGGCCGGGTGCGCGGCGTCGTTCGCGCTCGCGCGCGCGGGCGCGGACGTGGAGACGCTCGAGCGCGGCGACGCGCTCGGCGGCGTCGCGACGAGCGAGGTCGTGGGCGGGACGACCATCAACGACGGCGTGCAGGGCGGCGCGACGAGCTACGCGAACGCGCGAGCGATCATGGAGGCGTGCGGGACGGAGACGCCGCATTGGGTGGACGTCCGAGTGAGCTTCGGGCGAGGAGAGGCGCACTGGCGGAATCACGGGGAGGCGACGGCGCTGACGCGAGCGCTGCGAGACGACATCGCGAGGTTTGAAAAGACGCTGAAACGCATAAAACGGTTCGAGGCGCTGTACGCGTTCGTGAGCGTGGAGCGAGCGCTGCGATGGCACGGACACTCGAAGGCGTTTCGGGATCGGATGGTGTACGCGACGACGGCGTTGTTTTTTGGGACGGGGAACTGCACGCGCAAGGTGAGCAGCATCGTGCTCGCGCGCGTGTTCAACGATGATCGATTGCGGTTGTATGATTACGATCCCGTGCGGTTTATGAGCGAAGCGCCGAAAATGTTTGCGTTTCCAAAGTTTTCGGAGATGTATCGTCGGATCGGGGAGGACATAACGAGTCACGGGGGTCGGGTGACGTTGAACGCGCGCGTGGTCAAGGTTGAGCGCGAGAAAAAGTGCGTTCGAGTGCACTTTGAAAACGCCGAAGGGGCGATCGAGGTGCGAGAGTGCGATCGCGTGATTTTCGCGTGTAACACCGAGCAGTCGAAGGCGATGCTCGATGCGGGCACGGGGACGTCGATGATGGAGCGCCACATTTTCAACAACATCGAGTACTTTGACGACGTCTCCGTCACGCATTCCGATGAGGCTTACATGAAGAAGCACTACGAAGTCGCGGAAGACGTGCGCGATATGTACTTTATCAAATCTTACGACGATGATCCGTCGCTGTGCGAGATGAGCTTCGACCTGACGGCGTACCAACCGTTCGCCAAGGGCGCGAACGGCGAGCGAGTGTATCAATCCATCTTCTTGAACGCCGCAAAAGACAAATCGCGATGGACTCGCGACGAAATCGACCCAAATCGCGTTTTACTCGTCAAGTGGTGGCGACAATTCGGCCACACGGTTCGGCATTTCACGCGCGCCGTACCTTTTTGGCGTTTCGTCCAAAACAAGCGTCGTACGCTCTACGCCGGCTCGTACACTTTGGTCAACACGCACGAGATCGCCATCATTTCCGGTCTCGTCGCCGCGTACCGCTGTGGTGCGCCTTATCCATTCGCTGACGACGTCGCCGCGAGCTTTCAGTTCGATTTGTACGCCTCCATCATCCACGGCGTCAAGCGGCGACGTTGACGCTTGCATTTTTTACTCCAACTCACCGATTCTTTAAACCACCTCACATCTCCGCGCGCACCGCCCCACGCTCGCCGAATGCGCGCCACCGCGACGACGACGTTCGCTCCCATCGCCCGCGCGCCCGCGCACCGCGTCACCGCGCCGCGCGCGCGCGCTGTCCCGCCGCGCGCCGTCCCGACGACGTCACCGCGGTCCGACGCCGCGCCCGCGCTCGTCGCCGCGCTCGCCGCGCTCGCGATGAGCGCGTCCGCGGCGCCCGTCGCGCTGGCGATCCCGCAGACGAGCGAGTGCGCGACGAACTCGTGCGATGGGTACGACTACAGCGGGAAGAACTTCGAGGGCACCGGCGAGTACTTCACGAAGGGGTCGCTCAAGCGCGCGAACTTCAACGACGCGAATTTGACCGGAATCACGCTGTTCGGGGCGGATTTATCCAACGCGACGTTTGTGAACGCGAATTTGAGCAACGCAAACCTGGGGCAGGCGAACCTGACGGGAGCGGATTTCACGAACGCGATTCTTAGCGGCGCCATCGTGAGCAGCGCGCAGTTGGACGAGGTGAAGCTTACGAATAGTGACTGGTCGGATGTGATCGTGCGAAAGGATGTGCTGACGGGACTGTGTAAGGTGGCTGATGGGGAGAATCCGGTGACTGGGAACATCACGGCGCTGAGTTTGATGTGTCCTTGATTAGTTTTTTTGTAACACGAGACGCGGCTTTGCGCTAAATTGCCAGACAAGTTTTTTTGTGCGCGACGTTATTTTTACAAACGGTGCGCGCGCGCGCTAATGATTCGTCGTACGAACGACGTGCGAGCGACAGAAAGGATCGGAGTACTAGCACCATGCAAGTCATCAAAACCGAGGCATCAGAAGACCGTCGTGAAACAATGGTATTTCGTCATGTCCTTGCGCCGCTCGCGAAGTCGTTCGCGCTCGAGTCGTAACCAAATCTCTAATCATCTATGCATCTAACCGTCTATATCCTATGTGTACTGAGTGGAGCGCAAACCCAAACGATCGGGGTCAGTATGGTGAAATTTGTTCGCCACGAGTAAAGAAAAAAGATGGTCAGCGACAAGCCTCAGACAGCGGCGTAACCGCGCGATTTGTGCCAAGCCGAGAACGGATTCTCATACGCCGCGATCGAGGAAGGTTCGCCTGGAAATCCAGATTCCCCGACGACGTACTGCGCTGCACACGAAATTGCTGCATCATCGGCTGTGCCGACGAGAGTTCTTAACATTGAAGTGATGATTGCTCAGCGAAAGGAGAAGTCGTTTTTGAAGTGATTGAGCGCACAGGCACAGGGCCTTCTAACAAACAGCCTCGAGGTTATAATCATCGCAATCATCACCATTTCATCACTCTCGCCATGACGCGCATCCATAGAAAATAAAAGAAACATTCGCGCCGTTCGACGATGCACGCACCTATAAAACTTCTACCCGTGTACGCTCGCGTCGTCTTGGAAAGCTCGACGCTAGCGATTTCTGCGATGGGAAAATTAAACAACTCGGTGAGTGACCGAGAAAACGCGCGAGATGAGAGATTCGAAAACAGAGGTAAGGCAGAAGTAGGTGTAAGCCCGGTTTCCAGAGCAAACTGCATCGGGGCCGAGATAGTAAGTAACTTCCCCGCGGCCGCTCAGAATGCGAGCTCGTTACTTTACGGGCTGATTAACGCCAAACATGGATGGGATTCCACGCCCGGCTGCCTGAAGTAACAGCCCGCAAACCACTCGGCGATCCCGCGCGACGAAATGGTCATCGTAAATGCATCGATAGATGTCTGGCCTCAATGTATTTACCCGCGGTAAGCAGCGAATAAACATAGCGAGAAACCAGTTGCGCGACCGAACCCGAAGCTTCGATTCAACGGGCCGACCTATCGTTCTAGCTTCTAGGGAACGGGGCAAAGAAACACTGACGGAGTAAAGTGCCCAACTTAGCGAAGCAAACAAACGAGTGATGTGAAAACGCGAATAACGTGGACGACGATGACGACGCATCGACCAATGGGGGCCTTCGAGAACGTAAACAGATCGGAACTGGGTTGTCACACCCGATGTTTGTTGTCTCATCACCGTAATTCGTAAACACGGACCATCAATTTCCTCATCTCCACTCGCGCGACGCCCCAGAGAATCTTTGGGCGCGCTCGTCGCGCCCGCGTCGTCGTCCGCGTCGTCCCTCGTTCGGTCACAGAAAAAAGAAAAACCATTCTTCGCCGAATGCGTTCGGCGAATCGTTGACGGATCAGATAATACTGGCAAGTATAGCCGGTGGCACCGGCCTTCTATATGCTTTTCATCTTCGATCAATTGGGGAAAGAGAGGTCCTCATTTCCGTAACGATTCGCTTTTCGGCGAAGAAGAGAGAAAACACAAGAACGTCCGAGACGCACCTCATTTAACCAAACAAACGTCCACCCGCCTCTGCGTCTCCGAGCGCGTTCGTTCTCTGCGATTTCGCGAATTCGCGACGACCGAATCCAACGTCAGTGCGCGAAACAAACAAACTTCATCCCGTCTCATCTCCCGCGTTCATCGATGCATTCATTCGTCCGTTCGTCATCTTCCTCGTTCCCGCGCGCGCGTCGGCGCGAATTTCGCTCAGACAATTGTCGTGTAGTTTGGAACAAGTCTCTTCAAAGCCGAGGCTCAAAGCGAGCTGGGTTAATAGCGTTCGATCTTCCTCGCGATTCTTCACGACGCGCATCGCGCGTTCCCGAGCTCAGATGACGAACGAACGAACGAACGAACGAAAAACGCGCCGCGCCGCCGCGCCGCCGCGTCGTCGCCGCCTCCATCTCCACCTCTCCATCCTCGCGCCCCTTCCGCGCCGACGTCGCGAACGAACGGTCCGATCATGCGTGCATGACTGTATACTTAAACCAATCACCACGTACGCCGAAACGTCGTCTGACTGGGGCGGCATGTGTGGTCGTCACGCCGTTCATTCGCGCGTCGTCCGGCGGCGCGGATGCGTTCGCGCGTCGCCGCATTCACCCCTCGTCCACCTCGCGCGACGTCCTCGACGCGCCCTCGCGCGCGTCGAACGCACCGAAACATTTTTTCGCGTCGAACGATCGCCTCCGCGCGTCGCGCCGCGCGTCGCGCCGCGCGACGACGACTGACGTTCGCCGTCCGAACGAAGCCGGGTTCGCGCCACTCCCACGCGCGCGACGGTCGCTCGCGTCGCGCGACGGCGTCCGCGGCGCGCGGCGCGTCGACGCGCGCGAAGCATCGCTCGACGCGCGCGCGCGAGATGGCGTTCAGCGAGCGACACGCGGCGCGCGCGACGGGGAACGCCGCGATCGCGGGGGCGCTGTTGACGTTTTGCGGGGCGGCGTACTGGTACACCGTGATGAAGGTGCGAAAGGACGAGATGGACGTCGCGATCGAGCGACGCGAGGCCAAGGCGAAGGGCGCGCGGTAGGCGCGAGGACGGCGCCGGGACGTCGGGCGGCGATCGACGCGACGCGACGGAGCGGCGCGGGCGAGGACGCGTCGGCGGCGCGCGAGCGCGTCGCGCGGCGTCGTGATGTAATGAAATATGTAGACGGTTGCGCGCGCGGAAGCGTGCTCGGGCGATGGCGTCGGAGGTGCGGCGATTCGGTGATTCGTTCGATCGATTCAATGAACGCGCGTCGTGCGTTACAACGCGAGCGCGCTCGCGGATTTTAAGGTGTGTTCGTTGCTAAGCCTACTAACGTCTCATGCCAAATAAATGTGTGTTCGCTCAATCTTCACGCTCAGCCATCTTAAGCGTGATGCTCGCCGTGCGCTTACGGATGGAGAACGGACGCCCTTGCGCGCGCGGGCGGAAACGCTTCATCGTCGCCCCGCCGTCCGCGTAGCACTCCGAGACGTACAGCTTCGCCTTGTTCATCCCCATGTTGTTCTTCGCGTTCGACGCGCAAGAGAACAGCGCGTTAAGAATCGGTTCGCACGAGCGGTACGGCATGAATTCAAGCATGATCAAGCACTCCTCGTAGCTCTTCCCGCGAATGACGTCCAACACGCGACGAATCTTCGACGCCGACATGCGCACGCCTCGCAAGTAGCACACCGCCTCCTTCTTCTCGGCTTCAACCTACGCGCGGTAAAACATCAACACATCGTCAGTACTCCATATCCCACGCGCGTCCATCGCGCGCGCGCCCCTCGCGCCCGCGTCCTCGCCGTCCTCGCCGCCGAGCGCCAACCCTATCGCCTTCTCGTTCTCTCGCGCCTCCCACCCCTTCCTCGCGCGCGCGTCGTCCCCCGCATCTCCCGCGCGATGCGCTCGTTTCTTCTCCACCGCGCGCGCGCGTCCGCGTCGCCCCCCCCGCGCGCGTCACCGCGCCATCGCGCCATCGCGCGCGACGCCTCGAAACCCCATCCAGGGTTGGTTCGCGCGTCGTCTCGCCCCCCCCCCCGCGCCGCGCGCGTCTCCGCGCCTCCCGCGCCTCCCCGATCGCTCGCGCGAATTTTTGTCGATCGCATCGCTCGCGCGCGCGCACCTCCGTCGCCGCGACGACGCCTCGCGGCGCCGCCGCCGTCGTCGTCGTCATCCGTCGGCGCTGCAGCGCGACTCGGCGCGGCGTGTCGCCGAGCGCGAGCGCGTTCGGCGTCGTCGACGCGCGCATCGTCAGCGCGACGGCGGTCGAGCGGCGTCGGCTCGCGGTCGGGACGCGCGTCGCGCGCGTCGTCGTCGGGCGCGTCGCGAGCGTGAACATGTCGACGGGCGTCGACGTGTGGCGACGCGCGCGCGCGCGGCGCGGGGGCGGGCGACGTCGGCGCGCCTTCGTGTGGGCATTCAGTGCGCGGTGATGTATGAATTCGGACATTCGGACATATACACACGGCGTTCGAACGCGTCGAATACGCAATTTCCGGAATTTATCGCCGAGGGGGCCTCGATTTGCCCTAACGACCTCGACGCGCGCGACGCCGCACACGCGCGCGCGCGACGCTCGACGCGAACGATGCGCGCGGTGATGAGCGCGAGAGCGATCGGCGCGCGCGTCGACGCGCGCGCGCGCGACGGCGCGACGAAGGGACGACGCGCGCGAACGACGACGACGACGACGGGACGACGCGCGCGAACGACGACGACGACGACGACGATGGCGCTGCCGACGACGCGCGGACACGCGCGCGCGTGCGCGTGTGCGACGTGCGCGAGCGCGCGAGGCGCGGCGGGCGCGACGCGAGCGCGACGGCGAGAGGCGGTGGTCGCGGGCGCGGCGCGCGCGGCGAACGCGAACGCGAGCGCGGCGGCGACGCCGTTCGTGTGGAAGGGAGCGAATTTGGTCCCGCTCGCCGCGTCCGTGGGCGTGGGGTTGGTGGTGAACTTTATTGTGCCGCGACCGGAGGCGGTCGTGCCGCAGGCGTGGGCGCTGTTGAGCATTTTTTTGTCGACGATTTGCGGGCTCGTGTTGGGGCCGTTGCCGGTGGGGGCGTGGGCGTTCGTCGGGTTGACCACGGCGGTGGTGACGAAGACGCTGAGCTTTCAAGCGGCGTTCGGAGCGATGACGAATGATGTGATTTGGCTCATCGTGCTCGCGTTCTTCTTCGCGCGCGGTTTCGTGCGCACGGGGTTGGGCGACCGCGTGGCGACGATGTTCGTGCGCGCGCTCGGCAAGTCTACGCTCGGTCTGTCTTACGGTCTGACCATCTCTGAGGCTTTGCTCGCGCCCGCGATGCCGTCCACGACGGCGCGCGCGGGTGGGGTGTACTTGCCCATCATCACGTCCCTCGCCAAGCAGGCGGGGTCAGAGCCGGGGCCGACGTCGCGCAAGCTCGGGGCGTTTTTGGTGCAAACGCAACTGCAATCGAGCGGACACTCGAGCGCGATGTGCATGACCGCGGCGGCTCAAAACTTGTTGAGTCTCAAGCTCGCGGCTTCTCTCGGCATCATCGTCGCTTCGCCGTGGATCACGTGGTTCAAGGCGGCGTGCGTCCCGGCGATCATCGGTTTGCTCGTCACCCCGCTCTTGGTGTACAAGTTGTACCCACCGGAGGTGCAAAGCACGCCCGACGCTCCCGCGGAGGCGGCGGCAAAGCTGAAAGAACTCGGTCCTTTGTCTCAAGATGAGCTCATGGTCGTCGCTACGATGAGCATCACGGTGTTCATGTGGATTTTCCAACCCTTTGGCATCGCGCCCGTCGTCGCCGCCATGTTCGGGATGTCCCTTCAACTCATCTCCGGCGTCATTTCCTGGGCCGAGTGCTTGAACGAAAAGGGCGCTTGGGATACGTTGTTGTGGTTCGCCGTCTTGATCGGTATGTCTGGTCAGCTCAACGCCCTGGGTTTCATCGATTATCTCTCCACCACCGTCGCCGGCGCATTGACGGCGGCCAACTTGGCGTGGCCGCAAGTCATGCTTTTGCTCCACGGTTGCTACTTTTCCATTCACTACTTGTTCGCGTCTCAAACCGCGCAAGTCGCCGCGCTTTCCACGGCGTTCATGGCGATGATGATGGCTGCCGGCGCGCCGCCCATATTGGTCGGCCTCACCATGGCTTTCCACACCAACCTCTTCGGCGGCATCACGCACTACGCCTCGGGGCAATCCGCGTGCTACTTCGGCGCCGGCTTCGTCGAGCTTAAGGATTACTTCCGCATCGGCGCCATCTGTGGCGTCGCCAACGTTCTCATCTGGCTCGTCTTCGGCGGTCTTTGGTGGAAGGTGATCGGTCTTTATTAGTGGGGCGTGAATTTTTCTGTTCTCGGTAATAATCACATCTAATAACATATTTTTCCTCTCCTATGTGGTCGCGCGATCGGTCGTACATCGTTTCGTGCTCGCTCGCTCGCGCGCTCGCTCACGGCGACAGTAACTGCCCGGAATCGTCCTCGTCCAGTCCCTCGGCTCTTTGTTTCATCTTGAGCGCCGTCCGCGAAGGCTTGAGATCCGCCTTACTCACCTTGTGCCTCGTCCCCGCCTCTGGGCAATCCACCGATTTCTTCGACCCGATGTACCTCATGATCGCGTCCTTCTCGTAGATGAATCCCATCTTATCCTCCACCGGCTCATCGATCGCCTCGATCCGTTTCGCCGTCAGCGGACACTTCGCGTTTCTCGCCCCCGCCGTCCCGTCTTCTTCGTCCAACACCAAATCCGCGTCCAAATCGTCCCCATCCACCCCCCGCACCGCCTCATCGAACGCTATCAAGTATTCCAACTCTTGTCGACGCTTACTCGCGTAATGTTTCGTCTTCTTCGTCAGGTATTCCTCAAAATTAAACTCCGTCGTCGCCGCGCACTCGTACTCTCGCCGCAGCGCCTCCAGCGCGTCCACCCGCGCCAGCTTCTCCCGCTTCAGCTCGCACAGCGCCTCCACCTTCGCTCGCAGCGCCTTCGACGACCCTCTCGCGTCCCGTTCGGCGATCCGCGCCGCCTCCGTCGCCGCTTCGCACGCGATTCGCACGTGTTCGATCGATTCGCGCGTCTCGTCGATGCGCGCCTCGACGCTCGCCGCGAGCCGCACCGCGCTCAATCGCGGCGACGCCGACATCGCGACGTATGTAGCGCCCGCCGACGCGCGCGTCGGCGCGACGACGGCGCGTCGAGCGATGCCGCGCGCGTCGAGCGATGCCGCGCGCGTTTGAATTCGAACGCGCGCGTCGTCCGCACGTCGCGACGCGCGCGCGACGACCGACGCATGGGCGACGCGCTGGCGAGACTTCGCGCGCGCTTGCCCGCGGCGAACGACCAGGCGATGGCGAGCGCGCTGAACGCGCGGGCGGCGCGGACGGCGACGACGCTCGACGCGCTGTGCGCGAGCGCGGAGGCGAAGCTGGGCGCGGCGGCGCGCGCGCTGCGAGAGGCGGAGGCGAGGACGGCGCTGTTGGAGCGCGCGCTCGAGGCGGGGACGGCGACGACGACGAGGGAGACGGCGGAGGCGGCGACGCGCGAGGACGACGGTCGGGGCGCGGACGCGGCGGACGCGGCGGAGGCG
>Ga0206682_10003525_pt1 | contig 13298 bp, 9 predicted proteins | sample M240m12015metaG_FD_155444 | JGI IMG/M metagenome (GOLD analysis project Ga0206682, IMG submission 155444) | Ammonia-oxidizing marine archaeal communities from Monterey Bay, California, United States - M2 40m 12015 | ecosystem: Environmental > Aquatic > Marine > Intertidal zone | place: USA... | reverse complement strand
CCCGGGAGCTTTCTCGCGTTGACGCCCAAGGCGGCAAAGCGAGCCGGTAGCAGGTGGCGGAGCATGACGTGGCGTAAGGCCGCGAACTCGCCGAGGCTGACCACGCTCGCGTCGCAGGCGTTCGAGCGGCAGACGACGCAATCGATGCCCGAGCCGATGAAACCGGCGCTGCCACCGGAGCCCAGCGACATGGACAGCGACGAGGATGACTTTCAGTCGGCGGCATCCTCGGAGGCGTCGTCGGACGTTGAGGTGAGCAGCGTCTCGTCGGTGAACACGGAGGATTTACCGATCACGGACGATGAGGAGGGGGAGGAGGAAGGGGCCGGGTCGTTGCCGCCGATGCCCGCCGAGCCCGTGTTGGTCTCAGGCCTCCCGCCGTTGCGGGTGGAGTAGCTCTTATTTAGCCTGTTGTCAACGCCAAACGTGGCAATAAATCGACATTTTCATTTTCATGCCTGACTTGGCGCCTGTCACGGTCAGATCGCTTGTTCCGGAAATATCAGCGCCCGGGCCTCTGCGCCATTCGCCACAATCCAACTGCAAACCCGAGAAGATGTCCCTCGCTTCTCTGTCCTCCGTGACCGCCAACCGCGGCGTCGCCCTCAAGGCGCCCCGCGCGACCGCCTTCAAGGCGCGTGTCGCGACCCGCGTCCAGGCGGTGCGTCCCCGACCCGGGCCAATCGCGCCTGCCGAAAAAGCCCCAATCGCCCTCAATTCGTGACGTAACGTGTCGACGCAGCACGCGGGGCTCGCCTTGAGTCCGCCCCCTCTCCGCGCCGCTGACCCTGTTCGATCCCTCTTCTCCCCAAACGTCCAGGTCGCCGCGCCCGAGCAGGTTAACATCGCGGTACGTTCACATCCCGAGACGCGGCGCGCCCCACGTCACCGTTGGCGATCGTCAAATTTACCGGTGCCCTTCCCTAACATTAACCCAAACGTCGGAGCTGACCTCGTGCCCCACGCGCCACCCACGATCTTCTCTGACAGGACAACGTGACCCAGCTCGTGGGCTGCACCCCCATGGTGTACCTCAACAAGGTCACCGACGGCTGCGTCGCTGAGATCGCCGCCAAGCTCGAGATCATGGAGCCCTGCTCCTCCGTCAAGGACCGCATCGGCTTCTCCATGATCGCATCCGCGGAGGAAAAAGGCGAGATCACCCCGGGCAAGACCCAGCTCGTGGAGCCCACGTCCGGTAACACCGGCATCGGCCTGGCGTTCATCTCCGCCGCCAAGGGCTACGGCCTCACCCTCACCATGCCCGCGTCCATGTCCCTGGAGCGCCGCATCCTCCTCAAAGCGTTCGGCGCCGACCTCGTGCTCACCGATCCGGCGAAAGGCATGAAGGGCGCGGTGATGAAGGCGGAGGAACTCGCCGCCGGTAACCCCGACGCGTACGTCCTCCAGCAGTTCGAGAACCCCGCCAACCCCAAGGTCCACTTCGAAACGACCGGCCCGGAGATCTGGGAGGACACCGCGGGACAGATCGACATCCTGGTCTGCGGCGTCGGCACCGGCGGGACGGTGACGGGCACCGGCCGCTACCTCAAGAGCAAGAATCCCAACGTGAAGGTGGTCGCGGTTGAGCCCAAGGAGAGCGCGGTGCTCTCCGGGTCCGGCCCGGGTCCCCACAAGATCCAGGGCATCGGCGCCGGGTTCATCCCCGGCATCCTCGACACCGATCTCCTCGACGAGATCATCCAGGTTGGCTCCGACGACGCCATCGAGATGGCCAAGCAGCTCGCACTCAAGGAGGGCCTCATGGTGGGCATCTCCTCCGGCGCCGCCGCGCTCGCCGCCATCGAGCTCGCGAAGAGGCCCGAGAACGCGGGCAAGCTCATCGCCACCGTGTTCCCCTCCTTCGGCGAGCGCTACCTATCCTCCGCGCTCTACTCCACCATCCGCGAGGAGGCGGAGAACATGACCTTCGAGGCTTAAGTAAATACGGCTCGAAGCGGCGGGGTGGGTTCTGTAAATAAGAGTAGTACGAGTGCACACTTCTAGGGGGACGGCGTACACCCCCGCGTTTAAATTGAAAGAAGTCACATCTCTCACAAAACGACACGCTAGACGACACTCACGCGAACGCAAAGCACGGGCGAGGGACGGCGGATACGCGAACGCCGGTTGACTTCATCACCGTCGGCCCCGAGGCTCTCGCGACGTTTGGCCTCGCGCGACTCGAAGTATTCGCGACCGTCTGATTCCACCCGCGAATACTTCCGCCTCCACCCTGATTCCACCCGCGATCCGTATTGATGCGCGGAACCCTCCGCCCGCCCGTTACGGACGACCCTCGCCTCATTCCAGCACCAACCGCGCTGGCGACTGTGGGACCGTTGGACCCCGCGGGCCCGTCGTCGCCCGGGTCCGGCTTACTTATTTCCATCTTTTTGGAAATCTTCGCCGCCTGCTCCTTGGCGCCGCCTGGGACGCTCCCGCGGAACACCATCTTGACCGGCGCCAGGGCCTTATCCGCGGCGAACCCGAGCCCCGCGACGGCAGCCGCGCCGCCCGCGAGGCACGCGGGCATCAGCCACCGGTTAGCGGCGGTAGGATCGTGCGCGGCGGAGAGCGCGCCGAGCGCGCAGAGAAAGACGAGGCTCACAACCTGCGAGTAGTTCGCCAGGCACCCCGCCAAGACCGCGTCCGCGTCGTGCTCCGCGGCGTATTGGACGCACACGGACGGCACGGGCATGAGCACGATCGCGGCGAAGATGAACCGAATCGCGCCGAGGCCGGGGGGAACGAAGGCTGTCGCCACCGCCGCCGCAACGAGCGAGAGGGAGTACTTGGCGGCGAGAAAGTTGGCGACGACTCGCATCTGTAGCCGGGGCAGAAGCGGCTGGAAGAGGACGCCGAGGGTGACCAGCACCAGGGGCCTGTTCGCAGCCGCGAGGGGCGCGATGATCCCGGCGATGGCCTCGGGAAGCGCGGAGACCCCCGGGGCGGTCGCACCCGCGCCGCCCGACGTGGCCACCGCGGCTAGTATCAACGCCACCATGGGTGGAAAAGTCAAAGTTTTGGCGATGATCCTCGCCGCGGCTTGCGCGTTTGTCTCCTGGACACCCCTGCTCTTCTCCGCAGCCTTTCTCGCCTCCCTCGAGCAGTCTGCCGCCTTGCTCGCGGCCTCGTCGCTCTTTGCCATGTCCATGGACTCGACGAACTCGCCCTCTTCGAACCGCCCCGACTTGAACTTGCCGCTGCGGAGAAAGCGAAGGCCCATGCCGTTGAACGTGCCCCGCTTCCACTCGCCCGCGTAGCTCCCGCCCTTGGCCCACTTGTACACGCCGTACCCTTCCTTCACGTTGTTGTTCCACTGACCCTCGTAGGAGGCGCCGCTCGGGTAGGTGTAGACGCCCACGCCCTGTTTGTACTGGTTACCACTGGCGTCCATGCCTGTCCATTCGCCTTCGTACACTCCTCCGTCTTGGTGCTTCCCCGAGCGTTCCTTCGCCTCCATGCGCGTGTTGCGCTCCTCCGTGGCGAAGATGGCGGACGCGACGCCGAAGACGATGAGCGCGTTGGGGATGTCGTAGAGCGCCGCGAGCCGTAGGCCCTCGGGTCCCCAGACAGCCTCGAGGAACGGGTACGCGAAGGTGCCCAGGTTGACGCCCGTGGCGCACCCGACGAGTAAACCGCGCTCGTAGCTGGGTTTACGTCGGTGTAGGAGGTAGGACCCGCCGGCGACGATCGCGCTGGCGAGCACCACGATCATGAACACCAGCGGGGTCCCCGGGCCGAACAGCGGACCGCTGTGGGTCAGCGTGTGCAGCAGCAGCGCCGGCAGGGTCACCTGCACGACGAATTTGAGCATCACCACCCCGTCGTCGCGCTTCACCGCGCCGACGCGCTGCAGCAGGTAGCCCAGCGCGACGTAAGAGGCGGTCATGGCGACGCGGGAGATGACCGCGTCCGCCATCGTCGCGATTCCGTCTCGAAGTCGATGCGCGTGTCGGCGCGCTTGACGTGTGGATGGCTCTAGGGTTAGTTACGATTGTTGATTCAGTTGTTGAGTTTGATTGTTGGAGCCTGGTCGAGAGATGAGAGACCGCCCAGATCGAGTCGCGCAGGTGGCAGGATGGCCGGCAGGCATCACACGGCGACGATCTCACCCGACCTCATCCAACAGCTGTTCCAGGTCAAGTACGAGGACGACGAACGCAAGAAAGCCGCGGAGGAGGCGGAGGCTGAGGGAGACGCGAACGGCAGCCCGGGCGGGGGCGGGGGTGCCAACATCCGCTCGGGCGCCCCGAAGAAGCTCAACATAAAGGAGGAGGCTGTCGTCGCGAGCGCCGAGGTGGTGAGGATGTTCGTGGCGGAGCTCGTGCACAGGGCCGCGGAGGGTGCGATGGAAGACGGGGAGGATACCGTGGACGGGGCGCACCTGGAGAGGGTGCTACCGCAGTTCCTCCTGGACTACGCCTCGTAATCTTTTTTGAACTTCAGTCAGCGTGTACCTTTAGTGTCTAGTCAAGTAATAAGACGTGTGTAATGATAAGCGGCTACACCATCCCCGCGAGACCCTTGCCCGCCATCGGACTGTCGGGCACCTCGATGCACTCCCGTACCCGTCCGATGTTGGCGCTGATCTGCCTCACCACCAAAATAAGTCCCACCGCGCCGAACGCGGCGATCCACCCAATCCACCAAAGATCCTTCAGCAGCACCACGCTCACGCTCACCACCATCTGCCACAGCTGCATGGGCAAACCGAACCGCAGGAAATCGTTAAACACGTACCCACCCGGGCCGTACACCATCAGGTTGGTCTGGTACCCGAACGGCGACATGAACGACGCGGACGCGGCGAGCATGAGCAGGAACGACATCTGGTCTCGGTCCACGCCTTGGCCCTCGGCGGCGCCCGCCGCGATGGGGTACATGAGTGCCGCCGCCGCGTTGTTGCCGACGACGTTGCACAGGAAGAACGTGGCGATGTACACGGCGATGAGCACGCCGACGGTGCCCGACCCCGTGCTGGCCGCGCCCGTCACGAGAGTGTCGGCGATCTCGCCCGCGACGCCGGATTGTTCCATCGCCGCCGAGATGCCAAAGGCGGCGGCGATCGTCGTGATGACCTCCCACTTGACCGACTTCCTGGCCGCGTTTTGTGTCAGACACCCGGTCGCGAGCATCACACCAGACGCTAGAAGCGCCGCGACGAAGAGGTCCAGGGCGCCCACGACGAAGACGATGATCATGACCACCGCGGTGCCGCACGCCGGGAGTAACTTTTCAAACTGCGGCGGCGCCGAGTTTTCAATCTCGGAGACGAGCGCGAACGCCGGGTCGCTCTTGTACAGCTTGAGGAACGATGACCCCGTGTCCAGCAGCAGCACGTCACCGGCCATGAGGACGATGTCGCCGATCTTGGCCTGGATGCGTCCGCCCGAGCGCTGCACCGCGATGATCACGGCGTCGAATTGAGTCCTGAACCTCGCGTCTCTCACGGTGTTGCCGATGAGCGGGGACTGGACCGCGACGACAGCCTGGATGAGCCGCCTGTCCGTCTTGTGGAGCTTGAGCTTGTCCACCTGCTTGTTCTCGGCGAGGATGCCGGGGATGCGACGCAAGGACTGGATCCCCGCGGCGTCCCCAGCGAACCATAGGATGTCGCCGCCGGACAGGACGTAATCCGGGCCGGGCGCCGTCATCGCCTCGCTCTCCGCTCCAGCCTGGTGAATAGCGGTGAGGAACAGCCCGGGGAGGCCCCTCAGACCGGCCAGCACCAGCGTCTTACCGTCCGCGGAGCCGCCCGGGATGACCCTCATGGGGCACGTGAAATCGGTCATCGCCCGTATATCCTCGGAGCCTTCCTTGGACAGCACCTCGAGGTCGGGGTCGGGCTGGCGCTCGGCGCCGGGGGTGATGGGCCTGAACCCCGGGGAGTTGGCGCGATCCTGCCCGTCGACGCTGGACGCGGAGTCGCGACGCTCATCGGGGTTGAACCTGCCGATGAGGTGCGCAGCCGCGGAGACTGATTGCCCGGGTTGATCCGAGTTCGGCCTCGAGGGGACCGGCGCGGCGAGCGGGGGCTTCGTCGTGTGTCCGTGGCCCGAGTTGCCCTTACCCGCGGAGTCATCGCTGCCGTTGCCGTTGCCGTCGCCGCCAGCCTTGTCATTGTCTCCCTCGGTGTCGTTCTCGAGGTCGATGAGCACCTTCTCCTCCGAGGCGGTGTTTTGGTCCACGCTGCTCCTGCGGCTGTTCGGGTCGGATCCGCCCGACGGGGCGAGGGACGCGGTGGACCCGCCGGGCCTGGCGCCGAGGCTCGCCTGGCTCGCGCTCTTCGCGGGGGTCCCGGCGGCGGCGCCACCGGCCGCGGGCTCGCGGAACTGCAGGAGCGGGCACTTGTCCAGGCAGTGCAGCATGAGAATATCGCCCGCTTCAAACTTGACGTCGGCGAGCTTGGACGACGGCTGCTTCTCCCGAAGGTCCTCACCCCCGCGCTTGACCGCGATGAGCGCAGCCTTGTACCGGTCCCTGAACCCGACGTCCACCGGCGTTCGACCGATGAGTGACGAGTTGTTACGAACCCGGCAACGGAGGATCTGGTGGCGGTCCAGCAACGCCTTGCGAACGGCGACTGGGGTGTCCTTCGAGGCTAAAACCTCGTGGATGGGCATCGGCGAATTCGACGCCCGCTGCACGTCACCCGTCGCCGTCACCTGAAAGTCCTCATCGCCGGATTCCTTCTTCTTGCCCCGTTTCCTCATCCCGCCGTCCATCGAGATCCGCCGGCGCGCGGACGCCAGCATGTTGCTCGCGTTGAAGGACTTGCGCCGGCGCCGGGGCGCGGCCCGGTCGAAGGCGTCCTCGCTCTTAGCGCCGCTCTCGTTCCCCCCCGAGGAATACCCCCCGGAGGTGTACCCGCCGCGCTCGGCGGACGTGTACCCGCCCTCGTTGTCCGACGCGTTGGAGTGGTACGCGCTGCCGCCCCGCCTGCTTCCCTCGTTGGCGTCGTCTCCGTCCATGCTGAACGCGTGAAGCACTTGCTTGTAGTCGGATCCGTGTGAACTGATCCGCGGTTTTTGGTTACGGCTGTCTTTGCGGGGCGGAGGGTACGTGTCCGTGGACCGAACCTTCGTCGTGCCGGGGTGCGGGGGCAGCGCGAGCGGGTCGGTGGAGTGGATGGAGTTCTTGCCGTTCGGGTCGATGACGCCGAAGGCTCCGTCAAAGGATTCCTCGGCGACGGGCCCGAGCTTACCGGCGGCGATGTGCTCCTCCACCTCGTGCGTCAGTGGCAGTAACCCGTGCGTGGCGCACACCTCGCCGATGGACTCGATGAGACCGGTGAAGTGAAGCACGTCGCCCTCTTCGAGTAGGAACTCGGGTGTCACCGCTCGCAGGAGCATGTCTCCGCGTTGCACGGATACCAGGTAAAGGCCGTTGAGCCCGCGCAACGTGGCGACGGGCTGGTTGATGACCGCGCTACCCGGCGCGACGACCGCGCCGACCGCGAGGGAGTCTTCGACGCCGCTCCCGCCGCCGTCCGCCGCGGTTTTCTTACCGCCCGGGAGGAGGAACGGGGAGAAGATGAGGATGTAGGCGAAGCCCGAGAGCGCGACTGGGACGCCGTACATTGAGAGGTCGAACATCCCGATGGGCTTGGCGTCCGGGTAGCGCTCGCGCATCATTCCCTCGACGACGAGGTTGGTGGACGTGCCGATGAGGGTGCACGTGCCTCCCAGGATGGACGCGAAGGAGAGGGGGATGAAGAGCTGCGACGGGGCGATGCCGCACTTCTTCGACCACTTCTGGAGGATGGGGATCATGATGGCGACGACGGGCGTGTTGTTGAGAAACGCGGAGACAAAGGCGACGGGGACCATGAGGCGGACCTGGGCGCTCGCCACCGTCTTGGGGGTACCCAGGAGCTTACTCATGTAGTAGTCCAGCGCGCCGGTGTTGCTGATGCCCGCGGCGACGACGAAGAGGCACGCCACGGTCAGCAGCCCTTTGTTGCTGAAGCCCTTCAGACCGTCGGGTATGTCCATGATGTTCGCGGCGAGCAGGAACGCGAGGGACCCGAGCATCAGAACGTCGGGACCCGCGACGTTCCTCATGAGCGCCACGAAGCAGCAGAACATGATCCCGACGGTGTACCATCCCTCCCACGGCTCAGCCATGGCGGCCGGATGAGAATCAGATGTGGGCGCCGGACAAGTCTATGATTGGGCGTGAATCCAACGAACTCGGTGCACGATCGAGCCGCGACCCGTGGTGTGTGGGGTTGTTCGGGGCGAGGCGCGCGCGAATACGGCTCACGCGGGTCTTGTGACGATACGACGCCGGTCGGTTATGCCACCGAACCGTCCGCGCCGCGTCGTCGAGAGTGTCGGGCCGGCGAGGGGTTACACCGGAGCTCCCGCTTTTTTGTAGAAGACTCCATAAAAAATCTGACTGTGCCTCGAGTTCGTCGACCAATAGCGAGGCTGGAACACGTTTAGACCGTCTTCTTTGAGTCCTTTGTGTCAATGAATCCCCTCGCCAAACTCACGCAGTCGACGCTTGGAGGGGACCGAAAATAACCAAATTGCCACAACCAAACGGCACCGCCCGAGAGAAGATGGCGCCGGCGGCGTCCGAACCCGACGATGGGTTCCAGCTCGGGGACGCCATCAAGTGGCTCCTGTTCCTCGTGCCGTGGTCCGTCTTCTCGCTCTACTGCCTGCTCGCCCTGTCGGCGCAGCTCGGGCTCGTGGGAGTCGTCGAGGCGGTGGCGCTCGCGCTCGTCTCCCTGCCCTTCTGGCGCAGGGTGTGCCGCCGTCCGGTGTATCTCCCGTACACGGCGCTCCTCCGCAGGCACCTCGCCAAGTCCGCGGACTCCTCAGGGTTCGAGGATACCAGCGCGACGGGCCTGGACGCCAACCCGGGCCTGGGCTGGGTCAAGACGGTGGAGGAACGGACGGAAGCGATGCAAGAGGAGCTTCGCGCGTTTCTCAGGTCCACCGCGTGCAGGACGCCCGAGGATGACTTCGTGGAGAACGACGTGGCGGACGCGGCCGATGACGATGACGCGTGGAGACTAGACCGCGTGAACAGCGATACAGGAGCCGGCAGCGTCCGGTCCGACGGCGGCGGCGGCGGCGGGCGGATGCCACGGAGCGGCTCCTTCGCGTCAAGATTCGACCGAAGGCCGTCTCGACGATTGGCCCGAGCCGGGTGGTCCTCGCTCCCGCTGTGCGACGATACGCTCGTGGAACCCAACGCCATGGCGAAACGACACTTCCCAAAAACCACGCGGACGATAGCGTCCGTCGGAGGGTTCCAGCCGAGGCTATGGGTCCTATCCCCCGACGACTCGCCGCCGAAAGTTTCAAGCGGGGTGAGCGACGGGTACCACCGGACCCACGTGGTTCTCGCCGCCGACGACGACATGCACCTGGTGGACGGCGGCGGGGAAGGACCTAACTTCGTGCTCGCGGGGATCCAGGTGGGAGGCGAAAGGAGGGGGATCGACGTCGGGGCGACGCACGTCGTGAACGACCACGCGCGGCGGTTCTTTTACAACAGGCTCGGGGGCGACCGCGTGGAGGGTGACCTTGGGCCCGGCGCGGTGGTGCTCACGTTCGACGTGTGCGTCCCCGCGATGGAGTCGAGCAGACGCGCGATGATCAAGCACCGCGGGGAGATGATCGCGGAGCTCGGGGGGGACGGCGCGGGGGGTGCGATCGGGCCGGACGGGGGGTTCGACGCGCGGCGGGCGTGGGCGTACTTCCGGCTCACTCTCGCGGCAAACTTGGGCTGAGTCAGCGGCTTCACGAGTGTCGCTTAGCTTTCGAGGTGAATGAATGGATTAATAGTTCTATTGTAGGGTCCTCTGCTCGAGGGAGTTGGTGACGCTCGGGATGATCTCCTCCTTCATGTCGAACGTCACGCTGCTCCGGGTGGAGTCGGTGGACGCTCGACCCGGCGATCGACCGCCCAGGAGAGCCGGGTGCTCCGGGGTTCTCGACGGCGTCGCCGTCTGCGAGTGCGACAGCCTCGACCTGCGAATCGCCGGCTTGGGTATCGCCCGCGCCACCAACGCGATCAACTGATTCCGCTCGTCGCTGTCCGTTGGAAACTCACCCGTTATCTGCTCGAACCCTTCCGGCGTCAGCAGCTTCCCGTGCATCGCCGCCGCCGCGCGGACCCGATCGTCGATGTGCGTCGCCGACGGGATTCGTCTGAGCGCCTCCACCCCTTGCGCCGCGGTCATCCAGTGCGAATTCGCAAAGTCGACGACGCGCGCCCCCCGTTCACTATCCTCCATCCCGTCCAGCTCCACCAGGAGCTCCGTGAAGTCCTCCTCCCTCATCTGCTGCGACCGCCGCTTGCTCATGGAGTGTTCCACCAGATCTCCGAGGGTTTCCATGAGCGCCGGGGTCCACGGCGTTGTGAGCTGCATGAACTTGACCTGGTCGTTGTGATGCGTGTCTTTATACTTGAACCGAAAGATCTTGCCCGTGGTGGCCCACGACTCGATGCAGGACATCGGGTAATGCACGAACTCCTCGCTGATGTCCCTGCAGTTGACGAACTTGAACCCGAGGTCGCTAATGACAAAGCCCAAGAGCCCGTCGTCGTCGCGGCCCTCGTTGGCCCACGGCTCGTACGTCAGCGGGGTGACGAAGAACAGGTACGTCTCGTGGGCTATCTTCGTGGGCGGCGGGTACCTCTTACGCATGGACGCGGAGCTATCCGCGTAGTTGTCCACCTTTGGGCGGCTCGCCGTGGCTCCCATGGTCCCTCTCCACTGGCAACGGTGACGTCTGGGTCGTTATGAGAATCGCAACCACCCCTTCAGCTGGAGACGCGCGCCGGCCTGTCCCTGACGCACTCTCCACGCGTTGCCGCTCGTCCCTCGACTGATACGCGTGATCCGAAGCGCACCGACCGAACGGTTCGCTCACCCTGCTCCGCGCGAGCCCGGGTATGACGCCGGGGCGAAGGGCGTTGGGGAAGGGGGAACCCTACTTTCCACGTGTTCCAGAGCATCTCCATCCACGTGTTTGTTGAGCAGATGGCCGGCTTGTTCAACATTTACTCTCGTATGGGTTTCGTTAGTGACTTGTGAGACGTATTTGTGGTATACCGGGTAATTGGGCGCCAAATTCCGTATGACTTTTTAGTTTGCGATGCTTCACTCCATCCAGTCAGGTGCGAAAAAGCTTCGGCAAGCTTCGCCCGGGCTCACACTTGCGAGGCGCAGACGAGCATGCCGAAGCCCCCGCCGGTGACCCCGGTGTACGCCCACGTGCACAACGCCGTGCTGCAGTATGAGCTCGCCCGCAAGGCGTTCGTGACGACCCTGAACGACCTGCTCGCCGCGGGAGACCCGGGACAGACCGACGCGCTGCTGCGGGCGGGCGTCGTCAACCTACTCCACGCGCCCCTCGTGCAAGGTGCGTACCCAAAACCGGCACCCATTTCAAATTCGTCCCCTGAGAGATCTCCCGCGTAACCCGCGTCCATCTGGCTGACCGAATACCCCTCTACGCAGATGCCAACTCCGGCGTACAGGTCGCCGCGCTCGCCGCGATGAGGACGCTGACGCAGGACACCGACGCGACGGGCGAGGAGATCTCGGACCCCGACGCTTTGAAAAAAGTCATCGCCTCGCTCACCCATCGAAAAACCGCGGTCGCGGTCGCCGGTTGCGCCACGCTGCAGGCGCTCGCGGAGAAGCGGCCGCAGTACGCGTCGGCCATGATCACGGAGGCTGCACTCCCGCCCCTGCGCGAGCTCCTCGGCGCCTTCGACCCCGACACCAAGGAGGCTGCCGCGCGATGCCTCACCGCAGTCGCGGGCGCGGGGGAGACTCAGGCTCGATCCGTCCTCGACGACGGCCCCGGCGACTGCCTCGAGCTCATGGCCATCGTCGCGACCGACCCGGACGCGTCCTTCTCGATGCGCCTCGCCGTCGCGCGGTTCTTCGACGCGTGCTGCGACTACGGGGCGTCCATGGCGCGACGCGTCATGCTCTCGAGCGACGCCGCCGCGTGCGTGGCTCGACTCGCGAGGGACGCGTCGGTGGCCACCGCTCCCGGCGGCCTCGGCCCGTCGCAACGCGCCAGGTCCGTGGCGTTCGCGTCGCTGACACGCATGGCCCAGAACGGCGAGGACCTCGCGGCGATGGTGGCGGAGACGGGCGCGGTGATGGACGCGGTGGCGGCGGTGACGGATGATAAGGATGCAAACGTGCGCGAGTGCGCGGCGGCGCTGTTGAGGGAAGTCGCGTGCAAGACGGCGGATCTCGCGGAGAAGGTGGCGTCGGACGGTGGCATCGCGGGACTGGTGCAGTGCCTCGCGTACGACCGCGGGGATAAGCGGAGCATGTTCGCGGCGCAGACGCTGGGGTACATCGCGGACTACAAGCCGTCGCTGGCGATGGCGGTTGTGGGCGTGGATCGGGGTCGGTGTCTGATTGAGGCGTTGGACTCGGCGCCGGACGCGGACTCGGCGACGGCGGCGGCGTGGGCGATCGGGTGCGTGGCGCGGCACGGGAAAGAGAGCGCGGCGCCGCTGGCGAAGAGCGGCGCGCTGAAGAGCCTGACGGACACGTACGCGCGCGCGGGGACGAACGAGGCGCTCAGGGATCGGTGCAAGGCGAGCGTCAAGTCTGTGATTAAAAATAGCGGCGCGTTGGGGCTCCTCGAGGGTATGGTCAACCAGAACACGCCGCCCGGGATCCTGCGTCACGTCCTCGCGGAGTTTGCAACGAAGCTGGGCAACGACGTCAAGGCGAAGAGGAGTTTCGTCACCAGCGGGGCGCTCATGCGGATGCAGGCGATTATCAAGGCGCACGACTCGACCGTCGCGGAGGCGGCGGCGATGTTGGAGGCGTGTAAGCTCAGCGGGGAGGAGCCGCCCGCGCCGACGGAGCCGCTGCTGGACGAGCGGGCCGTGCGGGACGCGAAGCGGATCAACGGCGTGTTCCCTGCCGACGTGGTGAGCTATTACCTCTACTGCTGATGAGATGTGCAGTAGTTTGTCAAATTGATTCCAGGGTGAAAAAAGCAAATCGTCGTTCCGTCCCTCGCGACTCTCACGATGTACCGTTGCGAGATGTCATCAAGATACTTCTGAACAGTTGAAGAAGTAAAGTCGCCATCCAGAACTATCTTGAACATCAGCAAAAGACATGTACATCGTGAGAATCGAGAGGCGTGCTTCACTCGTGCCGTGTCGTTGTCGTTGGGTCGCCTCGCGGGTAGTTTGTCGATCACGCGAAGAACATTCCGTTGAGGACGTTATCGTGCAGCTTAATCCTGCGCGTGGGCGCGTCGTCCTTCCCCGCGCCGCCGCCA
>Ga0206682_10003523_pt1 | contig 13303 bp, 7 predicted proteins | sample M240m12015metaG_FD_155444 | JGI IMG/M metagenome (GOLD analysis project Ga0206682, IMG submission 155444) | Ammonia-oxidizing marine archaeal communities from Monterey Bay, California, United States - M2 40m 12015 | ecosystem: Environmental > Aquatic > Marine > Intertidal zone | place: USA... | reverse complement strand
CGTGACAGTCATCGCCGCGTGGCCGGTCCGTTCGTTTTCCAGCGAGACATCCGTCGCGTCGTCCGCGCGCGACAAAGCTCGTCGCGACGAAACGCGTTTCTTCGTTTCAAACACAAGGCTCTAATTTATTACGCCTGCGGGCAGCGCGACCGACCCACGTAAAACTCAAGAGCGTCCGAGCCGCGACGCCTGTTCCGAGCTTTTTCACGAGCGTCCGAGAAGACCGCGCCCCATTGTCGGCCACGCGTCATGGAGATCCACGCGTTCCGGCTCACGCCCGGGCAGGACCTGAAGAAGTCGCTCCTGTCCTACGCCAAGGGCGCGAAGCTCGAGGCGGCGTGCGTGGTGACGTGCGTCGGGTCGTTGTCGAAGGTGTCCCTTCGGCTGGCGAACGCGGATGGTGGCAAACGCGGGTCGAACGAGACGGTATCCCTGGAGGAGCGATTCGAGATCGTGAGCCTGGCGGGCACGGTGTCCAGGCACGGCTGCCACCTGCACATGTCGCTCTCGGACTACCAGGGCAACGTCGTCGGCGGGCACGTCCTGGACGGGTGCGTGGTGTTCACCACAGCGGAGATGGTGCTGGGCGAGTGCGTCGGGCACGTCTTCACGCGCGAGCGGGACGACGAAACGGGTTTCGACGAGCTGGTGGTCACCACCAAGCTCGCCGTCGCGCCGCCGCCGCGGAGGCGTAACGGCAGCGGGGGGAGCGAGGTGTCGGTGGCCAGCGCGAAGACGTCGACTCGGTCTTCGGGGGACGCAGCCTCCGGAAGCGCCGAGAGGCGTTCGGATCGAGACGCGCCGTCGACGGGGGAGACGGGCGAAGACGCGAGAAGCGACGAAGCGCGCGGCGACGCGAAACAAAAAAAGCGAGGGTTTTTCGGGTGGCTCGGCTCGGTGGTCGCGCCGGACCCGCCGGCGAACTACGCCACGGACACGGGATGACGAAACCTTCATCGGTCTTAGGGTCGTATAGGGTCGTGTAGGGTCTCAGGGACCCGACCTGGCCGACCCCGGCCGTAGACGCGGCGGGCGCGCGAAGCAAAAAAAGAAAACTCCTGAAAAAAGACGTTGTTACAAGAGACGAAGACGTAGACGTAGACGAGCGTCGCGCGCCGAACTCAGCTCGCCGCGGGGATGGCGCCCGCGGGGACGTCCCCGGGGCTGGGCCCGTCCGCGTCCCCGGAGACGGCCCCCGTCTCCGCGGCGGCGCCCCCGTCCCCGTCCCCGGGACTCGCGGTCTCGGGAAGCATGAACCCCTGGTCCAGGATGTCGATGTTCTGCTGGCCCTCGTACTTGAACGGGCGCGCGCCCAGGATCTGCACCAGGTCGTGCCGCTGCAGCACCTCCTTCTCCAGCAAACCGAGCGCCAGCGCCTCCACCTTCGCCTTCTCCTTCGTGACCAGCGCCACCGTGCGCTTGTACGCGACGTCCACCAGCGCGCGCACCTCCTCGTCGATCATGCGTGCGGTGTCCTGCGAGTACGGCTTCTGGAACGACTGGTCGTCGCTGGGGAAGGACAACATGCCGACTTTGTCGTTCATGCCGTACACCGCCACGCGGTTGTACGCCATCTTGGTCACCTTCTCCAAGTCGTTCTGCGCCCCCGTGCTGATCTTCCCGAGCATCACCTCCTCGGCGGCGCGTCCCCCGAGTGTCATGCACATCATGTCCGTGAGCTGCTGCGTCGTCGCCAGCAGGTTCTCGTTCGGCAGGTACTGCGCGAACCCCAGCGCGGCGGACCCGCGCGGGACGATGGACACCTTCAACAGCGGCTCGGCGTGCTCGAGCATCCACCCGACGACGGCGTGCCCGGCTTCGTGGTACGCCACCGTGTTCCGCTCGATTTTGTTCACCACCTTGTTCTTCTTTTCTAAACCCGCAATCACGCGATCCGCAGCTTGTTCGAAGTGCGCGAGCGTCACGGACGACGCGGCGAGGCGCGCCGCCACCAGCGCGGCTTCGTTCACCACGTTGGCGATGTCGGCGCCCGAGAACCCCGGCGTCAGCGCGGCGAGGCGCTCGCTGTAGTGCGGGATGCCGCCGTCCAGCTTGATGTTCCCCAGGTGCACCTGGAAGATCTGCTCGCGGCCTTTGATGTCCGGGCGGTCCACGGAGATCTGCCGGTCGAACCGCCCGGGACGCATCAGCGCGCGGTCGAGGATGTCCGGTCGGTTCGTGCCCGCCAACACGACGACGCCTTCTTTCGACCCGAAACCGTCCATCTCCACCAACAGCTGGTTCAGCGTGTTCTCGCGTTCGTCGTTTCCGCCGAACCCGCCGCCCCGCCCGCGCTGGCGCCCGATGGCGTCGATCTCGTCGATGAAAATGATGGAGGGTGCCTGCCCGCGCGCCTGCGCGAACAGGTCGCGCACGCGGCTCGGCCCCACACCCACGAACATCTCCATGAAGTCCGACCCCGAGATGCTTAAAAACGGAACCCCCGACTCGCCCGCGGTGGCTTTCGCCAGCAGCGTCTTGCCGGTGCCGGGGGGGCCCACCAGTAACGCGCCCCGGGGAATCTTCGCGCCCAAGTCCTCGTACTTCTTGGGGCTCTTCAGGAAATCCACAAACTCCATGATCTCCATCTTCGCCTCGTCGCACCCGGCGACGTCCTTGAACATGATCTGCTTGGCGTTCTTGTCCAGCGTGGAAACCGTGGCTTTGCCCACGTTGAAGATGCCGCCGCCGCCCGCGCCGCCACCCGGGCCGCCCATGCCGCCCATGCCGCCCACGCCGCCCATGCGCCGGTTGATGAACACGAACCCGGCGAGGAGCAGGAGCGTGGGCGCCAGCCGCGCCAGCTCGGTGGTCCACGCCACTTCGTTGAGGTACGTCACGGGCACGAACTCGTGCGGGTCCACCCCGAGCAGCTCCTGCGCCTCCTCCATCTTGCGCTCGAACGAATCCAGGCTGCCGATGTTGAACGCGTACTTCAGCCGAGGCGCGTTGGGGTCGCCCGCGCCGGCGGTGAACGAACGTTCGGCGTCGCGATTCGCTTGATTCTTTTGATTTCCCCCGGACGGCGCGCGGGGCGAGGCGTGCACGTACACCTTGGCCTGCGTCTTGTTGCTCACCTCGATGCGGTCCACCAGGCCCGCCTCGAGCAGCGTGGTCTTGAACTCCTGGAACGAGATCTCGCGAACGTCCGAGCCCGACCCGAGAAACGCCCCCGCCGCGGCGACGAGCAGACCCGTCGCCGCCGCGTTGACGAAGGCGGGGTTGGAAAGCAGCTCGCCGATGGTCTTCGGTCCCCCATCCTCGTTGGGTTTCTTACCGCCACCAGGGCCTCCGCCACCGCCGCTTTCGCCCTTTTGCGACCCTCGCTTCGCGACGGACTCGGGGTCGCCCGGCGCGCCCGGCTTGGCCGGTTTCCCGGTACCCGCTTTGGGCTTGAAGTGCTCCCATCCCCCGGAGCTCTTCTTGCCTCCGTCCGCGCAGAACCGAGCCGCCTGCGAGCGGAGCGCCAGGAGCTCGTCGCGCACGCCGCGCGCGGCCGCGCGCGTGGACTCGGCGGCGGCGGCGGTGGCGGCCGAGGCGCCGACGTGGACGCCTCGGGCGACGACGACGCCGGACGAAGCGAACCCCGCGGCTCTTTTGAAGGAGTGCGCCCACGCGTGCGCGTGGGGGGCGCCGCGAGCCGCGGCGACCCCGGAGAGCCCGGTGGCGCTTGTGACGAGCGCGTTGGTGAGCTCCGCGGCGATGGCGGTGGTGTCCCCGCGCGCGAGCGCGCGTTTCACGACCCCGGCCGCGGACCTCATGTCGGCGCGCGAACGGCGAGATCCGCGTCGAGAGCGTGGTGGTGCTTTCCGCGCGAAAAGACCTCGACTCGATTCAAAACCGAGGCCCGCTCCCGACCTTCAGCCTCAACCGCCGGGTCGCCGTGCCGACCGCCCGAGCGGGCGCGGTCGAGAGGGGCGTGAAGACTCTCGCGTCGCGTGCTGATGCGCGCGGCGAGTCTGAGTCCAGGGAAGACAGCGAAGACAGGCGCCGAGAGCGAGATAAAACACGTCACGCCTCACGCGTACTGATCGACGTGTCCGCCCCACGGGTCAAATCTGATTTCACCGATCAGGTCGGTGAAACCCATCGACGGGTCGCGAAACGCTGAAACCGAATCAGGATGCGTTTCACCCGCACGCCGGCACCTGCAGAAGTCACTCACTGCCACGCGCAGACCGATGCGGGCTTTGCTTCGCCGCGTCGTCGTCGCGTCCTCTCCCGCCGCCTCCGCGTCGTCCGCCGCCCGACACGCCGCGGTCCCCCTTCGCCGGCCGGCCGCTCCCGTCGGCCTCGCCCAAGTCGACCCCGCACGCCCGCGCCTCGGCAAACGCGGCATGACCACGATCGCCGCGCTCGGCACCAGCGCACCCCTGACGGGCGATGCCGCGACCGCGTACGATGCCCTGACCGTCCGCCTGCGCAAACTCGCGGACCTCGACGCCGTCGAGGCGACGCTTCAGTGGGATGAGCTCGTGATGATGCCCGACGGGGCCGCCGAGGCGCGGGGCAGGCAGAAAGCCGCGCTCGCGGAGCTCAAGCACGGGGAAGCCACCTCCGCGGCGATGGGCGACGCCATCGCTGCGGCGGAAACCTCCGGCGCCGGCGAGGGGTGCGCCTGGCGCGCCGCGAACATCCGCGACGCGCGCCGCGACTACGACGACGCCGTGCGCGTACCCGCGTCGCTCAAGGCCAGGGAGGCTGAGCTCGGCGCGAAGGGCTACGCGGCGTGGCACAAGGCGCGCGAGGCGAATGACTTCGCGAGCTTCGCGCCCGTTCTCGAGGAACTCGTGGCGCTTCGCAAGGCGTTCGCCGACGCGTGCGCGGACGAGGGCGTCCAGACGTACGACTACTTGCTCGATCAGTTCGAGCGGGGCATGACGAGCGAGCGCTTGACTGAGATTTTCGGCGAGCTGCGACGCGAGCTCGCGCCGGTGATCAAGACGGTCCTGGAGGCGCCGCCGCTGGAACAGCACCCGATTTTCGCCGACGGCGCCGACGCGGTCCCCGGCGCGTTTCCGGAGGCGGCGCAGGAGCGTTTCTGCCGCGCGGTCGCGCTGAAGATGGGCTTCAAATTCGACACCGGGCGATTCGACACGTCCGTGCACCCGTTCACGGGCGGCTCCGGGCCGTTCGACGTGCGCATCACGACGAGGTACGACGAGACGAACTTCATGGACGCGGCGATGGGGGTGATCCACGAGGTGGGCCACGCGCTGTACGAGCAAGGTTTGAACGAAGACCAGGACGGCCTTCCCGTGGCGCGCGCGTTGTCGATGGGGATCCACGAGAGCCAGAGCTTATTTTGGGAGCGGTACGTCGGGCAAAGTCGTGGGTTTTGGGAAGCCGTCTTACCTATCTTCCACGAGAACTTCCCCGCCGCGAGCGCCGCCGGCGTCACCGCCGACGACCTGTACCGCTTCGTGAACAAAGCCAAAGCCGGTCACATCCGCGTCGACGCGGACGAGCTCACGTACAGCATGCACGTCGTGCTGCGGTTCGAGCTGGAGCAGGCGCTGTTCGACGGCACCTTGGCGGTGGATGACTTGCCGCGCGCGTGGAACGCGAAGATGACGGAGCTGCTCGGGACGACGCCGGAGACGGACGCGAATGGCGTTTTGCAGGACGTGCATTGGTCGGACGGGTCGTTCGGGTACTTCCCGTCGTACACGCTGGGCGCCATGTACGCGGCGCAGTTTCACCAGGCTGCTCGTGAAGAGCTGGGCGAAAACGTGTTCGATGACGCGATTAAGAGCGGGGACTTTTCGCTCGCGCGGAACTGGCTCCGCGAAAAGGTTCACGCCGTCGGGTCTGTTTTCCCGAGCGCGGACGAGCTGTGCGTCGCGGTGACGGGATCGCGACTCGACCCGAGCGTGTACGTGGCGTTCCTGGAGAAGAAGTACAAGACCCTCTACGGGCTCGAGTAGAGGCAGAGAGTGGGATGAGTATCTTTTCAGGTTGCACGACGAATCGATCGCGCAAGACCATCATCGATCCCCCTACCTATAGCTAGCTAGGGTGGTACCCGCGGCGATCGTACTCATCCGGCGGCATTTTTGCTCCTCTCGTCAGTATGATCCGGAACGACCGTGTGTGACCGTTACTCCGAGCCTTTGTGTTTCGTCGGTTTCGGTGTTTCGTCGACGCGCGTGAGGGCGATGACCCGGCCGCACACATCGACGCGCGTCGCTCGGTGACCCCGTGAGACCGCCCTCTCGCCGCGCCGGAGAGATGGCCGCGGTCCGAGGCGTCCCGCTCGCCCCGGAGGCGCGGTACCGCGCGTTCGCACACCCCGAGATCTTCTCGGAAGACGTTCGGGGCCCCCCCGATGCCGGCGCGCCCCCCGCGGACGTGTCCGCGTTCCCCGAGCACATGCACGCGTACGCGGCCAACTGCAAGCGCACGCTGCACTACGCCGTGCACGGCACGCTCCTGGCGAAGCGCGACCGGCTGCTGCACGACCTCGGGCGCCTGCGCGCCAAGGCGCTGGAGATGGCGAGCGTCAAGGCTGCCGCGGCGCGGGAGGTGGCGAGCGTCGCGAACGAGGCGACGCAGCGCCTGGATGCCGCCGAGTCTCTGCGGCAGACGCGCGTGCGCCGCGAGGCGGACGAGCTCTCGAGGCAGGTGGAGGAGATCAACGCGCTCGCCGCCGAGGTGGACGAGGCGGTCAACGGCAACGACGGCGACGACCGAGACTCGCTCAGCGCGGAGTTCATCGGGCGGTACCGCGCCATGTACGACAAGTGCGACCGGCTGGCCCGTCGACCGCCGCCGGCGCCGGCGGATGCCGACCCCGCGGCGTTCGAGAAAGAGGTCAAAGCTTTGACCAACGCGGCGGCGGAGCGCGACGCGCTGAAGCGGATCCTGGAGGCCAAGGACGCCATGATCTGGCGGCTCGTCGAGGATCGGCGGGCGCTCACCGAGGAGCTGCGGGCGCTCAAGGCTGGCGGCGGCGGTGAAGAGAAGGCGTCTCCGCGCGAGAGCCTTCGAACGACGGAGAGCGGGAACGACGTTCGCGTTCGCGCGCCTTCGTCGGCGCCGCCGTCGGAGAGGGCGACGGACCCGCCGCGGTCCGCGCGGAGCGCGGTCGGCGAGAGCCCTGTCGAGGTCTCGGGGCGGGAGGGGAGCCACGCGGACGATCCGGCGCCGGAGGAGGAAGAGGAGGAGGAGGAGGAGGAGGAGGAGGAACGGAATTCCGACGAAGACGAGGACGAGGCGAGCGCGTCGGAACCTTGACCCGAGACGATACGCGTATTTATTACTTTTACTTGTAACGTCGATCACTAAAAAAAAAACGTGTTTGACGACAAAACCCGGTTCGCGCGGTTTACGCCTTCTCCTTCCGCCTCCTGTTTTGGAACCACACCTTGATCTGATGTTGGTTCAGGCCCAGATCGGATTCCAGCCTGGACACCCTCACCGCGCCGGGCCTCGCGTCGGACGCGAACGCGCGCTCCAACGCTTCGCGCGTCGCGTCCGGGAACCTCCGCGCGGAAGAAGGCGTCTTCCGCCGCGGAGACTTGGCGTTCTTTTTCGGGTTCGGAGCGACTCGAGCCTGTTTCGAAACCCGCTTCGGACTTCTCGTCGCGGACTTCGCGTTCGCGGTATTCATACCGAGACGCGCGACTTTTTTCTTCGGGCTGGCGGGCCCCCAGCCGCCCGTCTTTTCGTCCTCCGCCTCGCCCTCGAACGCCTCGCCCGTCCCGAACATCTCGTCGTTGAGCTTTCGGTAATCCACGGGCGCGCGGCGGCGTTTGCCGAGGAGCACCTCCGGCGAAGCGCTCTTGGACGGGCGTCCGGAGGATGTCGCTTCGTCCCCCGAATCGCCACCCGAATCGTCACCAGAACCGCGCGCCGACCCGCTCAGGGGCTCGTCTTCGTCGTCCGCGCCGTCGTCGGACAAAGCGTCGAGATCGCCGCCGAAATCCTCGTCGTCGCTCTCGTCGCTCGCCCAGTCCGCGTCCAGCGCGGCGTTTCCGAAAGAGTCTCCGAAAGCGTTCGCGTTCTTCGCCGGGTCGTTCGCCTGGCCGGGGCCCCTCTGTTCGACGTTCAGCGCCGCCTCGGCTGGAAACACGTCCCGCCACGTCGCGGTCGCGGCGTCCACGTGTGTGTCGGCGACGGCGTTGAGCGCGTAAAAGGCGTCGACGCGCGCGTCGCACGCGCGGCACATCCAGTCGTCGTCCTCGCCGGGGGCGGTCGCCGCCAACTCCGCGGCGGTCACCGGCGGGTCCAGGCAGGACATGTGGTACGCGCCCTCGCAGAACCCGTCGCACAGCAAGATGTCGTCGTCGTCGTCCGCGTCGCCCGCGCCGCAGGCGGCGCAGAAAATGTCCTCCGCGTCGATGCCCGAGTCCGAGTCGTACGCGGCGGCGGCGGCGGCGGCGGCTTCGTCGTCGGAGTCGACGGCGGGTTTTTTAACGATCTTCGCGGCGTTCGCGTGCGGCTTCGGGAAATCCAGAGCCTTGAACAGCTCTCGGACGCGGAGCTTGGCGTGGAAGATCTTCGCGCGCGCCTTCGCGATCTCAGCGGTGGGGCGGAGTTTCTCGCGGCTGCGGTTCGGGGTCGAGCGAAGGCGTGTTTCGGTTTCGTCAGCGCGTCGAACGGAGACGCGGAGGCGCGGAGACTCGCTAAAAAAGAAAATCGAACGCCTCGTCTGATGCGCCTCTCGTGGGAGACGATCGCGTCGAACGACCTCGCGTTCCTTGAACGCGAGATCGCGGGGACACCGCGTACCTAGCGCCTTTCCACCCGTCCATGTCGTACGCCTCGATCATCGAGAGCTGCTGGCGAATCACGCTCATCTGACTCGCGATCCGGTTCTTGGCTTGCGCGAACTGCGGCAGTCGCGGGACGAGAGGGGACAGATCCGTCAGCGACGGCGTCGCGGAAAAACGAACGGCGAACCGTCGTCGTCGTCGTGGGCACCCGAAGTGTGCCGATCGCGGTCGAGCCCTCCGCGGAGACCGAAAACGTCCGGTCGGTGGAGATGGACCGACGCCGGGCTCGAATCGTCCGCGCGCACCTTGTTCACGATCGGATCGTCGTTCCCGCGTTTCGCGCCGCGGCCGCCGCGTCCTCCACGACCGCCACGACCGCCTCGACCGCCTCGACCGCCACCGAGCGCGACCGAACGCTTGGATTTCTTCTTCTCCGGCTCGGGGGTGAAGGGGACGACCGCCTTCTTCTCTCTCTTGCCGTAGCCGGCGCCCGAGCCTCGCGACGCGCGTCTCGGCGGGGTTCGCCCGACGGGCATCGCGAGCGGTGACTCGACAGCCGGCGGGCGCCTCCGTGGCGCCTGCGCGCCTGTGTCTAACGGTCGCCCGCAAAACTCGCGGACAGAAACTGCAGTCGGACGACCTTCGGGGTCGACGTCGTGACAGGGCAGACAGGCTGACAGCGCTCGCGCGACCCTCGTGTTCGTGCGAGATTTGCGTCGGCGGCGCTTCGCTCGTCCCACTCCCTCGCGCGCGCCCGTCTCGCGAGACACGCACGCGCGTTCGCTTCGCGGCCGCCCAGGCACAGATCGAAGAGCATGTCCCGCGTCGTCATCGTCGGCGCCGGCTTCGGCGGCCTGGGGTGCGCGCACACGCTCGCCAACGCCGTGGCGAAGGATGCGGCACGAAGCGTCGTTCTGGTCGACGCCAAGGACTGGTTCACCATCGGGGGCACGTGGGCGTACGCGTGGTGCGGCCGCGTGGAGACTTCGCAAACCACGTGGCCGCTGAAGGACGCCGCGCCGCGGCTCCCCGGCGTGGACCTGAGGCTCAACACCACCGTGCTGAGCGTCGACATCGAGAAGCGCACGGTGACTTTGAGCGACGCGCCCGGGTCCCCGATGCCGTACGACGCGCTGGTGTTATCCCCCGGGATCGTCGGGGACGCGTCCGGGATTCCCGGACTGGGCGAGTGCGTGGACATGTACGCGCACGACCACCTGGAGAGGCAGAGGAGCGACATCCAGAGGATCGCCGAGGAGGCGAGACGCGTCGTCGCGGAGGAAAAAAAGGCGCGAATCGCGAGCGGCGCCGACGACGCGTCGCCGCTCGCGATTCCCGCCGAGAAGAGACGGACGCTCGCCGTGACCGTCGCGGCGGTCCCGTATAAGTGCCCGGTGGCGCCCTTCGAGGCTGCGTTCGTGGCGGACGCCTTTTTCCGCGACGCGGGCGTGCGTGAGGCTGTGCGCATCGTCGTCACGGCGCCCGTGCCGTGGCCCCTTCCGGACCCCGCGCGCGCGATCTTCGAGGCGTACCTCGCCGAGAAGGACGTCGAGTTCGTTCCGAGCGTCGAGATACGAGAGGTGACGCGCGACTCGGGATCAAACTTCACCGTCGTGTTTCACGACGGGTCCGTCGTGAAAAACGCGTCCGCGGTGTGGGCGGTGTACCCGCAGACCGCGCCCGGGTTCGTCAAGGACGCCGGCTTGGCGAACGCGGCGGGGTTCGTGCCCGCGGACATCGGCACGAACCGCGTCGCGACGGATGCGGCGCGAAAAGCGCCCGGGAGCGTGTTCTGCGTCGGCGACTGCGCGGCGCTCAAAGCTGGCGGCAACAAGCCGCACCCGAAGGCTGGTGAGTTCGCGTGGCAGATGGGCGAGATGGTCGCGCACGCGATCGCGAAGACGCCGGGGTACGAGCACTCCCGACTCGGCGCGTGCATCGCCGAGTGCGGCGGGGGCGCCGGCGTTCTCGTCGCGCCGGACTTCACGGAATGCGTCCGGGACCCCGCGAACGGCGCGCCCAAAGTGCAGGTGGCGGACAAGCGAGAGGGCGGCGAGGCGTACAAAGTGGCGTGGGTGGCCAAGTACGTCACGAGGCTGTTCGGGGACGAAGCGAGGGCGTTTGCGCCGGGCCCGGCGGCGGCGTGAACCGCGCGTGTGCGTGAACGTCGCGAACGACGACGACTTTTTGACGCTTTTTCAAAAGAACACTCTCTTACACTCGTTCGCCTCGGTCACTCTCGAGCAGTTGATACACTTGAACGTGGCGTCCGCCGGCGCCGACCGCGGTTCGCGCGGCGTCAGCGCGTCGATCCCGCCCTTCGAGATGAGCACGCCGCACGGCAGCATCATGATCGGCTCGTCCGGGTCGAACGCCGCGTCGCGCCGCACGGGACACGCGAACGTCGAGCCGAACGCGAAACGTTTGGGCGGAAGCGGAAGCTCGACGGGAAGCGAGGCGACGTTATCTTCGCCGTCGCGGTCGTCGTCTTCGTGCGTTGTCTCACGGAAATCCGCCAGGCTCTTCGTTTTGCCGTTCGCGAGAGGCGTCTTCGCCAAAGCGCCCGCGAGCTTCGAGAGCGTCGGCGTCGCGACGCAGCCCGCGTTCGCCGCGAGGAGCAACGGCGACTCGCGCGGCTCGAAACGAGAGACCCGGAACAAGAGCTGTTCGAATCTGTCAGCCAGATCGCACCACCACTCGCCGTTCTCCCCCGCCATCGCCGTGAGGGTTTTCTCTTCGCGCGCCGACTCGGGTCGCGCCAGCGCTCCGGGTCCGGTCGCGAAGGGCGCGCTTCTCAGCGCGCGAGCCAGTTTTTCTATGAAAAAATCGCGTTGAGAAGCGCGCGCGCCGGGTTCGACGCCCGACGCGAGCTCGAGGCTCGCGCGCGCTCGGCGCGCCGCTTCGCCGGCGTCGCCGCGTTCGAGCGCGGCGCCGATCGCGGCTCGATGCGCGAAGAGCTCCAACTGGAGGGACACGCGTCCACGGACGGGCTCGCGAAACGGCGCGAATGGAAGGGCGTCCCCGAAAAAAGGGGACAGCCTTCCCGCCGCCTCCGCCGTTTCAATCGCAACCGCGTTCTTCCCGATCCAGTCGAGTAACGGTCGAACGTCGCGTTTTCGGATCCCGTCGAGCACGACGCGACGCGTCTCGTCGCGCTCCAGCGCGCCGGCTCTCGCGGCGAGTCTCTGCGCCGCACTCGACGCTGTCGCGGAGGACCGCGCCGCCGCCGCCTCCGCGCCGGCGCCAAAGCGCGCCGCCGCCGCCGCGTTCGCCAGGTCGGCCCTTCCTGTGCGGTAGTAATGGCACGCCACGGCATCCAGAACCAGCCGGTCGTCGAGGGGCACGTCCCATCGCGGGCCTTGGCACGTTTCCGGGTCGTCGAACGAAACCGCGATGGCCTTGCCGAGCTTGCCCACGCAGGCGAGGAGCGCCTTCGCGTGCTCCGCTCGGAGCGAAACCTGCGCGTAGCGGTGTGGTAGTTGTCCATTGTTAGTTTTATTCGATTAGGGTTCGATAGAGAGACTGCTTTCGTGTACGGAGAAGGGGAACGCACCCGCGATGGGTAGTTCGTTCTTCGCATCATGTCTTGGAACGCGTCAACGCACACGCGCGCGTCCGCGGCGTCCGCGGCGTCTTCCAGGCTCGCCTGTGCGCGGCGCACGTCCGCCAACATCGCGTCGACGTGTGCGAGCGTCTCCGTGGCACTTCGTACACGTTTCTTCGCGACTCGTTTCACTTCTTTCTCCAGCAAACTCAGGTGCTCACGCTGAAGCGCCGCCGCCGCCGCCGCGGCGGAAGCGCGCGCATCCGCGTCGCTAGCTGCTCCGGGCGAAGGCTGCATACGCGCGCCCGGAGCAGCTAGCGTCGTGGGCGTGGGGGGGGAGCCCGGTGCGGACATGCCTGCGCGCTGCGTTGTGAGGAAAAAGCTTTTCCTCGGAAAACGTGACTCGACCGCCTTCTGTCGACAAGTCAATTTTTGCCGGCAGCTGGTTCGGCTTCAACGAGAACACATTGCCAATTCCCCTGAGCCTGCGAAGCGCCGCGAGCGTCCGTCTCCGCCACACCGAGCGGCGCAGGCGGGGGTCGAGATGACGCGTCTCGGGTCGCCCTCGTCCCGATCGGGGGGCGGTTCCGCGTCGAATCGCGACGCACAGCGTGAGGTGCGTCCCTCGGAGCGCCCGCGATTTCGCGCGATCGCGTCGTCACGGCCGTGTTCGACGCTGTCATCAAATCGAAGCGTGCCCGACGCGTCGGCCACCAACCGGCCACGCCGCCGCTTGGACCGCGCTCGACGCGCCCGCGACGTCGCGACCGCCCTGGCGGTCGCGACGAACCCCCAATCGGGCCCGATTCGAGTCGCACCGCGCGCGCGCCGCCTTCCCACGCGCGCGAGAATCCGCCGTCCCCGCTCGTCCCCGACTCGACTGACGAACGCCCGAACGTCTCCCGACCGGCGATTTGACGATGAAATCGCGCTCTCGATCGATCCGTTCTCCCATTCAACGCCTGAACGCCCGACGCAGCTGGAGGGCCTGATTCGGTGGGTGAACACAATGCCCGGCCGGCGGTGCATGACGTGCGCGGAC